>Ga0208112_100591_pt1 | contig 25967 bp, 24 predicted proteins | sample HotLakConsoUCCLE_FD_184736 | JGI IMG/M metagenome (GOLD analysis project Ga0208112, IMG submission 184736) | Hypersaline microbial mat communities from Hot Lake, Washington, USA - Hot Lake Consortium UCC-LE (SPAdes) (version 2) ... | reverse complement strand
CCGGCCCCGTCCGCCGAGAAATCGAAGGAAACCAGACCAAACACCGGGAGCTATCAAATAATCAGAAAGCTGATTTTTCAAAAAGCCCGCTTCTGGGACAGGCTCTATCTATCTCGCTACCGTGGCGACTGTACTTCCGGAGAACGGTCTGACGCTAAATCCCGCGTCCCGGCGAGGCGGGAGGGTCTTCGACTTCGACGACACCCGAGGATGACATCGCGGCCATGGTGTCACAAGTGGTGACACCAACAAAGAAGGTCTTCTCCGGTGCCACGCCGGTGGGATTTACGACGACACAAGATCCGGACTATCGTTTAGGAACGGGTTCACGATCCGGAGTGCCTCGATTTCCAAACCATCTTGGAGGTCTTCGGTAAAGAGTTTTCTGCAACCCAATTCCAGTGCCGAGGTGACGCTTGAACCAGAGAATTCGTATCAACGAAGTGCATCGCGGTCGTGCAGAGAATCCCGGCCAGGCAATGGGCTGTCATCGGCACGATTGCCGCCACGCGGACGGCTCAAGTAGCGATCCATGGCTGCCCGATAAGACGACTCTTCAGTCACCTGCTTGGCGATTAGCGTCGCCAGATACCGCGACATACTGGTATCGGTCTCGGCCGCAAGAATGCGGGTCTTGCGCGCAAGATCGTCGGGCAGGCTCACCGTAATATTTTTCATGAATCCACGAACCTATAGAACCACGAAGTTCGCGTCAAGGGGGGGCAGATGGGCGCTCAATCCAAGTGTGATGGAAAGCGGTGGTGAATGCTGCGGCGAGACGTAGTCGGTCTGCCTTTAGCTGACCGACGGTAGCGGCGGAGCCCTCGGACCGGCCGCTCGTCTCGTGCGTCACCCGCAAGTTCGGTCTGTCGGTCCGCTGGTGCCGCAGTTGCGGTTGTTCGAGCGTCGGAAAGTTCTACGGTCCGGTCGTTGCCACCCCGAAGCTGTACGGGCTTAGCAACAGCGACGCCAGTCGAGAGATACCGCGGCTACGGCTCGCTGGCGGGTTGGCTCTTGATCGGCGAAGCTCGGAGAGCGAAGAGGGTTGCCGCCTGCCAGTAGCGGCGCTGCTCTTGATATGCCGAAGGCGGAACGCGTCGCATGAGACCTGGGAATGGGCGGCCCGATGCGCGGTATCCACCAGGCGGCAAGCCAACCTGGCTACGGCTGAACGCTTCGACTGACATTTCTGACAACTCTCTGAATCACACCCCCCTGGCACCCCCGGCCCTGAGCAGGCTTGATCTGCGGACTAAACGGACTAAGTTTTCGATACAATGAAGTCGCTGAATGTCCACGAGACCAAAACGCACCTGTCGACACTCCTCAAGGAGATCGAAGCAACGGGCGAGCGCATTGGGATCTGCCGAAACCGAAAACCGATCGCCGAAGACAAGTGGCCGGAAAGCGCAGGATGATTCTCGATACCTGCGCATTACTCTGGCTCGCTTCCGGCGATCCACGGCTGAATGATTCCGTCCGCCGGCAGATCGCGGACAGTCACGACCTTGGCGTTAGCGCCATAAGCGCGTTCGAAATCGGCGTCAAACACGCCACGGGCAATCCGGTCCTTCCGCATTCCCCCTCCAAGTGGTTCGCGCTTGCGCTGCATCTCCACGGGCGACGAAGGCAAGGGCCGCGTCATCCTCACGATCGTCCACGAACTGCGCACCTTGATGGATTCGAATCGAGAACTCGCCAGGAAGATCGATGATCTTGAGGCCAAGTATGACGAGCAGTTTGCGATTGTATTCGAAGCGATAAAGCGCCTCCTCGATGAAGAAACCTCCGCCGCTCCAAATTCAAAAAGCGGGAAGAAAATGGGATTTCATCCTTAAAAACAGTAAAATGCTCACCGATTTCACCTCACAACTCATCGCCGACACCGGCATCTCCACCGGGGACGAAGGCAAGGGCCGCGTCATCCTCGAGATCATCCACGAACTGCGCGCGCGCACCGGTCGCGAGGACGCCGTGGCGGCCGTCATGAAGGTCAACGGCGGATCCAATTCCGGGCACACCGTCGCCGGCCTCACGCTCAACCTCCTGCCGGGCGGCGTGGCCGACCCCAAGGTCCCGTACCTGCCGATCGGTTGCGGGGTCGTCGCCGATCCCCGGAAGTTCCTCTGGGAATGCGCCTACGCCGAACTCCGCGGGCACGCCGCCCTCAAGCGCCTCGCCATCGACGAACGCTGCCTCGTGTCCGACCTCTCCCACCGTCTCCTCGACCTCGCCTGGGAGGACTACCGGGTCCACATCCTCGGGGGCGACAAGCGCGGCTCCACCGGGCGCGGCATCACCCCGGCCTACCTCGACGAGGTCGGACAATTCCAGATCTACTTCGCCGACTTCCTCGGCTCCAAGGACTTCTTCGCCGACAAGCTCCGCGGCCGCGTCGACCGCGCGATGCGGGTGATCGAGCACGTCTGCCGCGTCGCCCCCGAGCGCTGGCCGGAGTTTTTCGTCACCCTGACGGAGGCCGAAACCCGCGCCAACGCCGCCGTCATCGAGGCCGGCCGCTTCGAGCCCGCGGAGTTCGACTTCAGCCGCTTCATGCCTTCCGGCAAGGCGCCCTTCGCCCTCGACCTCGACGCGCTCATCGAGACCTACTGGAGCGCCGGGCGCCGGCTCGCCGAGCAGATCGCAGACGTGCGCGAACTCATCATCCGCGAACAGGACAAGGGCAACTACATCATCGGCGAGTTCGGCCAAGCCTACTGGCTCGACAAGCGCCACGGCTTCCCGCCCAACGTCACCGCCTCCCACACCTTCACCCCGGAGTTTTTCCAGTCCGCCGGCCTGCCCGTCCAACCCGTCCACAACGTCGGCTGTTGCAAGGCCTACGACACCAAGGTCGGCACCCACGTCTTCGTCTCCGAAATCGACCTCGACCACCCCCTGAGCCAAAAGCTCCGCAAGGTCGAGTTCGGGGCCACCACCGGCCGCCAGCGCATGGTCGGCTGGTACGACGCCGTCGAGAAGGGCGACGCCCTCCGCTACGGCGGCTTCCAAGACCTCGTCCTGAACAAGCTCGACGCCCTCTCCCACAGCGGCGACTGGCAGGGCGAGCTCAAGATCTGCACCGCCTACGAGGACAAACACGGCAACATCCTCCACCACGTCCCCCGCAACGCCAAGGTCCACAAGACCCTCAAGCCCGTCTTCAAGACCCTCCCCGGCTGGGACGAAGACCTTTCCGGCATCCGCAGCTTCGCCGACCTGCCCGCCGGGGCGAAGACCTACGTCGCCTGGCTGATGAAAGCCCTCATCGACGTCGCCAACCACGGCGACCGCAACACCACCCGGATGCCCAACCTACGCTACATCGGCGTCGGCCCCGCCCCCAGCCAGATCATCAAGGACGTGCCGGAGACGGAGGAGTTGCTGCGCCTGGCGGATTAGGGTACCTAGAACGATGGCATCCCGGAGATTTCGCCAAACCGAACGATTCGCGCCAAATTGTCCCCTTTTGGCCACGCTTGCGCTCGCCAAGTGGCGTTCGCGTTAATTAAAATTCTCCTTATTCACACGAAGCTCTGTTCCCGTTAATTAAGAATGGCGTCCGGCCCGTCCTTCCCGTTGAATACCCTTCCAGAGTCCACACAAAGTGGTTCGACGGACAAACCGTAACGGATGTTTCATCCCGCTCTGGTCAGACAGATTTGTTCTCCTTCATCACCGTTTCATTTTCCTCGCCAGACCTCCCTTGGGCAATTTCGATTATCGAAATGCCTCAGCCTGATGCAGAACCGGAACGCCTTCCTTATGGAGAGGCGGACACCCGGGCGAAATTGATCGACCCGGCCTTGCATGCTCGCGGGTGGACGGAAGACCATATTCGGCGGGAGGAGACGGCGGGCGGCATCGAGATCGTTGACGGTGAAGCTTTCCGCTCATCTCGGGGACGGGTGGACTATACCCTCCGCTTGAGAATCAACCAGACGGCCCAGCCGCTGGCCGTCGCCTAGGTCGAGGCGGACGGTAAAAATTGCCGCTTTTCTTCGACTACGGCGGGATTTCTTCGCTGGTGATCTGGTGGCTCCCGTTTTCCCACAGTCCGAACTAGAGTTTTAGTGGAAGATTGAGAGTGTTATGAATTCTTGCACTCAAAGACCCGCCCACATGCCCACCGCCGCCAAACCGAACCTCCGCATCGTCTATCTCCTCGAACTCGGGCGCACGGGCGAGCTGGAGTGCTCGGCGCACGCCACCACGCTAATGAAGTGGGACGCGTTCAACCCCGAGCCGATCAAGTTCGAAGGCCTCTTCGGCAAGCGCTATGCGGGATCCCTGACCGAAGCGGACCGCAAGCTGGCCCTGCGCCTGCGGATGAACTGCAAAGCGCGATTCCCGGAGGTCGCCGTCCTTTCCGGCGCGGAGGGCCACGACCTGCTGCACGCCCTCCTCGAAACCGGGCGCGCCTTCTGGACCAAGGGCAGCCGACTGCGCCTCAAATGGGACGAAGCCGCGCTCCCCGTCCGGCTCGACTGGCGGGTCGTGCTCGACGAATACCGCCCGACCCTCGTCCCCGCCCGCAACGATGCCGTCCTCCTCCCCCTCACGCCGCCCCTGCACGTCCTGCCCCAGTCCAACCAGTGCGGCCCCGTCGCCGGTCCCGTGCGCGACGAGCTGCTCGGCCGCTGGGCCGCCGCCGGAGCGATGGACGCCGATGCCGCCCGCAATTTCTGCCTCGGCCTGCTCAACCGCCATCCGGGCCAGACCTTTCCCATCCCCGACGCCATCCGGGTCGAGGAAGCGGAATCCGTGAAGATCGTTCCGGAACTCACCCTCAGCCGCCGCGCCACCTCCGCGCGGACGACCTGCGGAGCCGCCGCCGACCTCCACGACATGGTGCTGCTCGAGCTGCACTTCCGCTACGGAAAGCGCCGGATCGAGCGCAACTCGGAACTCGATCAGGTCAGCTACACCGAAGCGGACGCCGTCCTCCGCATGCCCCGGGACCGCGACTTCGAGCAAAACTGCGTCGACCGCATCGAAGCTCTCGGCTTCCGGCCCGCCCCCTCCCGCAACACCGGCGAACTGCTCAGCCTCGATGCCGGCGGCTACCTCCTTTCCCCGAAGGCGCCGACCTCTTGGGAGGAACTGCTCAACCAAGTCTTGCCCGAACTCGAGGCCGAGGGCTGGAAGCTCCGCTACGCCCCCGGTTTCCGCCTCAACACCACACGCGAGCCCGAACTCTACGCGGAGGCGCGGCCGGAACAGTCTTGGTTCGAATATTCGGTCGGCGTCCGCTACCAGGGCATGCGATTCTCCGTGGTCGAAGTGCTCCGTGACTTCATCCGCACCAGCCGCAGCGAGGACCTCGCCGGCATGCTCCGCGAACTGGACCGACGCAACCTCGCCCTCCCGCTCGAAGACGGCGAGTTCCTCGTCCTCCCGGGGAAGCTCCTCAAGAACGTCCTCGCCGAAGTCTTCGAACTGCTCGGACAAACCGCCGCCGACGGCACCGTCCGGCTCTCCCGCTGGCGGACCGCCGAACTCGCCGCCCGGGGCCTGCTCGACGGCGAGTTCGAACGCGCCCCCGACCTCCCCGACATGGAAGCCCTCGTCCGGCGACTGGAAGGCGGCCTCGCACTCCCCCCGCTCCCGCCGCCCGCCGGCCTGCGCGCCGAACTCCGCCGCTACCAGCAGGACGGCCTCGCTTGGCTGCAATTCCTCCGCGAGACCGGCACCCACGGCATCCTGGCGGACGACATGGGCCTCGGAAAAACCCTCCAAACCATCGCCTGCCTCGCCCTCGAAGCCGAAGCCGGCCGCCTCCACGGCCCCTCCCTCGTCGTCGCGCCCACCAGCGTGCTCGACAACTGGCAGTCGGAAATCGAGCGCTTCGCCCCCCGGCTGGCCACCCGCACCTATCACGGCAACGACCGAAGCACCCTGCTCGACCACCTGCCCGCCCACGCCATCGTCCTGACCACCTACGCCGTCCTCCGCAACGACATCGACCGGCTGGCGGAAATCCCCTGGTGCTACCTCGTCGTGGACGAAGCCCAGTTCATCAAGAACACCGCCTCGCTGTCCGCCCGAAGCCTCTGCCGGCTCAATGCGCGCCACAAGCTCTGCCTCACCGGCACCCCGATCGAGAACCGCCTCTCCGAACTCTGGTCGCTCTTTCACTTCCTCATGCCCGATTTCCTCGGCCCGCACCGCCTATTCCATCAGAGCTACGCCCGCGCGATCGAGTCGGGCTCGCCCGACGGACGCGTCCTCGCCGCCCGCCTCCGCAAGCGGATCAGCCCATTCCTGCTGCGCCGCAAAAAGGAACTCGTCGCCGCCGAACTCCCCGACAAGACCGAAATCATCCGCCCCGTCGAGTTGCTCCCCGTGCAGGCCGAACGCTACGAAGCCGTCCGCGCCGCGATGAACCGCAAAGTCGCCGAAGAACTCCATAACCGCGGCCTCGCCGGCTCCCGGATCGTCGTGCTCGACGCTCTCCTCAAACTCCGCCAGATCTGCTGCGACCCGCGCCTCCACACTCAGGGCCCGACCGAGAGCCCCGCCGGCTCCGCCAAGCTCGACGCCGCCATGGAGCTGGTCGATTCGCTCCTCGAGGACGGCCATCGCATCCTCCTCTTTTCCCAGTTCACCTCCATGCTCGCGCTGATCGAGGCCGAACTGGAACGCCGCGGCCACGCCTACCGCAGCCTCACCGGCGCCACCCGCAACCGGGGCGAACTCGTGCAAGCCTTCCAAGACGGCGAATTCCCGCTCTTCCTCATCAGCCTCAAAGCCGGCGGCACCGGCCTCAACCTCACCGCCGCCGACGCCGTCATCCACTACGATCCCTGGTGGAACCCCGCCGCCGAAGCACAGGCCACCGACCGCGCCCACCGCATCGGCCAGGACCAAGCCGTCTTCGTCTTCAAACTCATCGCCGAGAACACCGTCGAGGCCAAGATCCTTGAACTACAGAAAAAGAAAGGCCGCCTCGCCGCCTCCCTCCTCGACGACGAAGCCGCCGCGGCCGACACCGGTTTCACCGAAGACGAGATTCTGGGTTTGTTCGAGAGCTGATGGTCGCCTTGCGAACAAGTTGTCCGGCATCAAACGCGGACGTCAGTTCGTTTACCCACGCTGGCAATTCGGTGAAGACGGACAGCCGGTCGAGGGGCTGGGAACCATACGGAAAAAATAGAGCCTGTTCCATGGAGCGGAGGCGCAGCCGTAACGGAATTGTGACTATCGTCTCGATCTCCCTCTTTCTTCACGGATCGTCGCTAGAATCTCCGAGGTCGTTAGGTCGGTCGAAATCCCTTTTACATCGAAAGGGGACTTCGACTTCGGCTCGGGAATCAAAGCAAACAGACTACCATCCCTCTTTCGGATTAGAACTTTTCCTTCACGGCTGGCAGTGTCTAAAACGCTCGCAAAGTTCTGTCGAGCATCGCTGTAGGTATACAATTTCATTCGATTCCTTTCACTTGAATATTTTCTTTTTTAGCGACCTCGATCATTCTTCGGTCTAGAGTTAGTAGCGGCAAAGAAGCTCGTTTTGCCAACTGGAGGTAGTAGGCGTCATAGGCATAGATTCCATGACGATTCGATAGCACAAGTGTATCGACTAACGATACTTCCACTTCTTGTATCGGAATCATCTCAAAAATCGCCAAGCCCTTCGATATCGACTCGAAACTCAATCGCTTACGTTTCAGGATCGCCGAAAAAGCATTGCCGATTTCCCATGAGAGACAGCCGGGGGCCAAAAGGGTGGCACCTTCTGTTTCAACGATCAAAGCCGTCTTCTCTGGTTCTTCCAGTATAACTGCCAGCACCGCTGATGCGTCGACGACGATTTTCTTTTCTTTTGGCATAACTTGAACAATTGCACAAGTCGATCAGGGCGTCAACTTCCATTCTCTTTTGGAAGCCGGTTCGCGATTGGCACCTTCCACGCCGCGCCCTTGCGCTCGCACTCAAGCTTGGATTCGGATCTGCCCGCCGTCTTTCATCGCTTCCCGGGCGATGGACTCCCATCGCGCCCCGTTCGACCCACGAAGGTCGGTCGTCTCCCAATCCACTCCCGGCGCTTTTTCGGCCAAAACCGTCGCCAGATCCAATCCGTGTTGAGCTTTATCCTGTGCGTTTGGTGCCTTTACTCTTCCTTACTTCGCAGAAGCGGACACCCGGGCGAAATTGATCGACCCGGCCATCCATGCTCGCGAGCGCCCGCAAGCGGGCACGCCACGGGATTTCAGGAAAAATTCGGCTGGTAAACGTCGTGCAGGCGGAGCAGGCCGAGCAGGCGCTTGGAATCGCCCGCCACCACCGGGAGCACGGAGATTTGCGAGGGGCGGTCCTCCATCATCCGGACGGCCTCGCCGAGGGACATTTCCGGGCGAGCCGAGACCGGGCCCCGGGTCATGCAGCCGCCGACCTTCAGGCTCAGGATGTCGCCCTCTTTGGATAGGATGCGGCGGATGTCGCCGTCGGTGATGATGCCGCGCAGGCCGCCGTCCGCGCCGACAATGCAGGCGGCCCCGAGCGGGTGGCGGGTCATCTCGATCACGACCTGCCGCAGGCTGTCCTCTTCCGCGCTGCAGGCCACCCGGGCCGCCGGATGCATGACTTCGCCCACCGTCATCAGCAGATTCCGCCCGAGTTGGCCGCCAGGGTGGAAGGTGGCGAACTCCTCGGCCGTGAAATCCCGCGCCTTGACCAGGGCGGCGGCCAGGGCGTCGCCGATCGCGAGGCTGACGGTGGAGCTCGAGGTCGGCATCAGGTTGAGCGGATCGGCCTCTTTCTCGACGCTGGCGTCGAGCACCACGTCCGCCTTTTCCGCGATGGGCGAATCGGTGTTTCCCACGATCGCGATGACGGGCGACTGGAATTTGCGGAACATCGGCATCAGGCGCAGGACCTCGGCCGTGCTGCCGCTCTTCGACAGCACGATGGTCGGATCGCCCGGCTGATAAACCCCGAGGTCGCCGTGGATGGCTTCGGCCGCGTGCAGGAAGACCGAAGGCAGGCCGCAGCTGGAAAAAGTGGCCGCCAGTTTGCAACCGATGTGCCCGGACTTTCCGATCCCGCAGATCACCAGTTTGCTCTTCGCCTGGAGGATCAGCTCGACAGCCTCCTCGAAGGACGGCCCAAGCCGCTCGGCCGCGATTTGGATGGCTGCGGCCTCCGCCTCCATCGCACGTCGTCCCGTTTCCAATCGTGGGGAATGCTTTTCTGTCATGGCCGCGCAGCAAAGGCGAAAACCCAGGCCGCCGCAACGACCAATAGCGCGGCCGCCCCGACCGCCCGGCGGCGGCGTTGGAGCACGGGAATCCATTTCCGACCGAAGGCGCCGAGCAGCCCCAGAACGGTACCGCAGAGGAAGCCGCTGATATGCGCGGCCACATCCACCCGATAATCGCCCACCCCCAGCCAGCCGAGCAAGGTCAGGCCGCCGAAGAGCGGCACCCACCAACGCGGCAGGCTCAGGGGCGTGCGCGGCTCCGCCAGGGCGGCCCAGATGCCGATCCCGGTCAAAAGCCCGACCGCTCCGAAAACGGCGGTCGACGCGCCGATCGAGAGGTGGGGCTCCGGATAATGGACCCAGGCGTTGAGCAGGTTGCCGAAGGCCCCGCTCAAAAGAACCAGCAGCCAGCCGGTCGCGGACCCGAAAAAGCGCGTCGCGAAAAGCCCGAAGCCGATCCCCGCCACCAAGTTCGAAACCAGGTGCACGATGTCGGCGTGCAGCATCAGGGGCGTGACCGCCCGCCACCATTCCCCGCCCTCCAGCAGGGCCTGCGCATCCATCCGGCCGATCACGGACAAATCGGTCCGGCCTTGGGCCGCGAAGAATCCGATCAGGAGCAGCGCGTAGAGGACGAAGCCCGTCCAACCGGGCGTATACTCGGCGAAGATGGCCGATTCCCCCCGCCGCCCCCGGGAAAGCCGGTCCACCGCTTCCAGCTCCCGCCGCACCGCCTCCCGCTCGGCCTCGGGCACGCAGAGCACGATGATCCCTTCGTGCCGGAAGGTCCAATAGGCCCGCCCCATGGCGAGGATCGCGAGGCCCGCCTCGTTGGCCGCCTTGAGGCTGTCGAAGGCGGCCACTTGCACCAGCCCTTCGGGCGGAACAAAGCCGTCCGGCGGCGCCGGAGCCTCACGATTCAAACTGGCCATTTCAAAAGCATGCGGCAAACTCGGCCTTCCAATCAATTCATTAACCCGTCCCGATCATGATCAAAAAGATTCTCCTCGTCGTCGTCCTTCTCGCCGTGGCCGGGCTGGCCGCGGTCTATTTCTTTGGCTCCGCCGCGCTGAACAAGGGCGTCAAGCGCGGGGTCGAAAGCTACGGTCCCCGCGTCACCCAAACGGAGGTGCGGCTGGATGAGGTCGATCTCTCCGTCTTTACCGGCAACGGAACCCTGAAAGGGCTCACCGTCGGCAATCCGGAGGGCTTCGGAAGCGAGAATATCTTCGCGCTTGGCCAAGTCGATGTCGCCGTCGACCTCGGCACACTCACCAGCGATAAGATCGTGATCGAGCAGATCCACATCTTCCAGCCGGCGATCAGCTACGAGAGAAGTATGAGCGGTTCGAACGTGAGGAAGCTGCTTGAAAACATCGAGGCCTTCACCGGTCCCGCCGATCAGCCTCCCGCCGAGGAGATCCCGGAGGAGGAAGAAGGCGTCCGCAAGCAGGTCGTGATCCGTTCGCTCGTGATCGAAGAGGGCACCGTCTACGTGGGCGCCCTCGGCGTCGGACGGACCGTCCTCCTGCCGCGGATCGAAATGAGCGATATCGGCGAGGAGGGCAACCGGGTCACCATGGCCCAAGCCATCGAACTCGTGCTGACCCGGGTGCTCGCGAATATCGGACCCGCAATCGCCAACGCCCGCGAATTCCTTGAGGAAGGCGGCAATGCCGCCCTCGACGCCGCCCGTCGGCAAGGCGTGGAGCGCCTGAACGAGGCCACCGGCGACGCCGCCGACAAAGCCAGCGAAGGGATCAAGAAGCTCTTCGGCAACTGATAGCGAGTCGAGGCGTCAAATCGGTCGGGCGCCCAAAGCGCACCGGAAGCGCTCGCAAGCGAGCACGCCACGGCCACGGCAGCGACACCCTCCGGACGGCGGGCCACCAACGTGGCGTGTCCGCTTGCGGACGCTCTCCGGCGGCGGGTCCGGCGAGGTAGGATCTCGCGTAAAACCGGGTCGAAGGGTTGCCGGCTACTGGCAGGCCTCGCACTCTTCGCCGCGCATCATGGCTTCGAGGGCGCAGGCCTTCGCCTGTTCCGGACCGTACTCCTTCGTCGTCGCGGCTTCGGCGGGGTCGGCCACACCGGCGCGGCCGCGGACCTCCTTCTTCACGTTGACCGTAGCCTTCTCGATATTGGAGGCGCTTAAGGTGCGTAGGTAGTAGGTGGTCTTGAGGCCCTTGTGCCAAGCATCGCGGTACATGTGGGAGAGGGTCTTGATGTCCGGCGAAGGCAGGAAGAGATTAACCGATTGCGACTGGTCGATCCACTTCTGCCGGCGTGCGGCGGCGTCGATGAAGTACTGGAAGTGGATGGTGAAGGCCGTCCGGTACTTTTCCCGGAGGTCTTCCGGAATGCCCTCCACCGAGTCGAGCTCGCCGTCGAAGTACTTCAGCTGGTCGAGCATCTCCTTCGTCCAGAGGCCCCGCTCCTTCAGGTCCCGGACAAGGGAGCCGTTCAGCACCATGAAGTCGCCCGAAAGGTTGCTCTTCACGAAGAGATTCTTGTAGGTCGGTTCGATGCAGGGCGAGGTGCCCATGATGTTGGAGATCGTCGCGGTCGGCGCGATCGCCAGCACGTTGGAGTTCCGCATGCCCTGCTTGGCGATCTTCGCGCGCAGCGGCTTCCAGTCCATCTTGCCGGCCCGCGGCACCTTGATCTCGACGCCGCGCTCTTTCTCCAAGAGGTCGAGCGTGTCCTGAGGCATCAGGCCGCGGTCCCACTTCGAGCCCTCGTAGCTGCTGTAGACGCCCTGCTCGGCCGCGAGGTCGGAAGAGGCCTCGTAGGCGTAGTAGGCGATCGCTTCCATGAACTCGTCGTTGAAGTCCACCGCCGCCTGCGAAGCGAAAGGGATGTTCTTTTTGAAGAGCGCGTTCTGCAGGCCCATCACCCCGAGTCCGACCGGGCGGTGACGCCGGTTGGCCGTTTCGGCGGCCTTGGTCGGGTAGAAGTTGATGTCGATCACATTGTCCAACGCGCGCACCGCGATGCGGATGGTCTCGCGGAGCTTGTCGTGGTCGAGGTTGCCGTCCTTGTCGAGGTGGGAGTCCAGCACCACGGAGCCGAGATTGCAGACCGCGGTTTCCTCCTCGCTCGTATTCAGGGTGATCTCGGTGCAGAGGTTCGAGCTGTGGATCACGCCGGCGTGGTCCTGCGGGCTCCGCACGTTGCAGGGGTCCTTGAAGGTGATCCAGGGATGGCCGGTTTCGAAGATCATCCGCAGCATCCGCTTCCAGAGCTCGATCGCGGGCAATTTCTTGCCGAAGATTTCGCCCCGCTCGGCCATGGCCTCGTACTCCTCGTAGCGTGCTTCAAAGGCGCGGCCGTAGAGATCGTGCAGGTCGGGCGTCTCGCTGGAGCGGAAGAGCGTCCAGTCCCGACGAGCTTCCATCCGCTTCATGAAGAGATCGGGAATCCAGTTCGCCGTATTCATATCGTGGGTACGGCGGCGGTCGTCACCCACGTTCTTGCGCAGTTCGAGGAAGTCGTCGATATCGTTGTGCCAGGTCTCGAGATAGGCGCAGCCCGAGCCGCGGCGCTTGCCTCCTTGGTTGACCGCGACGAGCTGGTCGTTGTGGAGCTTGAGGAAGGGGATCACCCCTTGGCTTTCCCCATTCGTGCCCTTGATGAAGCTGCCGGTGCCGCGCACCGAGGTCCAGGAACCGCCGAGGCCGCCGGCCCACTTCGAGAGGAAGGCGTTGTCGGCGATGCCCCGCATCATGATCGACTCGATGCTGTCGTCGACCTTGTAGAGGTAGCAGGACGAGAGCTGCGAGTGGAGCGTGCCGGAGTTGAAGAGCGTGGGGGTGGAGGAGCAGAAACGGCGGCTCTTGTAGAGGTTGTAGAGCGATATGGCGTAGCCTTCGCGGTCGTCCTTCTCGTGGTGGAAGAGGCCCATCGCGACGCGCATCCAGAAGTACTGGGGCACTTCGAGACGACGGTGCTTCCTGCCCGTCTTGTCCACGATCAGGTAGCGGTCGTACAGGGTCTGCACGCCGAGGTAGTCGAAGTCGAGGTCGGCGGAAGGGTCCAGCGCCTCGCCGATCTTTTCCAAATCGTACTCCAAAAGCTTCGGGTGCACCCGCTCGATCTCGATCGCGCGCTTGAGGTAGGACTTGAGCCCGCGGCGGTGGGCTTCCTTCAGCCGGTCCACCCCGTCGCGAACGATGTCCCAGTCCAGCACTTCCTCGTAGATGTAGGAGAGCAGGATGCGCCCGGCGAAGCGCGCGAAGTCGGCGTCGCGCTCGATCAAGGCCTTGGCGTTCAGGATGATCGTCTTCTTGAGGTCGGCCCGCTTCATCTCGGGATAGAGCGACCGGCGCAGCTCGGTCTCGATCTCCTCGGAGCCGAGGTTGAGCTCGAGCCCGATGACCGCGAAGTCGATCCGGCGCTTGAGATCGACGCCATCCCAGAAGCTGTTCTGGCCGTCCTCGTCCGTCACCACGATCATCGATTCCTGCTGGGACTCGTCGACCGTCGTGACGGCCTCCTCCTCCCGGACCCGGGAGCGGTGCGCGCGGTATAGAATGTACGACTCGGCCACTTTGAAGTGGCCCTGCCGCATCATCTCCTCCTGCACCGCGTCCTGCACGTCTTCGATATTGATGAAGGCCTTGCCCTCGCCCGCCAGGCGGTCGGTCACGGCGCGGGCGATCTCGACCGCAGGGCTGGAGTCGAGGTGCAGCGAAAGGAAGGCCTTGCGCACCGCGATCTCGATCTTCGCCTCGCTCCACGGCACCACTTGGCCGTTCCGCCGTATCAAGCGGATGGATACGGGCGTGCGCTCGACGCCGCCGCCCCTACGCCGGCCGAAGACCAAACTCTTGGCCACGTCGTGCGCGTCGTTCTCGATCAGGACCTTCTCGATCAGCAGGTGGATGTCGTGCGGCGAGAGCTTCAGCCCCCGCCCCTGCTCGATCTGGGCGGCCAGCACCCGGCCCACGCTCTCGGCGATCCCGGCCACGAATTTCTGGTTCCCCTCGGTAAAGATCTCCTCCTCCTGCCGGGAAAGCAGCAGGTCGGTCAGGGCCGCTCCGATCGTGTCGGCGATCTCGGCCAGGTCGAAGGCGCGCTCGCCGGCCTCCGATTCAATCGTGATGTCGGGTTGGCGGGCGGCCTCCCCGCCAACCACGCCCCGCCAGTCGAAACGGGGCTTCTTGTCTTTGGGAGTGGAGGCGGTGCGCTTGAGTTCGAGGTCTTGGTCGAAGGAAATTTTTTGGATCATGGAACTGGTGGTGAGGGTTAGTTTGGTTTTTCGGGGTGAGGGCTTGGTAGATCGGGATGCGGCCTTTGACGGGAAAACGACCGGGCGGTGAGGGCCGCCCGGTCGGAGTAAATTCAGTATCCGGTCGCCATCAGGCTTCCTAGAGCTCGTCGTCGTCCACGCTGCCGAGGGCGGAGGCTTTCTGGTATTCGGTCACGCGGCCTTCGAAGAAGTTTTGCTCCTTTTTGATGTCCATCATCTCGGCGAGCCAGGGGAAGGGGTTGTCGACGCCTTCGTTCAGCGGCTTCAAACCCACCCCTTCGAGCCGGCGGTCGGCGATGTAGTCGATGTACTGGCAGAATTCGTCCGCACTCAGACCGACGGCATTAACCGGAAGGCAGTCGCGGATGAATTCCTTCTCCAAGGCCACCGCCTCGCGCATCAGCTCGCGAAGGTCCTCGCGGAACTCGGGCGTCCAGACGTCCTCGTTCTCCTCCACCAAGTCCATCAACAGATTGCGGAAGACCTCGATGTGGTTCGATTCGTCCCGCAAGGTGTAGCGGAACATCTGGCCGATGCCGGGAAACTTGTTCTGGCGGTAGAGCGAAAGCACCATGCCGAAGAGGCCGTAGAACTGCGTCCCTTCCATGCACTGGCCGAAGAGGAAGATGTTCTTGGCGAAGGCCTGCTTGTCGGCCGTCGAGCTCAGGTCCATGTCGCGGCGGAGTGCCCGGGAATTGCTCACCACGAAATCCGTCTTCTTGTCGATCGTCGGGATGTCCTCGAACATCGCCTCGCATTCGTGCGGGTTGATGCCGAGCGAGCTGATCATGTAAACCAGGGAGTCGGCGTGGATGTTCTCCTCGTGCGCGTGGCGGCCCAGCACCAGCTTGAGCTCGGGGGCCGTGACCAGCTCGCGGGTGACGTGCTGGATGTTGTCGCCCACGATGCCCTCGGCGGCGGAAAAGTAACCGATCGCCATCTTGATGATCCAACGCTCCACGTCCTCCAACTCGCTGCCGCGCCAGAGCTCGACATCCTTCTGCATCGGAATGTCCTCGGGCTCCCAGTGGTTGTTCTTCATCGTCTTGTAAAGATCGTAGGCCCACTGGTACTTCAGGGGCAAAATATTGAAGAACATGGTGTCGCGGCCGTTGATGATCTTCTTGGCGGAAAAGGCTTCCTCCGCCTTGGCTTGGTCGAGAACAAAGCGGCGGTCGCCGATCGTGTAGGTAGTTTCCATGGATTAGGTCGTATCAGGGTTGGCTGTTTTTCTTGAAGCGGAAGAACGGCGGAACGTCTCCAGAGACGCCGCCGGAAGCTTTTGGTTGGGAACGGAATAGACTGGTTCGGTCGGGGTAGGCGCTCTCCGGTTAGAGGACGAAGCTTGGGTGCCAGACGTCGGCTTGTCAATACCCTCCCACAATATATCGTTAAATTCTCTGCTTGCGGCACTAGATGTAGTGGTTGTGCACAAGCTATTCACAAAACAATGTGAGCAAGTCCGACGCCAAGGTCCAGCCTAAGACGCGGATTTCGCACAGTTTCCCGTCCCCGTTTCGCCGAGCGCGCGGAAGGCCCCCGGGATCGCCGCTCGGCCGGGCGATTCGTCTGCAACTTTCGCCGCCGACCGGCGATACCCTTGGCATGTCCAGCTTTGCCAGCTTTCCGACTCCGCGCTTGTCGGAAGGCGCCTTCCGCGCCCATCATTGCGAACCAACCATGACGGATCCGTCCGAGCCCGCCGTCGTCGAAGACATCGACAGCCACTGCCTGCGCGCCACCGCCGCCGGCGACCGCGCCGCCTTTGCCAGCCTCGTCGACCGATGGCAGGCCCGCCTGATCAACTACTTCTACCGCTCGGTCGGCAACCGCGCCGATGCCGAAGACCTCGCCCAGGACACCCTCGTCGACCTCTACCGCAACGCCCACCGCTACGAGGCCCGCGGCAGCTTCTCCGCCTACCTCTTCACCCTCGCCCGGCGTCGCATGATCGACCGCTTCCGCAAACAAGCCCGACGCCCGCTCGACTTCATCGATCCCACGGACGTCAGCATGCAGCAACAGGCCGAAGACACCGACCCCAGCCGCGAAATCGAGGAGGCCTTCCACACCGCCCTCGCCGGCCTGCCCGAAAAGCACCGCGAGGCGATCCTCCTGCTCCAGCAACAGGGCCTCGCCTACGAGGAAATCGCCGCCACCATGAATGCCAGCCTCAGCGCCGTCAAAACCTGGATCCACCGCGCCCGCGCCCAGCTCCGCGAAGAACTGAAGGACTATGCCTGAGCAAGGCCGGAACCCGGCTTTCAACGCCCAACGCTCAACACCCAACACTCAACACCCAACGCTCAAGTTTCCACGCCCATGAAAACCATCGATCCACGCGACCCGCTCGACCGCCGAATCGACGCGCTCCTCGCCGCCCGGCCAATCCAGCCTTCCACGGACTTCCGCGACCGGGTCCTTGCCGCCGTCGAGGCCGAGGCCGACGCGCCCCGGGGCCGCTCGATCCTGCCCTTCGTCCTTCCCTTGGCCGCCGCTTTCGCGATCGCCCTCACGCTCCTGCAGTTCGCCGGAAGGCCGCCCGCCACGCAGGCCGTCGATCCCCTCGCCCAAATCGAGCCGGTCGTGCAGGAAGCGCTCCTGCTCGAGGACGGCCTGGTCGGGCTCGGTGCGATCGAAAGCGAGGATTTCGAGATCGAAGGCCTGCTTGCCACTTTCGACGCACTCTATAACGATATCCAGTCATGAAGCGACCTCTCCAGCTTTCCGCGATTCGACCCGCGCTCATCCCGCTGCTCGGCCTCTCCCTGCTCGGTTCGGTCGCCACCGCTTCATCGGCCGGTGAGGGTGAGCCCGACGGCCCGCCGCCGATCCGGGAGGCCCCCGGACCCGGTCCCCACGGACCCCACGGCGCCAAAGGCCGGATCCTCGACCACCTTCTCCGCCTCGACGACGCCGAACTGGCCGAGCTCCGGCAAACCATCGAACGTATCGAGCGCCTCACGCCGGAGGAACGCCTCGCCATGCGCAAGCGGCTCAACGCCATCCAGCGGGAAAGCCCCGGCCGCCTTCAGGAAATCCGCGAACGCTACGAAGCCATTCCCGAAGAGCGCCGCGCGGCCATGCGCGAACGCTGGATGCAAATGACGCCCGAGGAACGCCGCGAATGGCACCGCAAGCTCCGCGACATGAGCCCCGAAGAACGCCAGGCCGCAATGGAAGAAGCCGGCTTCTTTCCGCCGAAGCAGTAACCCCCTCCTGGTCCGACGAACGGGGAAGTTCGGCCCGGGGCCTCACCCCCCGAAGATCGGACGGATGTGGCGCTCCCAGAGATTGGCAGTGACGTTGCGGGCGATGACCGCCTCGTTCGCCTTCAGGGCGTCGGTGTAGCGCTCCTTCATCTCCGCCGCGACCTTGAAGCCGACATGGATCAGCTGCCGGAAGTTCGGATTGTAGTCGGGCTCGCTCGGCACATGGCGGAGGGTGTTCACGTATTTCCCGGAGTCCCAGGTCCCCACCTCTTCCGCCGACGGCAAGGCGGCCTTGTCGATGTCGATGACCGTCGAGTACGGGGCGGTCAACTCGTCGAAGCGGGCCAAGGCGCCGGCATAGACGTCCTTGGCGATCCGCAGTCCCTCGCCCCCGGACTCGGCCAGCCCGATCACTTCCTCCAGCCAAGTCGTGCCCGCCGTTTTCACGTGCAGCCCGGCGTCGTGCTTGGCGATGAGCTTCTTGATGACCGGATAGAGCGAAAACTTGTCCGAGCCGGAATGGACGCTCAGCTTGAGGCTGTCCGGCAAGCCGAATTCCCGAATCGCGAAGGCGATCACGCTGAGGTCCTCGTCGAACTCCTTTTCAAACTGGTCGAGCCTGCCGACATAATCCACTCCCTTGTTGAAGCGACCGGTGAACTTCGGCGCGATGGTCTGCGCCGGAATCCCCTCGCCCGCAATCATCGCGAGGATCAGGAAAAGGTCGATCGGGGACTGCGGCCGGTCGGTCTCGTCGACCGAAACCTCCGTCACGAAATTGCCCTCGCCCTTCGCCTCCGCGATGCGCTCGTAGATCGCCCGCGCGCCTTTGGCGGCGACGAGAAAATTGCCCGCCACTTCCCGGAGCTTCGCCTCCGTCACCTCGAAGGGCGTGTCGATGCCGGGGATCTCAAGCGATCCGAGGTACCTGCGGTGGGTCGCGACGAAGGCGTCGACATCGGCCGCCTCGGGGTGGTCCCCCACGAAGTCGGCCACGTCGAGCGTGTAGAAATTGCTCCCCTCGAGAAAGGCATCGACCGTTTTCAAGCCGATATGGTCGGCGTCGACATAGTAATCGCCCGACCAACCCAGCGCCGCCACGGCGGCGTCGGCCTCCTCGCGGAGATCCTGGGGCCGGCTCCCGACGATGCTATGCTCCCGGAAGGACTTGTTCCAGGTCGGGTAGACCTCTAGCCCCGCGTCCTTCGCCTTCAGGATCGCCTGAAGCTGCGCCTTGCCTTGATGGGCGAAACGGTCGCCCATGCCCATAGTGTATTTCTGAATCTTCATAGGAACGAATTTTGGAGTTCGGGCCAGAGCTTGGGGATCGATCCGGGCATGTCGAGACACGGGTCTTGACCTGCCGATTTTGGAGCGCCCGCCGACAACTCCGTTTAAAAGCCTACGCACGACCCACCCGCAGCCCAAATGACTCCCTTCCTACCCGAAGGAAAAGAGGGGCAGCGTGAACGCTGGTCAAGAGCGGACATGCGGGTTGGTCCCGCCCCCGCGACAGACGCCGGCCCCAAAAACCGCGCCGATCCCCGCGAACCAACACGCACGCCACCCCGAATCGCCTGCGACGACGATTCCGCGGTCCCTTCCTCGAAAAGGCGGGGCGTCCTCGCGGGCTCGGCCCGGCGCGGACGGGCCGATGCCAGGCCGATGCCGGATGCCGCGGCGAGGCCGTGCGCTCCGCCAAGCCCGGGAATCAAACTTCATTTCGCGCAATTCTTTTTGCCCGGCACCTGGGTAACCCAGCAGATGTCCCACCCCTTGCCCTAAGCTCGCTTTCCTATGAACACCGACCTGACTCAAATCGCCTTCATCCTCGACCGCAGCGGCTCCATGCAAAGCATGGCCGAAGAAGCCGTCGCCGGCTTCAACGCCTTCATCGAAGATCAGAAAAAAGAAGCCGGAGACGCCCGGCTATCGCTGATCCTCTTCGATCACGAGTACTTGCCCGTCACGACCGACACGCCGATCCGGGAAATGCGCCCCCTGACCGCCGACGACTATCAGCCGCGGGGAATGACCGCCCTGCTCGACGCGATGGGACGAACGATCGACGACCTCGGTAAAGTCCTCGCCGCCCTGCCCGAAGCCGAGCGGCCGGGCGGCGTGATCGTGGTCACCTTGACCGACGGACTGGAAAACGCCTCCCAAGAGTACGGGCAGAGCCAAGTGGCCCGCATGGTGAAGCACCAGCAGGAGAAGTACGGCTGGCAGTTCCTCTTCCTCGGAGCCAACCTCGAGGCCACCGAACAAGCCGCCGCCTTCAACATCGCCCAAGCGGATCGCATGCTCTATGCCAGCGTCGAGGAAGGCATGGCCATCAACTCGAAAGAAATCTCCCGCCGGCGTCGCGAACAGCGCAGCAAAAAGATCGGATTCTGAGGCCGGCCTCGCCCTTGATCTCGGCGCGGCAGTCGCAATCCAAGTGACGGATCGCAGCCGGAACCAAGGCGAACTCCGCATCTTCAATCTGCGGCGCACGCACTTTCCCTACGCTAACCTGCCCGTTGACGTCTTCGCGAAAAGCGTAGCGCTTCCGCGGCGACGTGGCGTTCTCGCCTTTCTCCCGGTCCGTCGAACCCGTTCTTCGGACCGGTTCTCCTCCCTCTTGCCGCCCTTTCGGCGACATCGTCTTGAAATGGCGGAGAGGACGATGCTCAGATACGAACCCGAATGAATCAATACCTGATTGTCGGCATCATTGGCTCGGACTGGGAAAATTCAAGCTTTGTTGCGCATCCTTTCCAAGTTGGTGAGCAGGTTTTGAAGCTTGCGAAAAATGCGGTGGCCTTCCGAATCCAGCGAAACAAGCATTTGCTCGTAACCGCTTTGGACTGGGGAGAGAAAATCGCCGCCAACCCGCATATACAAGCGGCTGACGTCGCACGAATGGCTGGTTGTTCAACGGGACGTGTGCGACAAATACTGCGACTGCGAAAGCTCCACCCTGAGATCCAGGGTGCAATATTGGCACTACCGGGAAAACAGGCAGTCAAGCGCTTCCCGGAGCGCATGATGAGAACGTGGGTCTCCATGCCAACAGAGGAACAATTGAGCCAATTCGAAGCCCGCAGAGCCAAATGATGGCCGGATTGTGTTGCTTTCGTATGCTTGGTCGCCTGCAAGAATTGAGTCAATTGGTTCAAATGGGCAATTTCTCACTACCATATATGACCGAAAGCATGCGTTTTCCGCTTTATGTGGACATTTGCATCCCCTAAGGTTGCTGGAGTAGTATGCCGTCACAAAACAAAGAACCAGAGTCATCGCCCGATAAATTGCTTTCAAGCCCCTTGTCGACCGGCGGTTTGGGTTCGGTGTTCGAAATGAAGGTTCAAAGCGGCTTGCTGGCTTCTTTGCTGGTGCGAGCGCATTTGCCCTTCTTTGATCGTGCTACAATCTGCGAATTACAGTTTCAGTCGGAACTGAAAGGCTATGCCACGGATGATGTTCTAGTCGTTGCTGAAGATCAAACAGGTGGCAGGAGAAGACAATTATGGACAATCAAACACAAAATTGCATTCACAGAAAAGGATCCTGTTTTCGAGAAGGTTATTAGCGAAACTTGGTCGGACTACTCGGATCCAAAAACTTTTACAACCGGTCAGGATGCAATCGTTCTAGCTACCGCAACGGGCTCCAGCAAGAGTCTTCATATCGTTCATCTTTTGGAGAGCGCTCGCGCTTCACTTAATTCAGCGGACTTCGATATACGGCTTCGTGTTGATGGAGTCATTTCGAAAGAGGCGAAAGCGTATTATGATCTATTCTTTTCTGCTCTCAAGGAGGTTTCGGGGGACTCGAACTTGAGCAGTGAGGTTGTCTGGCGCTACCTTCGTGGTTTCCATTGGGTTCGTTTTGATTTTGACCAAATCGCAAGCCAAAATGAAGCCTGCTTCAAAACGATGCTCTCGCTGGGATTGAAACGGGAAACCAGTGAAACGGGGGAGTCTCTCTGGAACCGAGTTTTCAAATGGGTTGCCGATAAGAATCCCAGAGCCGGAAACATAACACGGGAATCGCTACCAGTCGAATGGCATGACTTCTGTGCCACACTAGCGCATCATCATGAATCCGGTGCAATTTCTCGCTTAGTTGAGCATTCTAAGAAGCACTTAGCCCGAGTGCAGAAGCATATTGGCAAAGAACAGCAAATTCAGGTCGAACGGAAAGATCTGATTCGAAGCTTAGCTTACACGCTGGAAAACCATCCTGTGACCTTAGTGTCCGGATCTGCGGGAACCGGAAAGTCTGCCGCAACCTTTATGGCATTGGAGCAGTCTAAATCACATTGCCCTTGTTTTGTATTTCAGGCGAGAGAGTTTGCGTGTTCCCACATAGACGAAGCGCTTGGAAAAATGCGGATTGACGAGCCGTTATCTAGAGCCTGTCCCAGAAGCGGGCTTTTTGAAAAATCAGCTTTCTGATTATTTGATAGCTCCCGCCTGACTTCCGAAACGGGACACCCAATCAGTTTAAGAGTTCGTAAAGTTGGCGTTGTTCATCATCCATTTGAAGTAAAACTCGGTGCTGCTGCGGGTCATTCGGCAAAGCGAATGAGATTTCATACATGGTCTGCGTCAGTTCAGCGGCTCGCTTGGGGCTGAAGGGGATTCCGGCCAGATTGAGGCGCCGCTCCAACTCCTTGCAAATGGCATAGGCTACAAAGCTGATGAGGATATGTGCCTCGATGCGTCGGCGCAGACGATGGAAGATTGGGCGCACTCTCAAGTCGCTTTTAGAGATTCTGAAGGCTCTCTCGATATGCCATAGCTGGCCATAGTGCCCGATGACTTCGTCGGACGACAAGTTCGTGTTGGTCAGGTAGCCCTTCAGCCCGTCCCAGCGGATATCCTGCAATACTTTTTGCTCGTCGATTTCCACACGGACTTTGCCTTCGAGTTTGAGGAACTTATTGTAGCCCCGGTTATTGATGTGTTCTTTGGCCAGGCGGCCCGATGCGACCCGTTTTCTGAGTCGGCGTAAGCCCCGTTCACGGTTGTGCTGATCCTTTTTCGCCCGAGCTTCGGAGTAGGTTACAATCAACCGGTGTCCGTTCTCTTTTTCAAACACCACACTCTGGGCATTGGCAAGGTCGCGGCATCGCTGGAGTATTTGTTCTTGCATCGCCGCAATTTCGTTACGGATACGCGCCGCCACAATGAATGGATACTTCTCCTGGTCGAGGGCATTCAGATTGTCCTGACTGAGCATGGCGGCATCGGCCACCACAACCGGATTGGTCAAACCGTATGCCTTGCGGATTTTCCGCAGAACGGGCATGAGCGTCTTGCCCTCAAATGTGTTGCCCTCGAAGATGTCATAACCGACGGGATAGCCGTTCTCGCTCACGAGTAGCCCAAGCATGATCTGAGGGTTTTGGAACTTGCCGTCTTTTGAAAAGCCAATCCTACGCAGATCGTCCTCATCTTCAGCCTCAAAGTAAAGGCTGGTCATGTCGTAGAAGACCACGGTGATTTGTTTGAGGATTTTCAGAGAGTGCCGATAGGCGATCTCTTTGGCTTGCTTGCTGTAGCTGCGGTTGAGCCGATCCAGGAACAGGTAAACACTGTCGACCGATACGGATCTGCCCTGATAGCGGTAAAGGTAGTCCACCGTTTTCATCTTGCTGCCCGGATGGACCAGCCGAGAAACGACGATATCGCGAAAGAGTTGCTCGGGGATTGCTCCAAAGCCGATTTCGTCGAAGAGACGTCCGAAAACCAGTTCGGGCCCCACCGTGCGAACCGAGCTGTTACCAAGGGTTCGAACAAAATCAAGGACAACGGCGTTGTCGTGCTCGTCCTTTGGAAACAATGAATACTGACTACTTTGGCGAGCGATGTAAACCTCGCCCAGTTCAACAAGCCGATCAATCTCCTCTGGAGTCCGAGCAGAACCGATGGTCTTGATGACTCGATAGCCCTTGGCTTTATCAATCACCTGGACGCTTACACTACCGGATTTGTTGCGCTTTTTGCGGACAAACATCCGGCGATTTTACACGCGGGACACCCAAATTCGCAACACCCGTGTTGATAATCAAATACTTACGGGTGCATTTTTAGCTCACTCGGAAGTCAGGAAATACGCCAAGCGCGATAGCGAAGTAGCCACCATAGGATGGAGCAAGATGTGCCCAGGTGCCAAGGGCTACGGCGAGTCCCAACAGGCCTTTGTCCGCCATAGCCTAAAAGGCGACGGCGGAAGATGCCCGGAATCATTTCAGGGCCTCGGGTGGCGGTGTTCTCGAGTCAGCCTGCATGCTATGAAATTCGAGCAATCAGTGCTTGACCACGTTCACATATCTGCTAACTTTTAAGAATGCGGACAATTGAGTTCTACCGGCAGCAATCGGGCGGATGCCCCGTCGAGGAGTTTCTTGACTCCCTTGATGGCAAGCAGGCCCAGAAAGTTGCCTGGGTGCTTGATCTGGTGCGCACTCTTCCATGACCGCCGACCCAAAGACTATTTTTTAAACCAAGGATGAACCATGGACGATCTCGATAAATACATTCAGAAGCGCAAGGAACGAGACCCCGTCTTTGCGGAAGGCTACGAATCCGGTTATCAGGAGTTCCTCATCGGGGTTCTCCTCAAGGAAGCCCGCGAGAGTGCTGGTGTCACGCAAGAGGAACTGGCGACCGCTATTCACACAAAAAAGTCGGTCATTTCCAGGCTGGAGAATCAGGCCAGCGATGCCCGTGTCTCGACCCTTCGTAAGGTAGCTCAGGCTCTGGGAAAAGAACTGGTGATCGAACTGCGTGAACCGGGATCAAAGCCAAAGCGCAGAAGAGTTGATCGAAAGCAATTGGCCCACGCCTGACTGAGGCGGAGAGCTTCAGTTTCTGATCGGTCTTCGGATGTACGGGTTTCCATACCGGACAAGTGCCCATAGAAGGACATCGCCAATTAAGGCACAGTTAAGGCAAAAACCTTAATTCTGATCGTATTCAGTGAACTTCAGTTGCACCATCTGTTGCGAATTAAGTCGTTTATTTTCTGCAACTTACTGTAAATCAACCACTTCCCTTAAAGGGAATGGCGGAGAGAGAGGGACGCGGACGGTGTTTCCTTAAGTCCTTTTAATCAATGAATTAGCGATTTATCGAAAATCGCGGTTAAGGCATAATTAAGGCACTGGAGTTGTGTGGGGTTGAGTCTGGTTGTGTGAATCAGGGCCACCAGGGAAGTATTCGGGCCTTGAGAGGCGGAGTGATTGTTTATTTTTCAAAGAATATTGAAATCAAATAGGCGCAAGAGAATGATGCCGTTGCAAACAGAAGAAAGGGTAATTCATCTTTCTCTGAAAGGGACTGTCCAATTACTAAAGAAGGAATACTTACTTCTATAATATTCCTTAAAATAATCAATGTAATCCCGGTGACGGAAAGACATAAAAAAACGAAGGATGTATGGTTGTGATTACCAACTTTTGCGAAAAATTTGAAGAACAAAACCCACGAAAAAAATATAAACACTGAAAGAATCATTGATTTCGGGAAACTTTAATGGCTGAAATAAGGATACCTAAACCACCAATTACAAGTAAAGCGTTCTTCCAAAAACTGATTTCCTTAAGGATCAGCGTCCGTTCAATGATGACCTTTAAGTTCAATCGAACGTCTCCTAGTAATGCTGAAACATCATCGTTATCGTTTTTCTCTATTTCTTCAACCAAATATTGAAGATAGGTTTCATCTAAATGTATTGATGAGAACAAGAAAGCCTGGCAAAGTCCCAACAAAAATATTGTGCAACCGACAAAACAGATTGAGGCGAGATAAATTCGGTTTTTCGATTTGCTATTTAATTGCATCATTTACTCCTCTCGGGCACGGGAGATTACTATTTGGTGGCCTTCTGAAATATCCCCCAAATGTCGTGTTCGGATTTTCTACAAAACGATACCCCATCTGTTCCATTCCGCTTCTCAGTGCCCTAAAATCGGTCGCGTAATTATTCACTGGCGTTGCGTTATGAATTTGCCTCAAGCTACGATAAGCTTTAGCGGCGTCCAGTATCGGTGTTGAATGAGTTCCCGGAACGCCGACTGTTCCAGACAGTGAGGTATTGGGCATTCCACTCGCTATATCCGAAACACCACATGCTATATTCTCAACAGTTCGACCTATATTCGGATTTCCAATCGTTCCCATTTCCCCAACATTCGGGGTGTCGAGTAATTTTTTAGCCTCTTCAGAAAAATTCGTGGGTGGATTCCGGTTCGGGAAGGTCTCCCATGGTCTGGAATAGAGCGGTATGGAGGGCGTCGAAGGTTCTATAG
>Ga0208112_100582_pt1 | contig 26364 bp, 37 predicted proteins | sample HotLakConsoUCCLE_FD_184736 | JGI IMG/M metagenome (GOLD analysis project Ga0208112, IMG submission 184736) | Hypersaline microbial mat communities from Hot Lake, Washington, USA - Hot Lake Consortium UCC-LE (SPAdes) (version 2) ... | reverse complement strand
GAAAATCGCGGGCGCCACGTCTTTCGAGGGTCAATTCTTCGTTCGTATAATTTTGGAATGTCACGTTCGCATGGACTTGCTGCACCATACCGTCGATATCAAAGCGATTGTATGCTTCGATATAGGCGCGAACTCGGTCGATGTTTTCGTCACCCATCACAGTGAGTTCTCCTTTTTTGACACAAAGAGATGACATTATTGTCCGAAATGTTCGGTAAGCTCACGTAGGACTACATTCGGCGCCTCGAGTTGAGGTAGATGCCCAAGTCCCGGCAAGGGAGTCAGCGTGACGGCGACCCGCTCTGCAAGCGCCAGCCCTCTGGAGATCGGGATCCACGGGTCGTCGGCCCCCCATAGTATCGATGTAGGGCAACGGATTTCGCCATACTGTGGCTCAATCTCGGCAGTAAATGCTTCGTCGGCCAGTTCGAACTGCCGCCAGAATGCCTGTTGACCAGCCGGTGTAAGCCAAGGAGCGTCGAGTTGGTTGTAATCTTCCTTCGGGATCGCATGCACAAGCGCGCTGTCGATGTATGCGCAGACAATGGCAGCGTGAATATGCGGAGGAAGCCCCGTGAAAGCTGAGATATGGGTCTTCACATGCTCGAAGAACGCTGAGCCCCAGGGTCTCATCGCCACGACATTCATCAGGACAAGACTGGCAAACTCCTTTCGATGAAGGAGGTGCGCCCGGAGCGTCACTGTGCCGCCGAAATCATGCGCGACCACCGCCGGCGCGTCCAGCTTCCAGTGCTCCAGCATTTCGCAAAACACCTCTCCCTGTACTTCAAGCGACGGCGGGCGAGTAGGCAAAAGCTCCGAGCGTCCGAAACCTGGCATGTCATACCAGTGGACTCGGAATTGTTCCGAAAGCTCAGGTATGATCCGGTGCCACGAGAATGAAGACCATGGCCAGCCGTGTGCGAGGACGAGCGGCGGCCCCTCGCCCGCTATGCCGTAGGCTACGCTTCCGGCCGATGTCGAAGCGGTGGCATCTAGGTTCCATCCCTTAACGGCATCCTGTCCCTTGTTCTGCATCCATCAACTCCGTTCCCTCCGCAGGCCCAGGACCGTCGTGATTCCCGCTCAAGTCTGCGACGGATGATGGATAACCAGCTTGCACTAGATAGACAAGTCGGTCTAACTAATGTCATGCAAGAATCAGCCACCGAACGATTGACCGCCACAGCAGCGCGACTGTTTCAGGAACGCGGTCTTACTCGTGTCGGGATCAATGAGATCATCCGCGAGGCCGACGTCGCGCGGATGTCGCTTTACAACAACTTCAAGTCCAAGGAGGACCTGGCACTCACGGCCTATGCCGCAGTGTCGAAGAACCGCAGGGACGCAATTGATGCTGCTATCGATGCATCAGGCGGGCCCGAAGCTGCAATCCTCGCGATATTCGACCTCGCAGCCGAACTGGCTGGCAGAGCTTCGTTTCGAGGGTGTGTATTTATCGATCTCGCAGCTCATGCCGCGGTCGAAGATACGCGGCTACTCGACCTCGTCCGTAGCCACAAGGCGGCGCTTCGCGATAGTTTCACACGCCTCGCCCTGCAGGCTCGTATGGCCGATCCGGAGACTCTCGCGAGACAGCTTCTCGCCCTTTGGGACGGGTCCCTGACCGACGCCTTCATCGAGCGTGACACAGCGCCCATTTCAGCGGCGCGTTCCGCAGCCGAGCGTCTCTTGAGGCAAGGCGAATGATGTCGAAGGGCCTGGCGCCTTGGCTGGTCGTGGTAGGTCTTTCGCTCGGCCCGGCGGTCAGCAACGGTCTTGCCCGCTTCGCTTATGGCCTGATCCTGCCGGCTATGCAGGCCGACCTTTCCTGGAACTTCACGGAAGCTGGTTGGCTAAACACGGCGAATGCCGCCGGTTACCTGCTTGGCGCCCTGTCGACCTTTGCCCTGATCGACCACCTCGGCCCGAGGCGCATTTTTTCCATCGGCGTCGCTGCGACGCCAATCGCGCTGGTCGGATCCGCAGTTTTCGCGGATCTCTGGCTGCAATCGATTTTCCGGGTCGCCGCCGGGGTCGCAGGCGCCGGGATCTTTATCTCCGGCGGAGCGATGGCCGCGACGCTGTTTCGCGATGCACCTTCAAGAAATGCGCTTGCGATCAGCCTCTACTTTGGTGGTGGAGGCCTCGGGATGATCGCCAGTGGGGCGGTCCTTCCAATTATCTTCGAGCGGAACGGCGTCAGCGCATGGCCGATGGCGTGGCTGATCCTCTCAGGCCTGTCCGCGCTCGCCGTTTGGCCTGCGCTCTGGGCGGCGAGAGAATGCCCGGAACCGGCTCGTATACATGTCTTGGTCGCTCCGCGACTGCCGATGATGAAGAAGTTGCCGGCAGTGCTCGGATACTTTCTGTTTGCCGTCGGCTACATCGTCTACCTGACCTTCTTAGTGGCCTTGATGCACGAAGGTGCGGCGAGCGCCGAGTTGATTGCTGCCTGCTGGACGCTGCTCGGCCTCGGCGTGATCGCGGCGCCGTTCCTTTGGCGCGGCGTGCTGGAACGTAGCGCGGGCGGCGGTGCGCTCGCGCTGGCCTGCCTTGCAACCGGGGCGGCAACGCTACTCCCGATCGGTCTGCCGGGGTCCGTGCCGGCACTCGTCCTGTCGGTCGTCGTCTTTGGACTGTCGTTCTTCATTGCGCCGACGGCGGTCACCAGCTTTGCACGAAAAAACCTGGACCAAGCGGTCTGGGGGCGGGCCGTTGGCATGTTCACAGTCGTCTTCGCGCTCGGCCAGATCGTCGGACCGGTACTCGCAGGATTTGTCTCGGATCTGACCGGGTCGGTTTCCCAAGGCATGGCCGCAGCGGGCCTCATCCTTCTCCTCGGAGCCGCTTTGGCCGCCTTGCAGCGTCCTTTGACGACTGCCTCCGTCGAAGAAGCAACCTAAAGCGGACCTACCATGTATCAGGCTGCATTCATGTTTCGCCCTGGCCCAACGGACGCTGAGTTCGAAGCCTTCACCGCCCAGATCAACGCGTGTGCCAACCAGCTTGAAGGCTTTCTCGGCGAAGAGAACTGGCAATCGCCGGACGGCTCTCTCCGTCTGGCGGTCTACTATTGGGCCGACCGCGCTTGTCTCGACGTTTTTGTGCGCGATCCGATTCACAGGAAGGCGAAGGCTCGGCAGGCAGAATGGTACAAAGGGTACCATGTGATCGTGTCCGAAGTCGTTTTGAGCTACGGCGACGGCAGACTGCCCCATCCGACCGGCGACAGCAGGCGGGAGAGACGGGGATGAGCCTCGAAATCCTCACGGCGTTCGCCGCCTTCGCGTTCGTATCCGCCGCCACCCCTGGTCCCAACAATCTCCTTCTGCTGGGCTCCGGTTTGCGCGTTGGGCTTTGGCGAACCATGCCGTTCGTCGTCGGGATCAATTTCGGGTTCTCGGTTCTGCTCGTCAGTGTCGGCTACGGTCTCGGCCAGCTTTTCGAACGGTTTCCGGCTTCACAACTGAGCCTGAAGATCATCGGTACTGGATACTTCCTCTATCTCGCCGCGACCCTTCTGCGGAACGGCAAGACTGAACAAAAGGCACACTATCGCGACCTCGGGTTCTGGTCCGGGGCCGTCTTCCAGGTCGTGAATCCCAAGGCATGGCTGATGTGCATGACGGCCGTCTCCCTGTTTCTACCCGATGGCTGGTCTGCAGTGACGATCGCTGCCATGGTTGCCACCTTCGTCCTCTTGGGCCTGCCGGCAAACATCGCGTGGGCGGGGGTTGGACAATCGCTTCGGGCACTGGTTTCCGACGAGCGTCGCATGCGAGTTTTCAATTCGGTCATGGCCGTGTTGCTCGTTCTTTCCATCTTTCCGGTATGGCTGCCTTATGGGTGAGTTGTGTGCTTCTCGCATGATGTTCGTCGCGACTACTCGACACGTGCACAAAGACGTCAATCTCATGGAGCAATCTGAAATGCCCTTTCTTCGCCTCACTCTTCATTCCCAACCTTCGGAGGAGGTCTCTGGTGCCCTTGCAAGGGAATTGACGGTACTCATGAAGGACGTGCTGAATAAGAAAGTCGACCTCACCTCTGTATCGGTCGAAAGCAAAAGCGATATTTGGACAATCGGTGGTCTACCCCAAGAAGTTGCATGCTACCTTGAAGTGTACATTACCGCGGGAACGAATGACGAGTCTCAGAAGGAACGCTTCATCCACGAAGCCATGCGCGTGCTGAAGGAGCGTCTCGGTCCCATCCACTTGGCTTCCTATGTCGTGATCTCCGAAATACCCGCAACCGATTGGGGCTATGACGGCCGGACACAGGCCTCACGGCGCTGACGCTAACGCAACACTATACGATGAAAGTGCCTTGCCAATGACCGAGATCCTTCTTCTGCTTGCGCCAGTCCTTGCCGCTGCCCTTGTCGCGCAGGCAAGCCCCGGTCCGGCCACTCTGGCCATCTCCCGCGAGTCAATGCTGCATGGTCGGAAGGCCGGCGTTGCACTCGCCCTCGGTGTCACCACAGGATCATGGATTTGGTCCGCCGTTGCGGCGGGTGGGATGAGCGCGATCATTCTGGCTAGTGAATGGGCAATAATCGGATTGAGGTTTGCGGCTGCTGCCTATCTCGGCTGGCTGGCGTTCAAGTCCGCCAGGGCGGCACTTCGCACCCAGATGGCCAATGGCGTACCATCGAAGCCAGGAACCAGCGGGAGCTATATTCGTGGATTGTTGATCCACTTGACCAACCCGAAGGCGATCCTGTTTTTCGGAGCACTTTACGCATTCGGTCTGCCGGTTGGCGCGACTACCGAAACTGTACTCTTGATAGCCGGAGCCGTGGCACTCCAAAGCATCCTCATCTTCGCAGGGCTTGCGCTGTTGTTCTCGCACCGGCCCATCGCGGAGGGATACTGGCGTTTTCGTCGGGTCTTCGAGAGTATTTTCGCTGCCGTCTTCGGGTCGGCGGCAGCAAGCTTCCTCGTGAGCGCCGTACAATCGCTTTTCGCCAGGTTGCAGAGAGTGCCGGGGTAATGGTCTCGCAACGCCTCCACCGAGAGTCGGTGCTGCCATATTGCGCTGCCCTCGCGACAACCTACGAGGTCCATTAAATGCCGATGCCATGGACATACCGACACGCCAGCCGCGAGTTCCGCGGCTTTCTGGATGACGCAAAAGAACGGATGTCGCTCGAGTCCGACAACATGACCTACACGGCCGTCGACGCCGTGTTCCAGGTTTTTCGTCGGCGCCTCACGGCGCAACAGGGTCTCGATTTTGCCAGCGTTCTGCCTTGCGTCCCTCGCGCGATCTTTGTGAACGACTGGCAGGTCGAAGATCCCCCTGCACCCTTCGAAGACCGCGTTGCGATGACGAGCGAGGCCAAGCGTGTCCGGGTGAACCACAATCTGACCCCTGATAATGCAATCGAAGCGACCGCCTGGGCTCTCCGCAGGAGCCTCGATCACCGCGAACTTGACCGCGTACTCAACCGGATCGGCCCGGAGGCGCAAGCCTTCTGGCATGTGGAGGTGTCCGACCCGTCCGAGCTGGCCCAGCGCTTCGTTTAGGTATCCCGGGCCAAGCGAAAATGGTTACGGAGCATGACCCCAGCAGTTTCCAGACCATCCAAAAACATAGCGTCACCACGAAATTCAGGAGCACGGAATGAAAACCTATCGCCCTCGCGACTATACGGGCCAGGAGGCTTGGGACGCAGTCGACATTGAATCGATCGACGACGCGACCGTTCGGCTGCACTGGACCGACAGACCATACAAGTGGCATATCAACGATGGCCCCGAGGTCTTTGTCGTGCTCGACGGCGCCGTCGACATGCATACTCGCATTGATGGCGAGGAAAAACTCGTCCGCCTCGAAACAGGCGATGTGTTTCACGCTCAGGACGGTGACGAACATTTCGCGCATCCCGACGGCGTTGCGCGCGTACTGGTGATCGAAAAGAAGGGCAGCGTATGACATCTCCGCAGCTCCCGATTCATGCCCGTATGTTGGTTCCTCACGATCTGCTGCTCGATGGAAAACGGATCGCATACGGCGTGCACGCCCCGCCGACAGGCCGGGGAGATGCAAGCGTTGTCCTGATCCACGGGACGCCATCATCCTCGGTGATCTGGCGCAACGTTGCGCCTGTACTTGTTCAAGCAGGGTATCAAGTGATCGCTTTCGATCTTCTGGGTTATGGCGCGTCCGAGAGGCCTCACCCCGTTTCCGTCGATACATCCGTGTCTGCTCAGGTGCCCGTGCTTCTCGGACTGATGGACTTCTTGGGAATAGACGCTGCACATCTGCTCGCCCATGACGTTGGAGGCGCAATCGCTCAGCGCACAGGAGTTCTTCACTCGGATCGGGTCAGGTCCATTGCACTGCTCGACGTGTGCTCGTTCGACTCCTGGCCTTCGGACCGAACGCGACAGCAGATGGAGGCAGGGCTTGATGCATTGATCCGCGCGTCCGCAGATCAGCACCGAAAGCACTTTGAGGAATGGTTGCTTTCAACCGTTGTCGACGAAGCCTCTATGCGCACAGGCCCGCTTCAGCATTACATTGACCTCATCTCCGGTCCCGTCGGCCAGGCGAGCTTCTTCCAACACCAAGTTGCTCACTATGATCACCGCCACACAAGTGAAATTAGCGATCGGCTTGAGGTGCTGGGCCGCATCCCGGTTTCCGTTGTTTGGGGCGCAGAAGATCGTTGGCAAAAACCGTATTGGGCCGAGCGTATTCACGCCGCCATTCCCGGTTCGAGCCTCACGTTCATTGACTCTGCGGGGCATTTCGTAATGGAAGATAAGCCGGAAGAGGTGTCGCAAGCTCTGCTTGAGCATCTTTCAAGAGCGGCCTCGTAGGTTGAACGTGCGTCACGGTGATTTCCCGTCAATGTGGCCTGAACCTGCAAGACGAGTGCTGACAGGTCGATGGTGTAGCCTTGAACCTTTGGATCCTGATCTGCACGGCGATGCTCTTTTTGAAGCCGTCAGCGGCGAGCAATCCGGCGGTCTTCACCGCTACCTTGCGGATCCTATCCCGGTATCACGGGCCGAGTTCGACGCGTGGCTGATCCCGCGAGCATCATCCTCTGATCCGATGTTCTTTGCGGTTATCGATGGGACGTCAGGGCGTGCGGAAGGGAGACAGAGCCTGATGGACATCGTTCCGCAACACGGTACCGCCGAAATCGGTCACATCCTGTGGGGACCACGCATCGCCCGGAGCCGAGTAGCGACCGAGGCGTTCTTCCTTCTGGCAGATTATGTCATGACTGAATTGAGCTACCGCCGATGGCAGTGGCGGTGCAATGCGAACAACGCCCCGTCCCGGCGCGCGGCGGAGCGATTTGGCTTCACGTTCGAGGGGATATTCCGAAATCACATGATTGTAAAAGGGGAGAGTCGGGATACCGCCTGGTATTCTATTACGGATGCGGAGTGGCCCGCAATCCGCGCACGCTTTCTCGCCTGGCTCGATCCGGCCAACTTTCGAGCGGATGGCAGTCAGTTGAGCTCTTTGCAAGACCAGGAGCGAGAAGCGGCTCCCTGTATCTGATCATCTGGTAGGTTGAAGATGGCGGACATGGCTGGAAAATCCTTGGGCGGGGGGTTTGTGTTGCGCCCGTATTTCAGATCGGATGGGCACTGGGTCGCGTCGGCTCACATAAATTACTACCGCTCCGTTGAGCGGTTCGACCCCACCTTCGATGACGCAGTCTGGCATGCGCTTTCGGACATCGACAGTCGCCTTGGGAATGATCGGACATTCGGGTTGATTCTACTAAACGCCGAAAATGCACGCTGTGGCTCGGTATTCGCTTGCGACACCGGAGTAGCTGCGCGGGTCCGACTTTTCTTGCTGGACAGAAAGCTACACGGGCAAGGGTTGGGCCGAGCAATGCTTTCTGCCGTTCTTGGTGCTGTCGGCGAAGCCGGATTCAGCCGGATCGAAGTCTCGACCTTCGATGCGCATGCTTCCGCCTGCAGGCTTTACTCCGAGGCGGGCTTCATCGAGCAGGCGCGTTCGCCTGCTACCACTTTCGGGCGTCGCATGGCTCGGGTTGATTTCGTGTATGAACTCGCTGCGCTGTGACAGGGTTCATGGGACCTCGGAAAAAGTTGCGCCAGTTTACGCTCGCGATGCCATCCCGACCTCAGCACCGCGGAATTTCTCCGCCGCTGGCATATGGAGCGAGGCGAAACGGACGCGCGAGGACCCAACGTAGACAGCCCACCCGGTGGCTAGGTCCCGAGCATCCACCATGTGTCCACCTCCGACCAATCCTGCAAGAACCGATAGGGATAGGGTGGCAGCCCGGGCGCCGATGCCTCCGTCAGGGCAGCGAGGTCGTCGGCTCGAAGCTGAAGATCGACCGCCGCAAGGTTGCCTTCGAGTTGTTCCGTCGTGCGCGCGCCCAAAAGAACCGATGCGACGCCCGGTCGTGCGAGGAGCCACGCGATCGCGACGTGGGACATCGGTCGGTCGTGGCGTGTTGCTACCGTCTGAAGGACCTCCAGTATTGCGTGGGTGCGCTGCGTGTTGCGAAGATCGTACGCTTCGACACCTCTACCTGGGTCCTCGCCCAACCGCGTCGCGCCGGAAGGTATTGCGTCGGCGCGGTACTTGCCGGTCAGCCAGCCGCCGCCCAGCGGCGACCACGGCGTCACGCCGATGCTGTTCTCGAGCGCGCAGGGCAGCACTTCGAGTTCGATGCCGCGATCAAGTAGGCTGTACTGCGGCTGCAGCGCCACCGGAAGGGGAAACCCCTGTGCGTGAGCGGTGGAGACGATACGCTGAAGCTGCCAACCCGCCACGTTGGACCATCCGGTATGGTGAACTTTTCCGGCCGAAACGAGATCGCCAAGGGTTCCCAGCGTCTCCGCCACATCTGTATGGCGGTCCCAGCCGTGCAGGAAGTAGATGTCGATGGCTTCGACCTGCAGCCGCCTGAGGCTCGCGTCGACGGACCGAACCAGGGCCCGCCGTGAAGCCCCATGGCTGCCCGGCGGAGGGGAAAAGCGTCCTTTGGTGGCGATGATCATGTCACCGAGGCCTCCGCGATTTTCGCCCCAGCGGCCGATGATTTCTTCCGAAGTTCCGTCCGAATAGACGTCGGCCGTATCGATCAGGGTCCCACCGTGGTCGACAAACATATCGAGCTGGCGATGCGCTTCCGCCTCGTCGGTCTCTGCGCCAAATGTCATGGTACCCAGAGCGAGGCGCGAGACGATGGGCCCGTTTCGGCCGAGTACCGACGTTGGCATAACAGCGCGGCCGGCGGTTTCTTTATTTGAAAGAGGCATCGTCTTACTTCCACTCCAGAAGTGCCAGGAACCGATAGAGTGCGCGGACTCCGAGAACGGAATGTGCCACCAGAAATTCCTGTTCCTTCCGCTCACGGTCTCGACAAAGGGCCGGCGATGGAACGCCATCAGACATGTTGGGTGCTCGAATTCTCACGCGGTATGCTCCGGTTTTCATAAGTGATCCCACCCGAAGCTAGACAGCAGCGCATGCATATGGAACGACATGAAACGAAAGGATCGTTTCATGGATGAAAAGAAATTGTCTGAAGTGCGGTGGGAAGACCTGTCTGCGTTTCTGGCTGTTGCTCGCACGGGCGGACTTTCGGCGGCAGCCCGGAGTGCTAGGTCCAGCGCACCAACACTTGGACGCAGAATGCGGGCGCTCGAGCGAACCGTTGGCCGTGAACTCTTCGTGCGCAAATCGCACGGCTATGACCTGACGGACGCCGGACGCGCGATGTTGGCTGAACTTGAAGGCATCGCCGGAAGGATCGAACGGATCACGGCAAGACCGGCGGGCGATGCCCCGCCATTGGTCAAACTGTCCGCGGGGACCTGGACCACATTGGTTCTTGTCCGGCGGCTGCACGACCTGGTGAACGATCCTCAAGACGTCCGGATACGTTTTCTCGCCGCTGAAGACATCGTCAACATCGGCCGACGCGAAGCTGTGATCGGGATCCGCAACCGGCAACCTACGGAGAAGGGGCTTGCAGGCCGGAAGCTAGCGCGGGTCGATTTTGCGCCTTACTCGACACCCGGTGCGCGGGAAGGCTGGATCAAGGTACACGCCGATACGCCATCCGCCCGCTGGGTCGCGTCAAACTCAGGAGACAGCATCGCGCACGAGGTAAGCCACCCGCGCCTCGCTCTCGACATGGCGCTTGCGGGTGTCGGCCGCGTGATCTTGCCGACCTTTATCGGGGATGCGGAGGCGGGGCTGGAGCGTGTCGGCGAACCGATCTCTGAAATTTCCCACGATCAGTGGCTTGTGACGCATGACGACGACCGCTCGTTGCCCGAGGTCCGCCGGACAATCGACCGTGTCGTGGGCATCTTGGGGCGGGGCCTCAAATAAGGCTGAGGAGAATCCGGCCGGCAATCGTCCCATTCGTTCAGCAGCCCTGCGGATCAAGCCCGGTGATCGACGGCCTCGCCCTCATCTTGCGCCACCAGCTGTCGAGATGCAGCTGCGATTGAGTCAGCGTATGGCCCTCCGGCGCCCGCGTGAAGTAATCCATGATCGCACCAAGGTGACAATCCGCGAGCGTGATTGCGTCACCGTTGAGCACGCGTTTGTCGGACGCGATAGCCTCCAGCGCCTGGAGGACAGCTTGAGAAGCATCCAGTCCCTTCGCTACCTCGGCTTCGTTGGAACCTTTGTCTTCATGTGGTGCGAAAACGCGGCGGGCGAAAACCTGCCGGATCATCGGCCAATATCCATAAGCGTCAGTGATGGCGATCACCTGCGCCATCTGTGCGGCCGCGCAAGGTTCTTCGGGGACGAGCCGCGGCCCGTCGAATGCGGCATCGACGTAGCGCGTGATGGCGCTCGTCTCGTAGAGGGTGAACGTCCCGTGCCGCAACACCGGTACGCGACCGAACGGGTGCAGGTCGCGCAGAATTTCGGCCTCAATCGGATCGAATGGATCCACCTCCTGGACGCCGAACTCGATGTTTTTTTCATGCAGGACGATCCGTACGACGCGCTGGTAGACGCTGTGACGGAAGCCGACGAGCGTCACGGAACTGTCCATGCGATCCAAGTTCTCCTGTATGCGAAGGCGCAACTACGTCGCAACTCTACTCCGCGGCCGGTGTGACTCTCAACGATTGATAACTGCGGATTCTTCGCAGATCGCTGAAGACGGAGACTGCGAACGATAGCCCGAAGGCCGCGGCGACTAAGCCAAGTCCGGCCGTTGGTCCTGCCTGGCCAGCGACGAGGCCCCCGATCAAGGCGCCGATCGGTCTAACCCCATAGATCGCTGTCTGGATGACCGCGTTGACCCGACCCAGAATGAGGGGTGGCGAGACGAGTTGCCGCACGGCGTTCTGTGACACGAGCCACAGCGACGGTCCAAAGCCAAGCAAGAAAAAGCAGGCGTAGAGCCATGCTTCCAAAGTCTCTGCATCGATGAGCAACAGCCCAAAAGCGGCGACGGAAGAGCTGCCAGGACCGAACAGCAAGATGATCCGGGGTGCGACGCGATCGGCCAATCGTCCGGCGAGCCAAGATCCCAGGATCGCCGCCAAACCAAAAGACGCCAGAGCAAACCCGAACGTTCCTGGATCGAAGAGATAGACATCCTGGATCACGGGAATGAGCACGACGAGAAGTGCCGCAAACGCGAGGTTCCAGAATACGGAGCATAGCGTTATCGGCAGCAGCAGGCGATGTCTGGCGACGTACCGACCGCCCTCGACGATCCGCGACCAGATGGATGCCGTTGCCTTGGGATCGAGGTCGAAGCGGGGCAGGCTGGACGCGAATGCAAGTGCGACGATCGAGGCGAGTGCGGCTGCGGCAAAGATGGACCACGATGGAACGTCGACGATGACGATGCCTACAGCGAGCGGCACCGCGAACGAGCACAGTGCACGGGGTATCTGAATTGCCGAGTTGGCTTGCGCGAGCGCGCTAGGTCCGACGACTCTCGGCAGGATAGACAGGCTGGTCAATCCGAACAGGACCACGCCGAAACCTGCAACGGTGACCGATCCGCCGAACCAGAGCAAACTGCCCAGAACAATGCCCACGGCCGCCATGCCGAAACCCACGACGGCAATCAATGCCGACAGGATTGTGAGCGTGCGCAGCTGGCCTTGGTCAACGAGAATGCCAAAGGGGATCGATCCCAGCAGGTGCGCGGACGACTGGCACGCGGCGAGGATGCCTATCACTTCGGGCGATGCATCGAATGCCAGCGCCGCCACGAGCGGCAGGGAGACCAAGGCAATCTGATCGGCGAAATGGGTACCGTAGGCGGCGCCGGAAAGGCGGCGGATTGCTGTCATGGCTCAACTCCAACTGTCTTGAACCAAAACTATCGCGCCTACCTTCGGCCGGGCGACCCGAAAGCTGCGCAAAAAAAGGATGCATAGTTGCGCCGGCGCTGATGATAGGTTCGGTAGCCCCTTCTGCCGGCACTTGTGCTACTTTGATCCGTTATAGGTCAGGAGGGGTTGGCCATGAACGAAGTATCGATCATCAGCGCGGACTCGGCCATGCCGACGTGCTGTCGTTAAGAATAGGCCATTCTCGCGACTGAAACCGCGCACCCCGACATCGCCCGCCGCCGCGCCCGATGGAAGCGCCACCAGCACAGGGTCGACCCGCGGCGGCTTGTCTTCATAGATGAAACCTGGGCGAAGACGAACATGACCCCGCTGCGCGGTTAGGGTCCGAAGAGCGCAACCCTGCCCGGCCACAGCCCGCATGGGCACTGGCGCACGATGACCTTCGTCGGCGCGCTGCGGATGGACAGGATCGACGCGCCTTGCGTCTTCGACAGCCCGATCAAGGATGATCTGTTCCGGGCCTATGTCGAATAGGTGCTCGCCCCCACCCTGCACCCCGGTGACGTGATGGTGATGGGCAACCTCGGCAGCCACAAGGGAAGCGCTGTGCGCAGGGCCATCCATGCGGCTGGTGCCCATCTCCTCTTTGTGCCGCCGTACAGCCCCGATATTAGCCGAATTGAGCAGGTCTTCGCCAAGCTCAAGCACATCATGTGCACCGTCGAGGCCGTACGGAAACGCGTCAACTCACTACTCGACAGCTTCTCGCCGCAGGAATGCGCAACCTATCCGCGCAATGCCGGATACGCTTCCATCTGATATGATCATGCTCTAGGCAGTGGACGCGCCAGAGATCTCGACCAACCACCGGAAGGCCGCATCGGCGGATTCTGAGCGTCTCGAGCCGCGGTGCGAAAGAAGGAAAAAATCTCCCGATCCACGGAGGAAATGGGGGACAACTTCGACCAAACGCTTAGCCTCAAGCTCGGCCGCTACAAGAAATCGACTGGCCAACGCCGCACCCTGTCCCGCCAAGGCGGCATCGATGGCTAGCGCCGTCTGGCTGAAGCGGATGTCTCGGCTACAGCTACGTGTGACGCCGCACTGTTTAAGGAAGGCGGGCCAAAGATCGTGCGAGTCGTGCAGCTTGGGCATTCCTGCTAGCGCCGTTGCATCAATAGGACCCGATAACTCAGCCAGTAAGCTTGGCGCCGCCACTGCAATGATCTCCTGCCGAAATAGGAGATGAACGTCTAGCGTCGCACCGAACGGTGGTTCACCCAGGCGAACCGCTAGATCGACACCATCGGCGTGGAAGCTCGACACCTTCTCTGTAGCAAGGATTCTGAGATCTACGTCCGGATGCCTCGCTGTAAATTCTGACAGGTGTGGGATCAGCCATTTCGCAGCAAAGGTTGGCGTTACGCTGATCAGCACTTTCGTACCCACGGGCTTCAGAGCAGCGGATGCCTCACGTAATGTCGTGAAAGCCTCCGCAACTCGGGCATGGTAGCCCCGTCCTGCCGTCGTGAAGGCCAGACCCCTCGGCAAACGCTCGAACAGCGGCATACCAATGTGATCCTCGAGCCCACGGACCTGTTGCGCGACCGCGCCCTGCGTTACGCCGAGTTCTTCCGCGGCGGCGCGAAAGGTCAGATGCCGTCCAGCAGCTTCGAAGGCACGTAGCCCGTTGAGAGAAGGAAGGTTTGCCATGAACCGATAGTATTTCTACTGTCACTTTTCGTCAATTCTGGTTCGCGCGCCCAAAAGTTATCAACTAATTTAGGAAAGACACCCCAAAGGAGAACAACGATGGCACTAGAAAAAGTGGCGCTGATTACCGCCGGCGGAAGCGGCATCGGCGCTGACGCAGCACGGCGCCTCGCTCAGGACGGATTTCAGGTCGGTATTCTTTCCTTCTCCGGCAGAGGCGAGTCGCTTGGGGTGGAGCTAGGCGGCTTCGGCGTCACCGGCTCCAATCGGTCAGTCGCCGACCTGAACACGCTGGTCGATGGCGCGATGGAGCGCTGGGGGCGGATTGATGTGCTGGTCAATTCCGCGGGGCACGGACCGAAAGGACCCATCCTCGAGATCCCTGACGATGACTGGCACGACGGCATGGAGGTCTACCTCCTAAATGTGATCCGACCCACACGTCTTGTCACGCCGATCATGCAGCAGCAGGGCGGCGGCGCAATCATCAACATCTCGACCTTCGCAGCATTCGAGCCCGACCCGCTGTTCCCGACTTCAAGTGTGTTCCGCGCGGGACTCGCCTCCTTCGCAAAGCTCTACGCCGACAAGTACGCGGCAGAGAACATTCGAATGAACAATGTTATGCCCGGCTTCATCGATAGCCTACCAGAAACTTCCAACCGGCGCGCGCGCATCCCCATGGGACGCTACGGTCGATCTGCCGAGGTCGCATCTCTGATCTCCTGGCTTGCGTCGGACGAGGGTTGTTACATGACGGGACAAAACCTGCGCATTGACGGGGGACTGACCCGTGCCGTCTGACATCTAAGCAACGGCTGTCGACCGCAGTAGGGTCGCTCTCGTCACCAAGTGGGCCGGGTCGACTATGCAAATGACGGCAATGCCAGCCCCAGGCAATCCGAGGATGGGTCTGGCTCTGTTGCGAAATCGCTTGATGGCCGAGGTCCCCCTTTCCCCGTACGGGCTCATCCCACTGCTTCCGTGACGGGCATGCCGAGCGCGGTAAAGGCGTCCAGCACGGCAAAGCGGACCTGGAACTCGGCGACCTGACGATCAAAGTCCTGAAGCGAGACGTTGCCCCAGCTGCTTGACGCAGTGCATTTTGGTCTCTGCGCGGCTTCCGCGGTGATACCGACTCCATCGTAGCCAGAGGGTCCGTCCGAAGCGCTGTGATGGCTGCAGGGCTTCGCTTCGTGCGACTGCATCAGCGGTGTCTGGCTTCCAGAGCTTGGCGTTCTTGCGGGGTGGGAGTGAGGGCGTGCCCGCCACTGATGGAGTGGATGGCTCCCGCTTCCGGCATCGCAATGTGCCATGTTGGGTGCCGTGAAACGGCCAATAAAGGGAGCCATCCATGGACAAGATTACCATACTCGGGATCGATCTGGCGAAATCTGTTTTCCAGTTGCACGGCGTTGATGCCCAAGGCTGCACTGTCTTGCGCCGTCAGTTGCGGCGTAGCCAAATGTTGGAGTTCTTCCAACGTCTGCCGTCCTGCTTGATCGGCATCGAAGCTTGCGCCAGCGCGCATTACTGGGCGCGCGAGCTGGCCAAGTTCGGCCACGAGGTGCGTCTCATTCAGCCCAGTTACGTGAAGGGCTATGTGAAACGGGGTAAAACCGATGCTGCCGATGCCGAGGCAATCTGCGAAGCTGTGTCGCGTCCGTCCATGCGGTTTGTTCCCGTGAAGAGTGAGGACACGCAGGCGCTTCTGATGACGCACAAGGTACGGGAATTTCTGGTGCGTCAGCAGACCAAGATTGTGAACGCCATGCGCGCGCACCTGGGCGAGTTCGGGATTGTCGTGGCCAAGGGCATCCATAACGTCGAGCGTCTGATCATTGCTTGTGAGCAGGCAGGCCTACCGGCATCGACTCGCAAAGCCCTGAGTCTGCTCGCCAATCAGCTGATCGACACACAGAAGAAGATTGAAGACCTGACCGCCGACATCCGCGCCGATGCCAAGGCCAGTGACGCCGCGCAGCGTCTTCAGACGATCCCAGGCATCGGACCGATTACCGCGAGCGCGCTGGTTTCTGCCCTGCCAGGCATCGCTGACTTCAAATCAGGCCGGGACTTGTCCGCTTGGTTGGGCCTGACACCGAAACCACATTCGACTGGCGGCAAAGAACGGTTGGGCCGCATCTCCAAGATGGGCAACACATACTTGCGTCGATTGCTTTATCTGGGCGCCATCGCGCAGGTCAGCGCGCGGCGGCGCAGCGAGGCTGGGGACGACTGGCTGTGGAAGATCATCCAGCGCAAGAAGCCAAAGCAGGCCGCGATCGCCCTGGCCAACCGCATGGCGCTCACCGCCTACGCGCTGATGAAGAACAAGACAGATTTCCGGGCGGCGCAAGCCACCTGACCAAGACAGGGGCCCAACCCCTACCGACAAGGCAAGTGCATCGTGAGATGATGGCAAATGACGGAGATATCGCCAAGGACACCCTGTTCGAACCGGAGCGCCTCCGAGCGCGTGCCATTGATTGGGACCAAAGCGACCGCGGACTTTCATCAGGGCGCGCAGCCACCGGGCTGCAATCCAGACGCCGTATACATGGCCGCAACCGAAATTACGCCAGCACAACCGAAACGCCCTTGCCCCGCGGGAGCCATCCATACACGGTTCGAGGGCATGCCCGAACGCGCCGGCACCGCGGGCGGCGATGACCTCATGACACTAGCGCTTGTCGCAGGTGCTATTGGCGGTGACGCTGCCGTTCTCCTGATCGGGCGGGAATCTGGTCGAGCAGTTCTGGCAGCATCGGCGCATCACCTGCATCGCTCAAGGCGAACTCGGCGGCGCGGATTTCCAAGGACTTCTCATCAATTCCGATGTGGATCTTGCGCCAAACGCGCCGCTTGGAGCCACCATGCTTGCGGGCGTCCACTCCCCTTCGCCCTCGACCTTTATGCCCGTGCTGTCGACAAAAAGGTGGAGCGGGCCCTGAAATCCGCGATAGAGGATGTTGACCTTCAATGTCTTATGGCGGCGGCTGAAGGTGCTGAGGTCCGGCACCGCCCAGTCCAGTCCGATCAACCGCAGCAGGCTCTTGACATGGCCGGTCGTCTGCCTGAGCGCCACGCCGAACAGAACCTTAATCGTCAGGCAGGTCTGGATCGCTCCATCGCTGTAGTCGGGCAGCCGACCACGCTTGCCGGTGGGCTCTCCGCCCCAGTTCATCTCGGGATCGAACCAAATTGTCAGCGAGCCCCGGCGCTTGAGCGCTTCGTTATAGGCCGGCCAGTTCCTGATCCTGTAGGCGGGGGTGTGGGTCTGCGAATGCCGCCAAGCTACCACGCTGGATTCGCGAGATGAATCCCTCACAGGATTTGTGCAACAGAGCCACCATGCTCGGTTGTCTTTTCACACCCCTGACTGTACGTCTCGCCATGACCGAAAGTGAGAAGGGTTTGGACATGCTAGAGCTGCAACGGTTTTTCTCAGCGGTGCTTTTTGATATGGATGGAACTCTTCTGGACTCGCGGGCAGTGGTTGAGAGGGTATGGCGTGATTGGGCCAAGAGGCATGGACTTAATGCAGATGCCATTCTCGCAGTGTCGCATGGTAGAAGAACAATTGACGTCGTTCGTGAGTTTTCCACAAGAAATATGGATTGCGTTACTGAGGCCGCAAAGATCGATCTCGCCGAGACCGCCGACACTGACGGGATAGTTGCTGTTCCCGGAGCCGTAGAGCTGCTGGCGCGCTTACCCAAGGATCGTTGGGCTGTCGTCACATCTGCTGGTCGAGAACTTGCAATTTGTCGAATGAACGCCGCGGGCATTCCGGTTCCCAGCGTGCTTGTCACAGCAGAAGACGTAACTCTTGGTAAGCCTGACCCATCTGGCTATTTGAAAGCGGCGGCCGTCCTTGGAACGAGCGCGAAGGACTGCTTGATTTTCGAGGATGCGCCCGCTGGAATTGAGGCGGGGATTAACGCAGGGAGCCATGTAGTTGCGATTCAACATGCGCAGCCACACCCGTTCGAGCCAAAGTGCCCAATTGTAGCTGATTTCCATGAGGTTAGTTTTCAGTTGAACTAAATCACTAGTAACCGAAAGCGGACCTTGACGCAGCCGCAGCGAATTGGCGCTTGGTCCCGCATGGCCGGCCTTCACTCTCCAAATTTGCTACGTGATGGAAGAATGACCGGCAAGACCGTTGGCGGCCAGGCCCAGTCCGTCTAACGCGGCGTCGATCGTGTCCGCGCCCGCTTTGTCCTCACGATGGCCGCCAGCAACCTCGCCCGGCTGCCCCCCGTTGCTGGGGGTGTAACGGACAGCGGGCAACCAGATCACGACGCCCGCGGCTCAGACCGGGGTCCACGTCCCTGCCAATGCCCCGAGATCGGGAAACCGTTCCGGTTCGGCGACTAAATCAGCGGCATGCAAAAGTCGAAACCTGACCACCCGATGGTGGCAAGCCACAAGCACACGCCTCCCACACCGAGCGAGTCTTGAGACTTGCGCAAGAACCGGGTCGCCGCGGACGCTTCCGAGAGGCATTATTCCTCCATGGTTGCGTCCTGACGATCCTGGCCAGGGCACCTGCGGAGAGGCAATGATGCCAAAGAAGGGAAACACCTTGAGCTTTTGCGATCTCGGTACCGCTCCGCCTGATATGCCTTTGGCTAGTTCGAACGCATTTGAGCAGGCGCAGTGGAACAGAAGGGAGATGCCAACCGTGGCAAACCTGGACCCAGAACAAGTACTGCGGGCGGTCCTGCCCGAGGCTCATCCTCTAGCCAAAGCCGCGCACGATGCAGATCCGACATTGGTGAGCGGTAGCACAATCATGCTGAATAGAATGGCACCAGAAGAGATGCCACGAACACTGCGCTACAGCATTCATCTAAGCATGTTTGGTCAACTCCTGATCGCCTCGTATTCGAGAGGAGTCTGCCATGTCACCTTTACAGAAACCGATCACAGTGCGCTGCAGGAGCTGAGCGCGACGTTCCCAGGCGTGCAACTTCTGCAGGGCGAAGATCCGTTGCACCTAAAGGTTCTGGCCTTCGTCAACGGAGCGTATGATCACGGAGCGAAGATCGTCTTGAGCATGCGCGGGACGGCTTTCCAACATCGTGTTTGGGCCGCGCTGCTGCAGATTCCGCGCGGAACTCTGGTCACCTACGGTCAGATCGCCCAGTTCATTGGCCAGCCGCAGTCGGCTCGAGCCGTTGGCACGGCAATCGGTGCCAACCGGGCGGCGCTTCTTATTCCCTGCCACCGCGTCGTACGTCGTAGCGGAGCGATTGGCGGGTTCATGTGGGGCGTCGAGCGCAAGACAGATCTTATTTTGGCCGAGACTGGAGGGCTCCAAACATGAGTCACCAGGACAGGACGATGGACCTTTCGCAAAGGATCGCGGCGCTTGACTGGGACAGTATTGCGCAAAGCTTGGATGCAACTGGCCACGCCGTGATCCCAAAGCTTCTCGACCGGAGCGAGTGCTACAACCTTCTTGTCGGTTATGACAGCCCCGGCGCGTTTCGCAAGACGGTCGTGATGGCTCGGTATCGCTTTGGACTAGGCGAATACAAGTACTGGCAATATCCGCTGCCTAACATCGTACAGACTTTGCGACAGGAGCTCTATCCTCGCCTAGTGCCTATCGTGAATGGGTGGTTTCGGAAGCTTAGCATCACACCGGAGCTCCCAGATCAATTCGACCAAATGCAGGCACTCTGCCGGCGAAACGGGCAGAAGCTACCGACACCCTTGATACTGCGATATGGCGAAGGCGGCTTTAACACACTGCACCAGGACCTGTACGGCGAGGTTTTTTTCCCGGTCCAGGCAGTTATCAACCTCAGCGAACCCAGAGAAGACTTCGAAGGCGGAGAGTTTGTCCTGACTGAGCAAGTTCCCCGGGCACAGTCCAAGGCCACGGTCCTGTCGCCACGGCGCGGAGACATGATCATCTTCACCACCAGCTTTCGGCCAGTCAAAGGGTTACGCGGGTACTACCGTGCAAACATGCGCCACGGTGTCAGCGAGCTCCGTAGCGGCTCGCGCACTGCAGTAGGCATAATCTTCCACGAAGCCACAAGCTGAAGCATGCTACGCCATACTCTGACTGACGACCGAACCGTCCGAAGCCTGATTAGGTCAGGAGACATCGCCTGGGCAGGAAACGCCGTGCTTGGAATCTATGGGCGGCTCAGCTGCAAGTCAGGACGTCGCACAAAGCGGCAAAATCGGGTCTTCTTCGGCTCGGAGAGAGAAGCGCGCGACGCAGGATTTCGCCCTTGCGGTAACTGCCTTCGACAAGACTACCAAGCATGGAAGAAAAACCATGAATTGGCTGGCGTTGCTCTGATCCAGATGCCTTCTCGACCTGATGCTGTGTCCAGTTCATCGAGCTATTGAGTTACGTCGGCAATGAATCGAAAAACGACGATTACCTTACTGGGCCGAACACTGTGGATAGCCGACTACGGCCACTGAAAGTTCCAAAAAAGTTCGAACTCATCTTCCTTAAAACCCGTTGAAGCAGTCCAATGCATCAAGGTCGCGGTCCACGTTCAATATAACTTGAGAGTACGATATAGGAACGTGTTCCTTTAACCGGCCCGAATTCCGAAAGTCGGGCGAGCAGTCCTTCAAGCGACTCGGTATCAGCGCAACGCACCTTCAGCAATAGGCAAGTGTCACCTGCCACGGTATGAGCTTCCTCGACCTCTGCGATATCGGCGAAAGAGCCAATCCCAGCCATTGCCCCCCATCCATCGGTATCAATGAGGATGAAAGCTAGTGTTCCGCGCCTGACATAGGATTCCCAATCCTGCTCCGCTGTGGCATGATGGGCAAATGAGACGCTCCGACATCTGCCTTTACCTTGGCCCCGCCGACCGTGCCGAGCTTGAAGCTCTGCTGACCAACCGCAACACGGCGCGCAAGCTCGCGTGGCGGGCGGGCATCGTGCTCGCGACGGCGGACGGCGAGGGCACCGTCGAGATCATGCGGCGGACGGGCATGTCGAAGCCGACGGTCTGGCGCTGGCAGGCGCGGTATCTCGATGAGGGAGTTCCAGGGCTCAAGCGCGACAAGACGCGGCCCTCGCGGGTGCCGCCCCTGCCGAGGGAGGTCCGCCTGAAGGTGATCGCGAAGACCGTTCAGGAAACGCCGCCCAATGCCACGCACTGGAGCCGCGCGACGATGGCCGAGGCGGTGGGCATATCGCCCTCGAGCGTCGGGCGCATCTGGGCCGATGCCGGGCTGAAGCCGCATATCTTGAAGGGGTTCAAGGTCTCCAACGACCCGATGTTCGAGGCGAAGGTCACCGAGATCGTGGGACTCTATCTCGACCCACCAGACCGCGCAGTGGTGCTCTGCGTCGACGAAAAGTCCCAGATCCAGGCGCTGGACCGGACCCAGCCCGGGCTGCCGCTCAAGAAGGGGCGCGCGGCGACCATGACCCACGATTACAAGCGCCACGGCACCACCACGCTTTTCGCCGCGCTCGACGTCAAGTCGGGCCTCGTCATCGGCGACTGCATGCCGCGCCACCGTGCCCGGGAGTTCCTCACATTCCTGCGCCGCATCGACCGCACTGTCCGAAAGCCGCGCGACATCCATCTCGTCCTCGACAACTACGCGACCCACAAGACGCCCGAGGTGCGGGCCTGGCTCGAGAAACATCCCCGCTTCAAGCTGCATTTCACGCCCATCAGCGCGTCCTGGATGAACCTCGTCGAGCGCTTCTTTGCAGAGATCACTGTGAAACGCATCCGACGCGGCAGCTATTCCAGCGTCGACGATCTCGAGGACGCGATCTACGACTACCTCCTGCAGCACAACGCCAGGCCGAAGCCCTTCGTCTGGAGCAAGACCGCCGAAGACATCATCGCCCGCGAGCGCCGCGCGCTTGATGCTCTCGATCAGATCAGGGGAAACAGGTAGCATGCGTCAGACTCGGAACACTAGTAGCGGTCGGCCAATAGACGGACCGTCGAGCACCGCTGCCGTGCGTCGTATGACGCCCTCGCGCGTCATACGCTTCACCCGTTCGTAGGTGGCTGCCGTGGACAACGCTACCTTTTCGGCCAACTTGGCATAAGACTGCGTGGCATCTTGTGCCAGAAGAGAGAGTATTTTTCGGTCGCGATCGTCCAGAGCACTTGCTTTGAGAGCGTTTGGCCGAATGGAATCTTGATCTTTTTTCATCTGGTGAATCCTCGTTCACGGCGAATGTAGTCTGGCATAAGCTCTATTCACGCAACACCATCTTGCGGACGTGGAGTCGAAATATGCGAGATCGACAACTTACCTTCGTTCTTCTGCTCGGCGTGGGTATCATCGGCTCGAATGCTTTACTCTTGTCCCCGATCCTTCCGGACGTCGCGACGTCACTTGACACAGTTCCAACACAAGTGACCTGGGCAATTGCGGCCTATGGCGGGGCAACAGCACTCTCTGCGCTCTTGCTCGCACCGCTCATCGATCGTCTAGGGGTTCGGTTCGCTTTGATCGTTGCGGGCGCTCTCTTGACGGCAAGCATGGCCGCAACGGCGGTGGCACCAGTAGTGTACTTGCTTATCGCGGCCCAAGCTCTCTCCGGGGTCGCTGCAGGCATCATGCTGCCCAGCATCTATGCTGCCGCGACCCGTCTTGGCGAGGAGCGGGGAAAACCGACATTGGGTCATGTCCTGACCGGATGGTCTCTGTCGCTTGTCTTGGGAATTCCACTCAGCGCCTTTCTGACGGATACGTTTGGTTGGCGGACCTCATATGGCACTTTGGCAGCCTTGGGTTTGTTGGTGACACTAGGCTTTCGAGCCATTCCTCGTTTCGACTTACCGCACACCACCTCATTGGCAGCGCCACAAGTCAAGGCCCTACGTCTGTCAGGCGTAGCGCGGCTTCTCTTGGTGCAGTTCCTGTTTATGACTGCATTCTACGGTACATATGCCTTCTTCGGAGATCACGTACGGAATACATTTTCGCTTTCATCCTCGGCTGCCGGGATGATCGTACTCGTGTATGGGGCAGGTTTCGGTCTAGCCGCCCTCGTAGATGAACGGCTAATGAAGCTCGGCCCGCGCGTGAGCACTGTCGGGACGCTCCTATTGGTCGCAATCGTGTATTTTTTTGTATCAACGCTGATGGCAAACTCACTGGCTGTTTTTGTCCTGGCATTCTTCTGGGGCTTCGGCAACCATGCGGCACTGAATTTGATCGTTGGAGAACTTTCTCGCAGCGCCCAGAATCTACGAGGTACGGTCATGGGCCTAAATAGCGCCATAAGCTATGTCGGTGCGTTGGTTGGCCCTCTCGCCGCCGGATGGCTTTACTCGGGACCCGGATTTACGGTTATCGCGGGATCTGCATCTGCACTCGTAATGATAGCAAGCTGGCTTGCGGCTCTCCAACGGCCTTGACCTGCCCCCCGGTCGTCCCTCGTTCGTGAAGAGAGTCCTTCGGGTTGATAGTTGTCGGCTTCGGGTTGGGTAAGCGCCCGGCGCGCTTCTGCGGGCGTCATTCCGCCTGATCTGATCCCCGCAAACTGGACCGTTTGAAGCTGGAGTTTTCCGCTACGCTTTCCTGGCTGGGAGAGGAGCGGAATCGGATGAAGGTGAGCAATGTCTCGGACGCGCAGAAGGCGTTCATCATCAAGCAAGGCGAAGCTGGCCAAGAGACGACCTGCGGAGCCGGTGGCCGATACCCCGGCGATGAGTGCGGGCCCTTGGTGTTGAAAGTCGGCGCCAGCCTTCGATGACGATACTCGCCTCGGCCAGGCTGTAGAAGATCTCGCCATTCAGAAGCTCATCGCGGAGCTTGGCATTGAAGCTTTCGCGGTAGCCGTTCTCCTACGGGCTGCCCGGCACGATGTAGGCGGTCCGGGCGCCGACGGCAGCGATCCTGTCCCGCACCGCCTTCGCCACGAATTCGGGGCCATAGCACGTCGGGAAGAAGGGCTGCCAATAGGTTATGGCCGCGCGCGCAGCCCCCAGATTGCGCAGCATGTGGCCATAAACGGGTCTCAGGTCTCAACAGTGGTTTTGCTGAACCACACTGTTGACGAGACCGGCTATGACCGCCACCCATTCTATCGCACTGGCCTTATTGGTCGCCATCGACATTTCCAAGCATCGCCATGATGTGCTGATTGGCATTCCAGGCAAGATCCGGCGCCGCCGATTAACGATCCTGAATTCTCTTGAAGACTTTCAGCGTCTCTGCGCGACTCTCGCCGGCTACTGCTTGCCGGTGCGGGTGGGTTTCAAGGCGACCGGTAACTACCACCGAACCTTGGCGCACCATCTCGGCCGGGCCGGGTTCGAGCTGAAGCTCGTCTCCTCCGTAGGACTGGCCCAGACACGGGAGGCCCTGCACAACAGTTAGGACAAGAACGACCCGAAGGACGCGCAAGTCATCCTGCACATGCTCGAGATCGGTGCAGTGCAATTCTTCCACGATCCTCTGACCGTTGGAACGGCAGACATCCAAGAACTGTCGAAGACGCACGAGATCGTCTCGCGCTCGAAGACTGAGCTCTCGCGCCGCATCCTGAACCTCGCCTCGGTTCAAACCAAGAGCGCGGCTGCCTACCGAAGGCTATGGCGAGGCATCAGAGCCTCATCTCCAAGAATGGTGAACGCCATTCCATCCCTTGTCGCACTCCTTCGAAGCAGACCCGAAGCGCACGCCGTCCCCCGGCGATCAAATCCGCTTGCTATCGTTAGTGGTGTTTTGTATCGCAGCACCATTATAGCTCGAGTCGGCGTCATGAATCACAAGGTCCGGACCGCAGCAGCAGCTGCGGCCATCACAGTATCGAGCCTCCTCGGTTCGGTCGAGCCGGCGCGAGCCTACCAAGTCGACTGTGCCATTTTGCTCTGTCTCGCGGGCGGCTGGCCGGCATCGGCGCCCTGTGCCCATGCGCGCGCGGTCTTCATCCGCAGGATCACACCCTGGCCGATCGAGCCACCCTTGCAGATCTGGCGTTGCCCGATGGGGGCGTCGTTCAACGCCCCTGCCCCGCTCTCGCCGATGGATCGGCTTTACGACATCGGCTACCGGGAGACGCCTCAGGCCAGCGAACCGCAAGCTCCCCTGCCCCTGGTCGAAGTCCAGTCAGACGGGCAGGCCGACATCGATATTTCGGGCGACGCCTTCGACTTTGTCCGCAGTATCCGTGTTTTTCACATCCAGTTCAGCCAACGCGAAAACAGTGAAGGCGACTGCAACACCTACGACGCCACGCGCCTCGGTTCCTACGGTGTGCAGGGTGACTATCGATGGACACGGTCGAGTGTCGCCCAAGTCCCGCCCGCATCACAGCTGCCCGACACCGGGCACTGTAACTGGGTCAGCTACCGCTCGGTCTTCGTGGACTGGCGGGATCATGAGGGGAACTACGGCTTTGAAGAGGTCCGCTACTGAACTTGCCCGGGCCTGCCGGGGGCAGGTCCGCACCTGATCATCTTGCACCTGTGACGGTGCACCGAACCCAAAAAAGGGAAACGACGCCAGACCGAAAAGCCTGACGCCGCACTAGAAGAACCCGTGAACAAGGATCTTCTAGCGCACTGTCCGAACCGCCGCAACCAGCAAAGTTGTTTTGCTGGCAAGAATGTTGTTCGCTCTCGGCATGGGGTCGTCTCTCACAGGAGACACCGACCATGGAACCCACGACCGGCCTGATCCTGAGACGGATTACCCAGACAGAACTGTCCGTTTCCGCCCACAAGCTGGCGACCGTCATCCTCGACGCCATTGCGTGGAAGGAGGGTTACGACGGGCTGCCGCGCGGGACTGCCGCTTTCACCCTCGCCGACCTGGCGTCCAAGATGGGCATTTCGCGCCAGTACCTGACCGAGCTGCTGTCTGAACTCGAGGCGTCCGAGCTGGAGCTGAGACGCGACAAGCCCAACGGCAAATTCGCCCCCTGGCTGTTTCGCTTCACGGCCTTCGATACTGAGGACGAAGATCAGGATGTTGCGTCAGGTACAGGCGACACATCACTATCTAGAGAAAGAAATAACAAAACTATTTTCTCGGGACAGATCACTATTTCTGAAACATCGAACGTCTTTCAGACTTGCTGGGCGGAGTTGATCAAGGCTGCGAAGAAGGCCCTGCCCTGCTGGAACGTCGACACACAGGTGATCTGGGACCGCTTCCTTGCCTTCAACCGGGCGCGCGGTAACGACAGGGTTCCTGCCGGCTACCTGCTCGGGTTCATGCGCCGATGGCGAACCTCACCCATTTCGGCAAGCCGATCGGCGGAAGCGCCAACTCCGCAGCAGGTGGCTGACCCGCGGGAGCGTGAACTGCACGCCCAGATCAAGGCTGCCCCCAGCGGTAACCGGCAGTTTCACGCGTCAGACCTGTGTCG
>Ga0208112_100580_pt1 | contig 26432 bp, 26 predicted proteins | sample HotLakConsoUCCLE_FD_184736 | JGI IMG/M metagenome (GOLD analysis project Ga0208112, IMG submission 184736) | Hypersaline microbial mat communities from Hot Lake, Washington, USA - Hot Lake Consortium UCC-LE (SPAdes) (version 2) ... | reverse complement strand
CGCCTGCTCCGCCAGCATCCAGCCCGTCTTGCGTTCGACACCGGACAGCACACCATCAATGAAGGCCCCTGCCGATCGCCATGTTTCCACACGCGGAAAAATCGGCGCCAGCGCTTGCTTGAAAGCCGCCAACGCCGCCGCCCAGTTCACCGATGTTCCCGACCAGTCCGAAATACCCATGCCCGAACCTCCATGATTCGGATACAGAATCAGAATGCAAAGGAATACGATCGCGGTAGGGACGCCCATTGCTAGGCGCCCCCCGCACAGATCCGAGCGAGCCCGATTCGGGCACTCGGCTCCTACCTTGGGTGCCTGACGGCGAAGCGCTGGTTTGGCCATGGGTGAAGGATTTTGGCTTGTGGGAGCCAATCTCCGGCCACTCGTGTGATCCTCGTCCACGTGGTCCTGTTGCGCTGGCTACGACGCTTGAGCGTGCGCAGCCAGAGATCGGTCACATGACGACGAAACGCCTGCAGAGCGCGGCCATTAGTCGGCACGGCAAAGTAGGCGAAATGGCCGGTAACGACTTGTCGCAGCCATCGTCCCTGCTCAGGGATTGGCCTATGACATTCACACAACTTTCTTGCACATGCCGAGATGGTCTGATTCCTTTGTGCCAAATGGAGGTTGTCATGGACTTGAGGCTGGGCGGTTTTGGGGATCGGCGTCTGGAAAAAGGGGGGCCGATCTGCTGGCGCGACTGGTTTCGCATGGAGCGGGCGGGATCAGGGTTCGGCGTCTGGGCGGTGATCGGGCGGGCGAGATCCGTTTCACGCGATTTCTGCGTAACCCGTCCGTGACGCCGGACGAGATGATCGCGACCGCTTTCGCACGCACACAGGCCGCATGCGTGGGTCGGGACGTTCTTGCCATTCAGGATACGACCGTGACGCGCTCGGCGGGTGGTGGCGGCAGCTATCTGCACGCCATGATCGCCGTGGACGCCGAGAGTGGCGCGACCCTCGGGGCGCTGGATGCGGAGTTTCTGGAGCGCACGAAGGGACGCAGGGAGAGCCGCCACATCCGGACGTTCGAGGATCGCGACAGCGCGCGCTGGCTTGAGGCGACGCGCCGGGCCGGTCGGATCGACGGGGCTGCGCGCGTGACCGTCGTGGCGGATCGCGAGGCGGATATGTTCGCGTTGTTCGCACAACGCCCTGCTCATGTGGATTTGCTGGTGCGTGCCAGGCATGACCGCGCGCTCGCGGACGGCGGCAAGCTGGCGGCGCGGATCGCCTCCGGACCACGGCTGGGCTATGCCGCGCTCGATCTCCCTGCCCAGCCGGGACGCCCGGGGCGCACCGCGCAGCTTTCGGTCCGCTTCGGCCGGCTCCGGCTGCGCGCGCCGGGAGGAGGATGCAGGACCGGCACCGCGCATGTCACCATGACTTATGTCGATCTGTGCGAGGAGACCCCGCCCGCAGGCGCAAGTCCGGTTCACTGGCGGCTTCTCACCACGCTCGCAGTCGAAACGGTTGAAGACGCACTCGATATCGCCGCGCGCTACGCCAGACGCTGGCAGATCGAGGAAGTGTTCCGCACCATGAAGCGCAAGGGCTTCGACATCGAGGCGCTGGCGATCAGGGATGACGCGCCGCGCAACCGCCTCGTCCTGGCTTGCTTCATCGCCGCGACCATCGTCATGCAGATGACAGCAGAGCGCGACGGGCCGGGTATCCGCCCGCTGACAGATGCGTTCGACCCACAGGATCGCCCCCTGCTTGCCGCCTTGTGCCGCGATCTCGAGGGCAAGACAGAACGCCAGAAGAACCCCCATGCGCCAGACACCCTCGCCTTCGCCACATGGGTCTGCGCAAGGCTGGGTGGTTGGACCGGATACTACGGAAAACCAGGCCCCATCGTCATCCTGCGAGGCTGGATCGAATTCCAGACCCTCAAACAGGGCGCGAGGCTCGCCCAAACCATGCTCCAGAAAGCCAAGCAAGATGTGTGAATCTAATAGGGGATTGGCTGGTGCATTCGACGCCGCAGTTCCACCTTTATGCTTCGGAGTTTCGTCTGCATGCGATCTCGCCGGGTCTTCCGTAAGAGCAGGAACCTGCCCTGACGAGACTTGCCGCAGATGAAGGTGAAGCCCAAAAAGGCGAAGGTCTCCGGTTTGCCAAGCCCGCGTCTCTTGCGGTTGACCGCAGCGTGGCGGCCAAACTCAATCAGGCGGGTCTTGTCCGGCTGAAGCGACAATGCAAACTCCTCAAGCCTCGCGCGCATCGCATCGAGAAAACGATGAGCATCGTCCTCGCGCTCGAAACCGACAACGACATCATCGGCGTAGCGCACGATGATTATGTCGCCGGTGGCCTCACACCGTCGCCAGCGCTGGGCCCACAGGTCGAATACATAGTGCAGGTAGATATTGGCAAGCAGCGGTGAGATCACCGACCCTTGACCCGTTCCCCTGTCATCCACTGTCACGATCCCGTCTTCGAGAATACCCGCCTTGAGCCATTTGCGGATCAGGCGGATGATGCGCTTGTCGCCGATCCTGTGCTCAACGAAACGAATCAGCCATTCCTGGCTGACTGCCCCGAAAAAGTTCTGGATGTCGGCGTCTAGAATCCAGTTCACCTTCCGCGAGTTGATCGCTACGCACAGTGCATCCAGTGCATCATGCGCCCCTCGTCCGGGCCGAAACCCGTAGGAGAAACCACAGAAGTCGCCTTCGTAGATGGCGTTGAGCACCATGACCGTTGCCCCTTGGACGATCTTGTCTTCCAGGGCGGCAATCGCCAGCGGTCTTTGCCGTCCATCCGCCTTCGGAATAAAGGTCCGGCGCGATGGTTGCGGGCGGTACGCTCCCGAGTGGACCTGTGAGTGCAGGTCTTTGAGCCGAAGCTCAAGGTCTGCCTCGTAGTCCTGCCACGTCACCCCATCTACCCCGGGAGCGGCCTTGCGCCTGAGCGCGTAGAATGCCGTTCGCAGAGTGTCGATGTTGATTTGGTGGAAGAGTGCGGTGAACTGTTCCCTCTTCCTCAGCCTTGCAGCTTTCCGTACACGGTCCAACGACTGGGACATGCGCGCCCGGCTCTGTGTCCGGTGCATGCGTTGCTGTTCCGCGTTCCCCTTGGTCCCCGGCCTTGGCTCCACCGGCTCCGCCGCCGGTTGCCCGGCTTTGTTCGTCGGCTTCACGGCTACTATGCCGGAGTCAGACTTCTCTGGATCGTGCATCAACGGCTACGGCTCCTCACCTTCCCGTTGCGGACCATCCACGCAGTATTCTTGGGATGCGTAAAATGGCCAATCCAGAGATCTCCCGGTTCCCGTACAAGGAGCGTCTGCACATGCCAGGTTCTACGACCACGCCGGGCCAAGCAGGCGCTCGCGCTTTCGCGTCTGCCCATGTCGCCTTCCACACAGTTGACAGTGTCGGCGCCCGGAAAAAGTACTCTTTCGCGGCTCAATGGCTGGCCTATGCACTCCCCTACCGACGCTTCGCTGACATCCTCGCGGAGGCCTGCGCACGGCTCGGGGCCGATGTGGCTCGCTATTCCTTCATCGTAACGGACTTCCACCGTCTACTCCTTGCCGGTCTCCCGGCGCACCAACTGTAGTACTAGTCTCGGTGACGCTCGCAAGACGCGAGGTGCCGGTGACCTTGGGTCTGCGACTATTCTTGCCCGAGAACTGGACCAGCGATCCCGAGCGCATGGCGCAGGCCCGGGTGCCGGAGGATCGGCGGAGCCCGCTGACAAAACCGGAGATCGCGATCGAAGAGATCGACCGCGTCATCGCTTCTGGCGTGCGCTTCGGCTGCGTGCTCGCCGATGCCGGATACGGATCGAGCGCACCTTTCCGCCAAGCTTTGAGCGAACGCGGCCTGCTATGGGCGGTCGGCCTGTCGCGACGCCAGAACGTCTACCCAGCGGACGTCGCTCTGATTTTCCCCGTCGCAAAAACAGGAAAGCGGCGCAAATACCATATCCCTGATCAATCTCCGGTTCCCGCCGAGGCGATGTTGGCCGGAGAGAAATGGCGAAAGGTCAGCTGGCGACGGGGTACCAAGGGCCGGCTGTCCTGTCACTTTGCCGCCCGTCGCGTCCGGCTTGCGGATGGCCACAAGCACCGGATGCTCGACAACCGCATGCAATGCATGCCCGGCGACGAAGTCTGGCTCGTCGGCGAGCGGCGGTCCACCGGAAAGCAAAAGTACTATGTGTCGAACCTGCCGACGAAGGCCACCATCAGGATGCTTGCCGTCGCAATCAAGGCCAGATGGGTCTGCGAACAGGCGCACCAACAGCTAAAGGAGGAGCTCGGGCTTGACCACTTCGAAGGCAGATCATGGATTGGATTACATCGACATGCCTTGATGTCGATGATCGCTTACGCCTTTCTCCAGTCCCGCCGCCTCAAAGCAGCGGGTCGGAAAAAAAAAGAGTCCCAGGACCACCGCCAGAACCCAGCATGCCGGCCATCAGGCAAGCCATCCTCGACATTTTCACGAAGCCGCTGCTGATCCGATGTCCGCACTGTGAAATGCTCCTCGCAGAAACAACCGAAGCAAGCGTACTAAAGTAGTGCTAGCCATCACGTGTGTCAAGGAGATTTCGTTTAATGAAAATTAATATTTCATCTTTTTTTACAACGATTGCTTCTCTGAGTGTGATTGGCTTTCCATTAGTTGCAGGGCTTGCGGAAGCATTTAACATACCAAGCACGCTTCTATCGATATTGATGCGAGGCATAATCATTCTTTGCTCAATTGTCTTATTATTGCGAATGCAATTGCCCAATATAAATACAAGTAATATTCTTTTCGTTTGCATCTCTATATTTTGGACTATATATATTCAGAGAATATTCTACTATACAATTTTTGATTTTTCGCCAACAAAATATGAATTATCACACTATATAGTATGGGGCGTTGGCACATGCTTTCTTCCAATGATTGCTATTTTTTTGGCGCGCAGCATGACTTCGGCGAAAAACCTCTTTCAAGCATTTTTTTATATATGTATTTTAGCCATGATTCTTGGAATTTTTCAGGCTGAATCTACTACCTATGTTGATGATCGAATTATTTTTCTTGGGCGATTGCAGCTAGATTCACTCAATCCGATTAGTCTGGGCAGCCTTGGGGCTGTGGGAATTATTCTGTCAGTCTGGTTATTTATAGGCAAGATAAATCTAAAGCCAAGAATATTACACTTCTTTCTCGCTCTATCCGGCTCTTCTTTCGGATTTTACCTGCTACTGCTCAGTGGCTCACGTGGTCCCTTGGTGGCATTCCTCCTAGTTATCGTTTTCATTATTTTGTCCGCTAATACGAAGGTTTATTTGAAAACTTTCTTGATAATTTTCGCATTTTTCATACCGCTAGTATTCGTTGTTTCAACAATAAATGTTGATCTATTTTCGTCCACAGCAAACCGCATCACCAATGCATTAATGGGTCAAGACATGGCAACGAGCACTCGTATTCTTTCATATACGGGAGCATGGGGCGTTTTTGTTGAAAACCCTGTTTTTGGCGGTTCTATGGAAGATCCAATTACTCAATTTTACCCACATAATGTTTTCTTGGAAGTTCTTATGTCAACAGGAATTTTAGGCTTCATTCCCTTCTTTGTGTCTATAGGCCTAGGCCTCTATTATGCCTACAGGCTCATTCGTACAAATTCAGATTATGCGTGGATCGGGAGCCTTTATGCTTTATTTTTATTTCAGGCTCAATTTTCTGGTTCACTTTATCAAATGCATGCGGTTTGGGTGCTTCTTGCACTTACTGCGTTGGCTTACTTCCAAGAACGCCGTAACCCCGTAGCCTTTAGCCTTCGAAGCGACTCAAAAATTCTGCCTACGGTATGATTAAATTGATGTGCGAAGGCGTGATCAAGGTGGACGATGAAGCGATCACGGTTTTCGGAAGAGATGGGGTATTCGGTTCAGTTCGCTGGATGCCGCCCCTTTTCAAGCGACGGTGTTCGCCTGATGCTCAGAACCGACCTGGCAAGAGGAGATCGGCATGGGCGTTTATGCAGGACTGGATATTTCTCTCGACGCGGTAGCCATTTGTGTTGTTGACGAGACTGGTGAGATTGTTTGGCAGGGGAAGGTGCTGGGTGACCCCGAGGCCGTGAAGGCTGCTCTTGACCGATGGCGGGATGGCCTCGTTCGCGTTGGTTTGGAAGCCGGTGCGACATCGGAATGGATCGGCGGGCATCTTGTCGACGAGAGTTTTCCCATTGTCTGCCTGGAGAGCCGGCATGTCAAAGCGGCGCTGGGCGCGATGACGGTGAAGACGGACCGGAATGACGCGCAGGGCATCGCGCAAATTGTGCGCACAGGTTGGTTCAAGGCCGTTCATCTGAAGTCTGCCGCCGGCCAACGGCTGCGCACGCTGACGGCGGCGCGGAAGGCGGCAGTCCGAGCATTGACCGGCAACGAGCAGGTCATCCGCGGGCTATTGCGACCGCTGGGGCTTAAGATCGGAGTAGTGACGCGCGTCCGGTTCGAGGCCAGGGTCCGCCAGCTGATCGGAACGGACAGGTTGTTGGTATCGATCTTTGAGCCCCTACTGCGGCTACACAAGAGCCTGCGCGAGAGCCTGGCTGATCTGCACCGCCTCGTTCTCAAGGCAGTTCGTGCTGATACGATCTGCCGACGCCACATGTCCATGCCTGGGATTGGACCTGTAACAGCACTGACCTACAGGGCGACTATCGATGACCCCAAGCGCTTCCGGCGATCTAGGTCGGTTGGCGCATATCTCGGCCTCACTCCGCGACGATACCAGTCCGGCGAGGTCGACAGAGTGGGTCGCATCACGAAGGTCGGCGACGGAGAGACCCGAACGGCCCTGTTCGAGGCGGCCAACGTCATTCTACGCCCGACGACCCGGTGGTCGAGCATGAAGGCTTGGGCGATGAAGATTGCCGATCGCCAGGGTACTCGACGCGCGAAGGTAGCACTTGCCCGAAGAATGGCGGTCACCCTTCATCGCATGTGGATCGACGAACAGGACTTCCGCTGGACAGCTGCATAAGCTGGCGTCGCCCAACGGAATAGCGCGCGCTCGATGCAGGGCGCGGTCCGAGCGAGTTCGCATGATCTGTCGTTGCCGGCCTCCGAGCACGCCGAAGAGCTTTGAACCGAACGGACCCACGAACACCATCATGCCGGCGGCTACGTGCCGACCGCGAACAGAAGCAAAGAACCTGCATCGAACGCCACCTCTTGACTAAAGGACACCGAATACAGAAGCAGATCATCGGTCTGCTGCGGGAGCAGGAGGCAGGCGCGAAGGTTGCCGACCTGTGTCGCCGACACGGGATCTCAGATGCGACGTTTTACAACTGGAAGGCCAAGTCCGGCGGCATGCATGAGTCGGAGGCGAAGCGGCTGAAGGCGCTCGAGGACGAGAATGCCAGGCTGAAGAAGCTTCTGGTCGAGCAGATGCTGGATGCGGCAGCGTTGCGCGAGCTCCTGTCAAAAAACTGGTAGGGCCCGCTGCAAAACGCGACGCCGTCGTGCATCTGAGGTCCGCAATGGGCCTATCGGAGCGGCGGGCCTGCACCATCATCGGCGCCGATCGCACCACGATCCGCTATCGATCCCGGCGGCCTCCCGAGCTGGAGCTGCGCAAGAAGCTGCGCGGCGAGGGGGAAGCATCGGGGATCAGCCGGATCTACCGCATATACCGGGAAGATGAGCTGACCGTGCGCAAGCGTCGGGTGCGCCGCCGGGCTGTGGGAACCCGGGCGCCGATCCTCGTCGAGGCGAAAGTGTAAAGGCCGATTGGAATTTCCCCGGAAGTGCCGATTTAAAAATCCCCAGTTTCGGTGTCGTTTGATCAGGCTTCTGCGTGATCAACCGAAGCGTTTCGCGGCGGTCGTCCCCGCCTTTTCGGTGTTGGCGGCGGCATGATCGCGGCGTGTGAGCGGGCGTGCTCGGGTATGAGATCAGCGTGAGCTCGCAGCCGATAGCTGGCACCCTCGATCTGGACGACCACGGCGTGGTGGAGCAGGCGATCGAGCAGCGCGGTGGCGACGACGGGATCGCCGAAGACTTCACCCCACTCGGCAAACCCCCGGTTGGATGTCAGGATCATGGCGCCTTTTTCGTAACGCGCATTGACGAGCTGGAAGAACAGATTGGCGCCGCCGGGGGAGATCGGCAGATAACCGATCTCATCGACGATCAACAGGCTCGGTCGAACCAGGAAGCGGATCTTGTCGGCCAGACGGCCCTCTCTCTCGGCCCGGTTGAGGGCCTCTACCAGCTCGGCGAGCGTACAGCGATACACACTGCGCCCGGCCTTGACGGCGGCCACGCCAAGCGCCGTCGCCAGATGGCTCTTACCGGTTCCAGGCGGGCCGAGGAAGTGGACGACCTCGGCACGGGCGATGAAGTCCAACTGTGCGAGCGTGAGGATGCGATTGCGATCGAGCGACGGCTGGAAGGAGAAGTCGAAGCTCTCCAGGGTCTTCGGCGGCGTCAGACGTGCGGTTTTGAGGGCGACGCCGACCCTGCGGTTCTCGCGTGTCGCGTGCTCCTCCCCGAGCAACGTGTCGAGCGCCTCGATGGCACTGATCTCACCGCGTTCCAGCTGGCGTACTGTATGATCGAGCGCCTCCAATGCCCGGGGCATCCGCAGCCCGACGAGGCTGCTGCGGATTCTGTCGAGAATCTCACTCATGATGCTGCCCCCTGTGCCGCCAGGCGACGCCCCACGGCGTCATAGAACCCGAGAGGGCGATGCTGTAGAGGCACGCTCGGCAAAGGCTCCACGATCCGTACCGGTGTCGCCTTTCTATGTGCAGGGTCGACGCGGCGCTGGTTGCGTCCTTCGAGCAAAGGGTGGGCGGCAATCAGCACGCCATCCTCGAAGATGCGGATTTCTCTGGGGTGACTTTGCACCTCGACCAGGCGCTTGCGGGTCGAATCCGGTACGCTGTAGAGGTTCCCGCCGACCGAGACCATGCCCTCGTGACTGACGCGTCGTTCAACACTCAGCACGGCGTTGTAGGGAACCATGGGATGGCTGATCAGCGCAGGCTGTTCCTCCGCAAAATGTTCGGCGACGACACGGCCGGTCGTGGCATGGACCCGGGCATTGGCGATATTCATACGCCACTGCTCGAACTGGGCATTCAGATCATCGAGATTGCGAAAGCGCCGGGCGAGGTAAAAATCCTGGCGGATGTACCGATAGGGCCGCTCGACCTTGCCCTTTGTCTTGGCGCGGTACGGGCGGCACGCGCGAGGGATGGCGCCGTAATGGTTCAGCAGCGCGACCAGCGACTTGTTGTAGGTGACGACGCCCTCCGCATCCTCGCCGATCACCGCCGTCTTCATGCGGTCATACAGCAATTCACCCGGCGCCCCGGCCATGGCTGCAAATGCATCGATATGACAACGCAGCACGGTCTGAAGATCCTGGCCGGAACAAAACCGCCCCCAGAGCCAGCGGCTGTGGCCGAGCACCAGCGTGAACAGCCAGATTTTCCGCACAACTCCGGGCTCGTCGTCAAATTCCACCTTGAATTCGGCGAAGTCGACCTGGGCCTGTCGCCCCGGCGGTGTCTCGAAGCGACGCTCGAACGGCTTGATCGGCGCAGGACGGACTGTTCGCAGGAAATCGGTCAGCATGCTGTAGCCGCCGGTATAGCCGAATTCGCGGATCTCGCGTAACAGCCGCTTTCCCGAAAGGTCCGGGAAACTGGCAACCCGCTCCTTGAGATAGCGTTCGAACGGCTCCAGCTGCCGCGGTCGCGGCTTGCGAGGGCCGTAAACGGGCGCTTCCAGCCCATTCTGCAGATGCCGGCGTACGGTCTTGCGATCGAGGCCGACCTTGCGTGCGATGGCCGATACGCTCAGCCCTTGTCGTTTCAAATCGTGGATCACGACGATCTCTCCCAGTGTGACCACCCTGCACCCCCTCTTCGATGAGCAGGCCAAAGGTGGCATGTCCCGGCCGAAGCCGTGATCCGGGGGCATGCCCCCGGATCACGGCACCCCGGCCCTCAGAACTGGGGAATTTTCAAACGGCACTTTTGGGGAGAATACGATCGGCAGTGACACGAAAGCGAACGCCCGCTGGTCGCTCGACTTCGTGCACGACCAGTTCGCCTGCGGGCGGCGATTCCGCGTTCTCAACATCGTCGACGACGTGACACGGGAATGCCTGGCGGCGGTCCCCGACCCCTCGATCTCGGGCCGGCGCGTGGCGCGCGAACTGACCGACCTGGTCAGGAGGCGCGGCAAGTCCGGCATGATCGTCTCGGATCACGGCACCGGGTTCACCTCGAATGCAATCCTTGCCTGGGCAAAGGATAAGGGCGTCGTGTGGCACTATATCGAGCCGGGTAAGCCAATGCAGAATGGCTTTTGCGAGAGCTCCAATGGCCGCATGCGGGACGAGCTCCTCAACGAAGCCCTGTTTCTCGGGCTGGCCCACGCCCGCAGCCTCATCGCAGAATGGGTAACCGACTACAATGAGGTACGGCCCCATTCCTCCCTCGGCTATATAACCCCGGCAGCGTTTGCGGCCGGTCTCACCGCAACAGGCTCGCAGCTGCGCAATCCCGGCCAGCTGCGCTGCGAGCCTGTTGCTCACCACGCGCCATTCGCGTATCAGAAACGGCAGAGAATCCAGTCGCTACTGGATGAAGGTTTGGTGGCAGGTCATTCCTGTCTAACTTTTCCATGTCGGACGATTACAAAGACGCTCGTCTCTCAAGTAATTCACCAAAAACATGGGATTAAAATAATTTCGATTTAACAAAAATTAATGAGGAATTAACTTGAGAAATATTTTATTTTTCCAACCAGCCCTCCCTTCTTATCGAATGGATTTCTTCCATCGCCTATCAATTTACTATGGTGATGCGATGCGGGTTTATTTCTCTCCGGAAGATTTGGGTCCATTGACTGAAGCACAAGGTGGTAACCAGTGGAGTGAGCCCATCGGTCCAATGCTTCACCCGTTCACAGGCGTTGATTGGCAGGTAGGAGCGCTTTCCATTTCAATTAAACGTGAGGATATAGTCATTGTTTGCGGTGCGCCGCGCAATTTGAGTACGCTACTGCTGCTCGTCAAGGCTCGGATTAAGGGCGCAAGAACGATATGGTGGGGTCAATACTGGAGCGCCACAACTGAAGCGCGCCGTCATCGTCTGCGCATGAAGCTCTCCCGATTGGCCGACGCACTCCTGTTCTATACCGACGCAGAAGTAGCCCGGTTTCATGCCGACGGTTGGACCCATCCGGGCCCTGTCGGGGCACTAAATAACGGGATCAATCTGACTCAAGCATGCCGTCTGCGCCGCACCTTTGACCCAGCTGAGAGAGGATGCAACCTCCTATTCATCGGGCGCCTGACTGAGAAAGCACAGTTGGGCCTCATGATCTCGGCCCTAGCCGACCCGGGACTTGGCGACTGCCATTTGCATGTCATCGGCGACGGCTCACAGGGAGAGACTTTGCGTGCACAAGCTGTTTCTATGGGGGTGACGGACCAGATCACTTGGCATAGTGGAACCACCGACGAGGAATACATCGCCAAGATTGCCAACCAGTGCGCGGCCTTTGTGTATCCAGGGCAGGTGGGTTTGTCGCTGATCCACGCGATGGCATATGGGCTGCCTTCCGTCGTCCACGGCGACAGACTGCGCCAGATGCCCGAGATCGCTGCTTTCGTAGAAGGGCAAACCGGGACTTCTTTCGAGCCTGGATCTGATACCGCGTTGGCGCGGACCATCGTAGGGCTTTTGTCCAATCGGGAACGCCTGCGTGACATGGCAAAGACCTGCACTGCCATGGTCGAGCAGAATTTCACCACTGAGGGTATGGCAAAGCGCTTTGTAGAGTTTGTCGATGCCTTTGCCGCCCAGAAAGAGCGGGCCGGATGATCACTGGAGATCAAGAAAGAAAACTCGCCGTTTGGACTCCAGAGCTATCGGATATTAACGGCCAAAATATTATCACACGTCGTGTCGTTAACAATCAAGGAAGATTTTTAGATTCGGTATATGAATACAGAGGTGGATCTCTGGCCACGATCCCGAGCACCCTATGGAAGGCCATCCGTCTATTCCTGTCAGTTCTATTCGGCAGACATGCCGGGGTATATCTTGTCTGTTCGCGGTCTTCAGTTGGGTTCCTGCGCGACGTGCTGCCGCTAGCAACATCGCGCTTCGGCTCGCGAGTTGTCGTCCATGTTCATGGATCAGATCTCCCAGAGCTCCTCGAAAGACCGGTAATCGGCCGATTCGCGCGCTGGCTCTATGCCTCTTGTGAGATAGTCGTGCCGTCGCAACATCTGCTCGCCCCCCTCGCTAGGCACTCCTTTCGGCAGCTTTCGGTCTGTGAAAACTTTGCCGATGCCCCAGCTGCCTTTGGCACCCAGTCGAAGACGCAGAGGCAAGGCGCATTCGTAGTGCTGTGGAATTCTAACGTTATGGCGAGCAAGGGGATCTCCGAGCTCGTGGAGGGGCTTCGGCTGCTTCGTCAGGAAGGTGTCCTGATCGAGCTGATCGTGCTCGGCAAGGCGATTGCCGATGCCGAGCGAAGCGTAGGCGAGATGCGGGACTTTCTCGAAAGCCTGAACCGCGAGAAATGGATTGACGTCAAGGGTAGCGTGCCCCCAAAAGAGGTGCCACAACTGGTGGCCGCTAGCGACATCATCGCCTTGCCGTCGACCTACTCCAGCGAATGCCAGCCTCTTGCCGTGATTCAAGGCATGCTGGCGGGGAGGCTGGTTATGGTGACCGACACTCCGGCGATGCGGTCAACCGTCGGGGACTATCCTGCGATATTTGTAGGGCGGAACTCAGGGTCGATTGCCCAAGCCTTACGCCAACTTCTCCAGCGCCGACCGGGCCACGCCGAATGGGAGGCCGCGTCGCAGTCGCGTTACAGATTTTCGCCTGATCGGTTCGACAGCTGCATCCGCCATGCCCTTGCAGGAGGCGATGTTAGCTAAGGTGAATGGAGGAATCGCAGCTTGACCATCTTAGATATCGTAGTTAAGTTGCATTGTTAATCCCGATTGTTACTTTTGATTGGGTAAGCCTTTCCGGGGACTAAGCGTAGCAATCGCAGATCGGGTAGGACAAGAATGTGATCAAACCTAGAATGAAGTCGCTGTTAAGGCCCGTCGCCCGGAGGTTCAAACGTTTCCTGCGACCTCCGCTTCACCGGCCCAAGGACGGGTTTCAGTTCCGCGTCCTCGGCACCGAATACGGCGCATGGCCGGTACTTGACGAAAGCCTCACATCCGAAAGTATCGTATACAGCTTCGGCGTCGGCCACGACATTAGCTTTGACCTCGCCGTGATGAACGAATTCGGGTGCAAGATATACGCGTTTGATCCTACGCCGCGCTGCATAGCATGGCTTACGCAGCAGGAACTGCCCGACGGCTTCAATTTTCATGAGCTCGGTCTTTCGGACCGGAAACAAGTGCTCAGCTTTTCCGCACCGCCCAAAGACGGCTTCGTGTCCTACACAATAGCGGAGCGGTCCGACAGCCCCGAGGTCGTGCAGCTGCCGGTGGAACCGCTCGATATGATCGTCGACCGGCTAGGCCATAGGCGTATAGATTTTCTCAAGATGGACATAGAAGGCTCCGAGTATGCCGCGGTGGTGGACATGATCACCAAGAAAATCTTGCCCGATCAGCTGTGCATTGAGTTCCATCACCGCATGTTCGGCTACACAGACGAGGACACCCAAAAAACGGTCGCGTTGCTGCAGCGCGCTGGCTATGTGCTCCACTACGTCTCCCTGAGTGGACGTGAATACGGTTTTCATCTAGGCGCCAAACCGAGCCGGTAAGAACCCGTCTGGAAAGTTGTTGAATCGTTGGAATCATTTGTGGTTCTGTGTGTATCACCTGATTCTGATGGAGGCGTCACGTGTGGGATAGAGAAGCGCGTGAACGTCACAGCCGTGTCGGATCGCGGTATCCGAGTGATCTGACTGATGCCGAATGGCGAGATCAAACCTTCGGTCGTGTTCCGAAAGGTCACCGGTGGCTTCCGCTCCGAGTGGGGCGCCCCGCGTCCACGCTTGCTACCGGTCCGTCACGAGCACCGGGACCATCGCCGACAACACCGCATTCGACACGCTCCGTGGCCTCGCCAATACAATCTTCACGCCCAATCCTCCGATGGTCTGAAGCCAACCACTCGAGCAGTTACGCCGGACGGACACTAAGGCTCTAATATCGATGAAAATATCAATTATCACAGCTGTATACAATCGTGTAGATTACATTTCCGACGCAATTAAAAGCATTAATATGCAGATATTTAGTGCTTTAGAGCATGTCATCATTGATGGCGCATCCGACGACGGAACTAGCGAAATAGTTGAAAATATGCGAAATGCGTCAATGATTGTTGTCAGGGAGCCTGATAGCGGAATTTACGACGCGCTTAACAAGGGTATCGGAACAGCGACCGGTGATATCATCGGACTCCTGCATTCTGATGATATGTTTGGAGATGCCGCAACTGTCTCCCGCGTGGCAGCGATGTTTCAATCTTCTGATGTCGATGGTGTCTACGGTGATCTGGAATACGTCGCCAAGGACGACCCTTCACGCGTGATCCGCTATTGGCAGGCCGGTGAATATACGCCAGAGTTGTTGCGCTGCGGCTGGATGCCGCCGCACCCGACGCTGTTTTTGCGGCGCGAAGTTTTCGAACGCTACGGTGTTTATGACACCTCGTTTCGTATCGCAGCGGATTATGACGCCATGCTGCGTTGGCTCACGAGGGGTAATCTGAAACTCGCATATTTACCGCGAGTTCTCGTCAAGATGCGCGTTGGTGGTGAGAGCAATCGGTCGATCGGACGCATCTTGCGCAAAACGAGCGAGGATTATCGTGCCTTGCGGAACAATGGTGTCGGCGGACTGAGTGTACTTGCTGCAAAAAATCTGTCAAAGATCCCCCAATTTCTGAAGAGAGCCGAAAACTAGGCAAAGATTGGATAGAATTCTGATGCAAAAGCGAGCGCTCATTACTGGTATAACTGGGCAGGACGGATCATATCTCGCCGAATTGCTTCTTGACAAAGGCTACGAAGTTCACGGTGTCAAACGGCGAGCCTCCTTGTTCAATACGCAGCGAATCGATCACATTTACCAAGATCCGCATGATTCCATTCCGAAGCTGAAATTGCATTACGGCGACCTGACGGACAGCTCGAACCTGACGCGCATCCTGCAGCAGGTCCAGCCGGACGAGGTCTACAATCTCGGTGCTCAGTCTCATGTAGCAGTGAGCTTTGAAGCTCCTGAATACACGGCAGATGTCGATGCCATGGGTACGCTCCGGCTGCTTGAGGCGATCAGATTTCTCGGCATGGAGAAATCGACTCGGTTTTACCAAGCCTCAACCTCTGAGCTCTTTGGCCTCGTTCAGGAGACGCCGCAGCGTGAGATCACGCCCTTCTACCCCCGCTCCCCTTACGCTGTGGCAAAGCTCTACGCCTATTGGATCTGCGTGAATTACCGCGAAGCTTACGGCCTGTATGCCTGCAATGGCATCCTCTTCAATCATGAGAGCCCGCGCCGAGGTGAGACATTCGTGACCCGCAAGATCACGCGTGGGCTTGCTAATATCGCGCAGGGGCTGGAATCCTGTCTCTTCATGGGAAATATCGATGCGCTGCGCGATTGGGGGCACGCCAAGGACTATGTGCGTATGCAGTGGATGATGCTCCAGCAGGACAAGCCCGAGGATTTCGTGATCGCAACCGGGCTGCAATATTCCGTGCGGGAGTTCATTTCATGGTCAGCGAACGAGCTTGGGATCAGCCTTCGTTTCGAGGGCGATGGTGTGAATGAGATCGGTATCGTCGATGCGGTCGATGGCGACAAGGCTCCTTCGGTCAAGCCGGGCGATGTGATCGTGCGCATCGATCCCCGTTATTTCCGCCCGGCGGAGGTTGAAACCCTACTCGGTGATCCAACCAAGGCGAAGGAAAAGCTCGGCTGGGTACCGGAAATCACCGCCCAGGAAATGTGCGCGGAGATGGTGGCAGAGGACCTGCGCGCGGCACGACGCTATGCGCTCCTCAAGGAGCATGGCATGGACTTGCCTGTCAGCTTTGAAAATGGTTGACAGCGGATACACAAGATCTTCGGATAAAATTCATAGTATCGTCCTTATAGCGACTGTCTCGACGATGTTCGCATATAGAACCTCCAAAAAAGGTGAGTCCCTTTAATGTCTTTGCTCCGCCGTTTTGTGTTTTTCAATCGCGCTGCCTCTAAGTGGGTGGCTCGGCGGTTTCCAAGCCTCTTCGCCGATCCGAAGCCAAGTTACCGCGACACGCTTTTTGATCGCATTGCCGCGACATTAAAGAACGAAAAGCCGGGCACGGTGCTAGAGGCTGGTGGGGTCAACCGGCCCATACTTCAGCGTTCGCAAGCCTACACATTCATCGGCTTAGACATTGATGAGCGCCCTGACTGCGGACGACTTTACGACCGCTTTATTGTACAATCCATCGAGTCACCGCTATCGGAAAAAGCCGATATGATCATCTCTTTCACCTTGCTCGAGCATGTGCCAAATAACACGGCATCGATCAAGGTAATATATGACGGGCTCAATGCCGGAGGAACGACACATCATTATATTCCGTCCGGCTTACACCCGTACTCGCTAGGGCTTCGTACAATTGGGCCGAGGCTTCAGCGACGTCTCATTCCAATCCTCCGGCCCGGAGCTGAGGAAGTCACTGGTTATCCGGCCTTTTTGACCGGTGTACACCGCATGCCATGACAAAGACCTTTCAAGCCGTCGGCTTCACCGAAATTGATGTTCAGCCATTTTACCGAGCCAATGATTACTTCGCGTTTTTTATACCCGCTTTCATCATCGTGACTCTATACGAAAACGTATGCCGTTGGCTCAATCTGAGAGCCTTGGCTTCGGGTTTTGTCATCAGTGCGCGCAAACCCCTGGATTCGACACATGGATAACGGACAACCCGCTAGTGAACAATCGCCTGTGCACGGGAAAACGTGCGTCTACGTTGCCGGGCATAGAGGCATGGTGGGCGGAGCAATCCTGCGCCGGCTTAAGGCGCGGCAGGGCGCGGGTGAGCAGATTGACCTCGTCACCGCCACCCATTCCGACCTTGATCTTGCCGATCAGGCCGCGGTTTGCGAATTCATGCAGGCTGAGCGACCCAGTGTAGTTATCCTCGCTGCGGCCAAGGTTGGCGGCATTCATGCCAACAACACCTATCCGGCCGATTTCATCTACGAAAACCTGATGATCGAGGCGAACGTTATCCACCAGGCGTTTGTCGCGGGGGTTCGGCGCCTGCTCTTTCTTGGGTCGTCCTGCATCTATCCCAAGGCCGTCCCGCAGCCGATGCGCGAGGATGCCTTGCTCACAGGCGTGCTGGAACCCACGAACGAGCCCTATGCGATCGCCAAGATCGCAGGCATCAAGCTGTGTGAGAGCTACAACCGTCAACACGGGACGGATTATCGCTCGGTGATGCCGACAAACCTGTATGGTCCGGGCGACAATTTTCACCCCGAAAATTCGCACGTTCTGCCGGCACTGATCAGGCGGTTTCACGAGGCGGCCCAATCGGGCGCAGAGGCCGTCACTATCTGGGGGACAGGCAAGCCACGTAGGGAATTCCTGCATGTCGACGATATGGCAGCGGCGAGCCTGTTCGTGCTGGATCTGCCGAAACATGTTTACGAGGCCAATACCGAGCCGATGCTCAGCCATATCAATGTCGGGACGGGAAGCGACGTATCGATTCTTGAACTGGCAGGGATGGTCGCCGAGGTCACCGGCTTCAAGGGCCGCATCGATACCGACCCGACGAAGCCCGACGGCACCATGCGCAAGCTGATGGATGTCTCGCGCCTTACCAATATGGGCTGGCAGGCCAGCATCGATTTGCGTGAGGGTATCACTGAAACTTATCGCTGGTACCTCGAAAACCAAACGCAGTTGCGGACATGAGATTTCAGCGGATTTCCACAAGGTGATTTCCAAGGCGGTTTCAATGAGTGATGTGATTCATCCGGTTCTGCTCTGTGGCGGCTCGGGCACGCGCCTGTGGCCGCTGTCCCGCAAGAGCTATCCGAAACAATTCACGCAGCTCACAGGCGAGAAAAGCCTGTTCCAGGAATCAGCTCGTCGCTTTGCAGTGCCAGGTTTTGCGCCGCCCGTTATCGTAACGGGTTCGGATTTTCGCTTCATCGTCCTTGAACAGCTGGCTGCCTGCGAAATCGCGCCGTCGTCAGTCCTGATCGAGCCGGAGGCCCGCAACACGGCACCCGCAATCCTCGCCGCAGCGCTCGACCTTCAGGCGCGGGAAGGCGATGCCTTGATGATCGTGGCGCCTTCCGACCATGTCATTCCGGACGCCGTGGCTTTTCGTCGTGCGGTATTAGCTGCCGTTCCCGCCGCGCGTGCTGGCAGCCTCGTGACTTTCGGAATTCAGCCTGATCGCCCTGAGACCGGCTATGGCTGGCTTGAATTATCGAAGGCGATCACAGCCGATGCAAAGCCGGTCGCGCAAGAGCTTACCCGCTTCATTGAGAAGCCTGACGCGATAACAGCACAGGCGATGTTTGAGAGCGGACGGCATCTGTGGAACGCGGGCATTTTCCTGTTCTCAGCAGAGAGCCTGATTGCCGCGGTCGAACAGCATCAGCCGCAGATGCTGGCTCAAACCCGCCAGGCGCTTGCGGAGGCCAGGATCGATCTCGGCTTTACACGCCTTTCCCCGGAGGCTTGGAGTAGCATCGAGAATATCTCGATCGACTATGCCGTCATGGAAAAGGCCGACAATCTCATGGTCGTGCCGTTCAGCGGGACTTGGTCGGATCTCGGCGGTTGGGAAGCCGTCTGGCGCGAGTGTAACGCCGATGACAACGGCAACGTCACCCATGGGCCGGCATCACAGATTGATTGCAGCAATACGCTGCTGCGGGCCGAATCTGATGATCAACAGCTCGTGGGAATCGGGCTCGACAATATTGTCGCTATTGCCATGCCCGATGCGGTGCTGGTCGCCGACAAGAGCCGGTCGCAGGATGTCAAACACGCTGTCGCCTTGCTGAAGAAAAACGGCGCGTCGCAAGCTGAAACACTGCCGCGTGATTTTCGACCCTGGGGCTGGTTTGAGAGCCTCGTTACCGGCCCGCGATTTCAGGTCAAGCGCATCGTCGTGCATCCGGGCGCAGCTCTCTCCCTTCAAAGTCATCACCATCGTTCCGAACACTGGATCGTGGTGGCCGGCACGGCCCGCGTTACCATCGACGATGAGGTCACGCTGCTGACGGAAAACCAATCGGTCTATATCCCGCTTGGCGCCGTTCACCGCCTCGAAAACCCCGGCAAGGTGCCACTGACACTCATCGAAGTACAGACCGGCAGCTATCTCGGCGAGGACGACATCATCCGCTATGAGGATGTGTATGCCCGCAATTGAGGGCTCAAGCCTGCGATTGACGCAAGGAACGCCAAAACCTGAACCAAACTCTCCAAGCCATACGACCCAGGTTCACCGGTTTTCAAAAATTTCATTCTTGAGGGAAAGATCTGATCGATGCGCATCACGATGATCGGTTCTGGTTATGTCGGGCTCGTCTCAGGGGCCTGCTTCGCCGATTTCGGCCACGAGGTGGTCTGCGTCGACAAGGACGAGCGCAAGATCGCCATGCTGCGCGAAGGCGCGATGCCGATCTACGAGCCCGGCCTCGCGGAACTCGTGGCGCGCAATGTTGATCAGAAGCGGCTGTCCTTCTCGACCGATCTCGCCCCCGCCGTGGCGCAGGCCGAAGCCGTGTTTATCGGCGTGGGCACGCCCTCGCGCCGTGGCGATGGCCATGCCGATCTCACTTACGTCTACGCGGCCGCCAGCGAGATTGCCCATGCGATGGAGGGTTTTACGGTAATCGTGACCAAATCCACCGTGCCGGTCGGCACCGGCGACGAGGTCGAGCGCATCATCCGCGAAGAGCGTCCGGATGCTGATTTCGCGGTGGTCTCCAATCCAGAATTCCTGCGCGAAGGCGCCGCGATCAGCGATTTCAAACGGCCCGACCGCATCGTCATCGGCATCGAGGATGAGCGCGCCCGCGAACCAATGATCCAGGCCTACCGTCCGCTGCATCTCAACCATTCGCCGATGCTCTTCACCGGGCGGCGCACGGCCGAGCTGACGAAATATGCCGGCAATGCCTTTCTCGCCACCAAGATCACCTTCATCAACGAGATCGCGGATCTGTGCGAGAAGGTCGGCGCCAATGTCCAAGATGTCGCCCGCGGCATCGGCCTCGACAATCGCATCGGCTCGAAATTCCTGCATGCCGGCCCCGGCTTCGGCGGATCCTGCTTCCCCAAGGATACGCTGGCCCTGATCAAGACCGCGCAGGACAATGACGCGCCGATCCGCATCGTCGAGACGGTCGCGGCGGTCAACGATACGCGCAAGCGCGCCATGGGCCGCAAGGTCGTCAAGGCCTGCGGCGGCGACGTCCACGGCAAGCGTATTGCCATTCTCGGCCTGACCTTCAAGCCCAATACCGACGACATGCGCGATTCGCCCGCCATCGCCATCATCCGCACGCTTCAGGATATGGGCGCAAGGGTGACGGCCTACGATCCTGAAGGGATCGAACAGGCAAGACAGGTGCTTGATGATGTCACCTATGCGGAGGACCCCTATACTTGTGCTGAGGGCGCCGATGCGCTCGTCATCGTCACGGAATGGGATGCCTTCCGTGCGCTCGATCTCGGGCGCATGAAACAGCTCCTGAACGCTCCGGTGCTGGTCGATCTGCGCAACATCTACCGCGCCGAGGACGTGCGGGCGCTGGGATTCGCCTATACCAGCATCGGGCGGTAATCGTATCGTGGCTAATGCCAAGCACCGCACAATTCGTGTTGCCATCAGCTCTTGCAGGCGCCACTGATCTCATCGGCGTCCTGTCGCAGGCAGAAGCAGAGCATGCGGGTGACGACCATCTCGTGGTGACCGCACCGCGGGTATTTCGCTCACGGGACCGGAATCCTCGACGGATCTGCCTATCAGCGGCGCGTTCCGCCGCCGCGCCTGCCCGCCTGATCTCCTCGTCATCATCGCCGAAGTTTTGACCCTTTGCTCAGTGATAGAACAAAACATGATCAAGCACGATTGACCGATCTCGTTAGGTAGTTGACGCTGGTACCAGCCTTTGAAGCCGCTCCACCCCGACGCGACGAACCAAAGCCGCCTCGACATAGCGTGCGACTGTCGCAACACTCTTCCAACGCCCTGCCGTCATGATGGCGATGAGATCGGCACCATCGCAGACGAGGTCCTGTGCGGCTCCGATCCTGGCAGAATGCCCGGACAAGCCTTCGACGGTCGCGGCCGGCAGGCCGGCGTCTGCCGCGACCGTCTTGATGATGGTGTTGACGCTCGCGGGATTGATTGCCTGCGCCTTGATCCGCCCATTGCGGAAACCCCTAAACAGGGGGCCGGTCTTGATCCCCGCGGCCGCGAGCCAGGCGTCGACGCATTCCCTTGTTTGTGGCGACGCATAAGCAAGACGCCCTTCGCCGAGCGGATCGCTCTTGGTGCGTCGCACCAGAAGCGTGAGGCCACCATCATCGCAAGGTGTGAGATCCTCGACCTGCAGGGCAGAGATTTCGCTGCGACGGCACATCACGTCGTAAGCGAGCATGATGATGGCCCGGTTGCGCAGGCCGACCACAGTGGTCAGATCGCAAGCATCAATAAGCTTTGCCTTGATATCGCGGGTAAGGCCAAGTGCCTGGCGGGCCCGCATGCCCTTCTTGCGATAAGCCCGGCGCATGGCGATCAGGACCTCCTCGTCATCACACGGGTTTGGCATCCGCAACAGTCGATGGACCTTTCGGATGCCGTTCAATCGCCGGCGCACCGTGTTCGCACAAAGGTTTTGCGCGTGAAAGGCGATGAAGGCCGCGACCGTGTCCGGTGACGCTGGCAGGGCTGGCAGGTTTTCGGCTTCGCACCAGTGGGCAAACACCGCGAAATCGCCGCGATAGGCACGCAACGTGGCCGGAGCATAAGCACCATCCAGCCGGTCGATCGCCGCATTCCAGTCAGGAATCGATTGGGTCATGCTCCAAATTCCAGATCAGGCGGCAGCGGGAGCGTTCTTGTCCGGGATTGCGAGGCTCAGAAAGCATGTAGCGCATGGATGACGCGCATGCCCTCAGAACACGCGACCAGTTCCGATCAAGACGTCGGATCACTGCCGTATCGAGATAGCCTGCCTTCGCTCACGCTTTCATGGCGACGCGGCGCCAGGGCGCGCAGGAAGACAAGTCAATGACGAGGTGAACCGGCTCAGCTGCCCAATCCACAGCGCAATGCGCACACCAGCAGCCCATGATCGGGTTTGGCTCCGCGCCGGCGAGGCGGCTGAAGCCCGCGTGCTCGCTGGTATGTCTGTCGATCGGGAAAAAATTTGCTGGCGCTTGCGCGCTGCGCCATGTTGACGGCGCCGGGGCGCCCGCGCATGAATGACGTAACCATGTGTGACCTCTGTGTCAGCAGGGGTTGATCATGGCCAGGTCGTCGTCGTGTGACCGCACGGCGGCGACCGACCCTTTGTGGGTGGCCATGCGCATCAGGTGATGCAAGGCCTAATATAGGCGAACCCGGCCTCCAACACCAGCCATGCCGCGCCCGCCGCGCAACACACCGCGCCTCGTTCGGATTGTTGCGTGGCAATCAGCGAAGATGGCGCATCGGTTTCGGGCAATGTTACGCTTTCCCCGGCTTGATCAGAGTTGTCCATCAGGTCCGCAGCTGCTGCGTCGCGCCGATTTCCTGGGGAGACGGGGCTTTATTGGGCAGATGCTCGGTTTTCAGTTGCATGCGATGGGCCGATGCGCCGTAAATCAGGGGATGCGTGGTGATTGTCCTCGTCGTGGCTTGAATCCTGCGGCAAGCCCTTACCGCAGCAAGCGCTTACCGGAGGGGCGGTACCGAGTTCACCATGCCGGCAAACGCCCGCACCTTTTTACGCGAGGCGTGACCGCGTTGGTCTGGCTGAAGGTTGCTCTGGCTGAAGGAGATGCATGACCATGGCCAAATCCACTTCCGGGAAGCCGAAGACGTAAAAAGCCTGTCGCCGGGGCAGACACCATGCCGGCCCTGTTTCCCGGCGAGAAGCCTGCCGATTATCAGGCGCTTGAGGCGCGGGTGGTGGCAGCCGTGTCACCGAAAGACGGGCTCGAGGAATTCTGGGTCGAAGACGTCACGGTCCTGATCTGGGAGATGCAGCGGTTGCGGCGGATCAAGGCGGGTATCATCCGGGCGGCAATGCCCGATGCACTCAAGTCGATCCTGATGCCTGTTACCGACTCTGCGACGGCCGCCAGTCTGGTCAATGGCTGGAGAGTTCAGCATGCTGAGACGCGGCGGGAGGTCGAAAGGGTGCTGAAACAAATACAAATGACCATCGATGATGTCGCAGCCTACGCCGTCCAGCAAGGGATCAAACATATCGACAAGATCAACACCATGATCATACAGGCACAAGCCCGCCGGAACGCGGCCTTGCGCGAGATCGAACGCCACCGCGATCTGCTGGCGGCCCGGCTGCGCGAGGCGGCCGCGATCGAGGACGTTGAATTCAAGGAGGTTGAACGAGCGGCGAGCGGACAAACCGATCGCGAAGACGCCGCAAATTCCACCGCTCGCGCCATTTCGGGAAGCCGCGGTGATGGCTGATGATACACAAACCGACGCAGCCGGTGGTGGAACAAGCGAGACACCGAGGCTCCGGGCCAATCGTGCGAATGCCAGGCGCAGCACGGGGCCCCGCTCGGCTGTCGGCAAGAAACGGTCGGCCCGGAATGCCCTGCGTCATGGCCTGGCACGCCCGATCCATGAGATGGCGGAGCTCGCCCCCGAGATCACGCAGTTATCGCGGCAACTCGCAGGGGTGGAACCCGATGCCAGCATGAGCGAGACGGCCGAGCGCGCCGCCGAGGCGCAGCTCGATCTCGCACGGATCCGCCGTGCCCGGCACCGGCTGATTCTCGCTATCGACAAGCTTCTCACGTCGGGGGAGGGACCGACAATGCCGGATGGGCGGAGCAAGGCTGCGGAGGACGCGATTGAGCGGGCAATGCGCCGTCTGGCGCCAGGTCTGGGAAGGTATCTTGTCCGGAATCGAACAACCGGAGACAGCGCTCTCGCCCGGCAGATCAAGGAGCTGGCTGCGCTTGAGCGCTATGAGCGACGCGCGTTTTCACGGCGCAAGAAAGCGTTTCGTCAGCTCTCGGAGCAGATGCCGGCGGATGGGCTCGCTGATACGTAAGGGGATTTTACGTGTTGCGAAAAATAAGAACAAATAGTGAACATTTGTTCGTGCATGATCTCGACATTTTTGGCAGAACGAACCCATTTGACCTGATCCGCCGGCCGCAACCGCCGTTTTCCGGCAGTTTCGCTCCTCCTGATTCCCTTGGCTTTTTTCGCCCGACCTGCGTTAACGCCGATCCCCGACATGACCCTGTTCGTGCGGCCCAAAGTTCGCGAGCGCCAGGCTCCCAGCAATGTTTTCGCAACGAGACCAACGCTGCCAAGGCTCGCGTTTTGGGCTCGCGTTTTGGGCTCGCGTTTTGGGCTCGCGTTTTGAGCTCGCGTTTTTGCCCGGATATCATACGGATGGAACCGCGCGTCTTGAAATTTCATGCAGGCCAAAATTTCTTGCAGGCTAAAATTTTTTGGAGCCATCCGCGGCCACAAGACCGGGAGCGGGAATTTTGCCCGGGAGCGGGAATTTTGCGGCGGTATCACGCGCGCGTGACGCCGATACGATTTCATGATGCGATTTCATGATGCGCTTTCAGCTTCTTGATAAGATTTTCCTATGAATGAGGCTCGAATTCTGTTATGTTCTTTCTGTCGCTGATCGTCAGGCGTTTACCTGACGTCTCGAGGGTGCCCATAAAGAAGCGGGTCATGAAAACGCGGCTGATGGAAACGCGGGTCATGAAAATGCGGATTTCGAGCGCGTCGGCTCGGTTGCCATAAGACCAATCTGGCAACCATGGTCCGGGCCAGGATTCAGGACTACCCCCCAAACGTCCCCCGTTACTACCTCACAAGAAAACGCCATTTTCGAAAACGCAAGAAAAGCATTTGCGAGATTTTTCTGCGTTTTTGCGAATGATTCAGCGCTCGAACAGGCGCGATCGTGTCGCCCGATCAGCGATCCGATGGCGCGTCTCGAAATTGCGGCTGCCGCTCCTTTCGTGATCACGCAAGCAGGGATCTTGGCGCAACATTGCTGCGATCAGATCGCGCACGCCATGACTTTTCGAGCCAAAAGACACACGCGATGAGCCTGCGCGCCGCTTTTTCGCCGCAACGCGCCCCTGATAGGTAAACATTCCACCGCGAATAAGGGGAATTCATCCGTATGAGCGCACAGGTACGCTGATTACGGGGCCTCTTCCGTGCATTCTTGCAAAATTTTGGATCATTTTGATACAGCTTTAAGAATATTATCCTTAAATAAAACGCCTGCATAGGGCGGCAGGAATGTTTTCAAGCGTTTCAACACAGAACAAAACGCCGAATTCGAACTTTGCGAGCCTTTTTTAGAAGTTTGTGAGCCTTTTTTAGAAGTTTGCACGCCCAAATTAGAACTTTGCGAGCTTTTATTAGAAGATTGTAAGCCCGATTTACAACTTTGTAAGCCCGTTCTACAACTTTGCGAGGTTTTTTTGCGGGTTATTTTGACACCAAAAAGAGTTGCGCGGGGCTCGGCGCGGGGCTCGATGCGAACCTGGGTGGCGCGGATTTGGGCGACGCCGACTCACCCGTAAGCCCAGCGCGCCGGCCATGTTGGTCCATATGACCGCCTGCAGGTGATCGCATCCTGCCTCGTCGCGATAGAACAAAACGGGAATAACTTTGGAGCCTGCCGATCGCGCAGCGGACACATGTCTTCTCTGCCGCTCCCGGCGCCTTGCCGGACTCTTGCCGGCGTCTTGCCGGCACGGGACGAGTCCGGCAAGACGCATCATCCGCGCTTCCCCAGGATGCGCCCCTTCGCTGGCGACTTTTGTATCCCGAGCTTTGTATCACGCGCTATGTATCACGCGCTATGTATCACGAGCTTGGCATTGCGAGATTGGCATTGCGACGGCCGCATTAAGAATGAATTTACAATTGTTTTGATCGACCCGGATGCGCTGATTACGCTTTGAAAGCAGAATTTTCATAGCGGATAGCGGAGTTGAAAGCATGTGCGGCATCGTCGGCATCATCGGCAGGGAGCCCGTGGCGCAACGCATCGTCGATGCGCTCAAGCGGCTCGAATATCGCGGCTACGATTCAGCCGGCGTCGCGACGCTGAGCCGGGGTGCGATGGCGCGCCGCCGGGCCGAAGGCAAGCTGCGCAATCTCGAAGACAG
>Ga0208112_100572_pt1 | contig 26781 bp, 25 predicted proteins | sample HotLakConsoUCCLE_FD_184736 | JGI IMG/M metagenome (GOLD analysis project Ga0208112, IMG submission 184736) | Hypersaline microbial mat communities from Hot Lake, Washington, USA - Hot Lake Consortium UCC-LE (SPAdes) (version 2) ... | reverse complement strand
GATCTGATCGGACGTGATGTGGCCGACAGCGCCCGGGATCCCCGGGCCGCCCTCGCTGCTGCCGGCGCAGATCGATCTGCGTGAGAACAACCCTCCGACCGGTCACCATGTCCCCGGTCTGTACGCCATGATGAGAGGGGATACTGCGACCCCCATGAAGGCCGCGCCGGCGCTCCCCTCTCCCGCCGTGGAGAGGGGTTGGGGGTGAGGGGCGTATCAGGATAGAGCGCGACGGTGATGAAGTCCGCGACCGCCATCGACGCCGGAGATTGTTCTGCGCCGCCCCTCACCCCCGGCCCCTCTCCACGGAGGGAGAGGGGAGATCGCCCTGCATCAAGCGCCAGCCAGCCCCCGATCAAGCCTTGTCGCTTGCCGGGTGAGAGAATATGGTCGCGCCCGCGTGGCGCCGAGGCGCGGCGCAGCCAGATGACGAGGATGACGGGCCGTGCTGCATATCTCCACCCGGGGCGAAGCGCCCGCGATCGGTTTCAACGATGCGCTGCTCACCGGGCTCGCGCGCGATGGCGGGCTCTATGTGCCGAGAAGCTATCCGCAGATCGACGCGCAGACCATTGCCGGCTATGCCGGGCGCCCCTATGCGGAGGTGGCGCGCGACGTACTGGGCCGGCTCGTCGATGGCGAGATCGCCGATGACGCCTTCACCGCCATGGTCGAGGGTGCCTATGCGGTGTTTCGCCACCCCGCCACCTGCCCGCTGGTGCAGATCGGCGACAATCTCTTCGTGCTCGAACTCTTCCACGGCCCCACCCTCGCCTTCAAGGATGTGGCGATGCAGTTGCTCGCGCGGCTGATGGATCACGTGCTAAAGGAACGCGGCCAGCGCGCCACCATCGTCGGCGCCACCTCCGGCGATACCGGTTCAGCGGCGGTGGAGGCGTTTTCCGGGCTCGATCAGGTCGATATCTTCATCCTCTATCCCGATGGCCGCGTCTCGGAGGTCCAGCGCCGCCAGATGACGACGGTGGCAGCGCCCAATGTCCATGCCATCGCCCTGGAGGGCAATTTCGACGATTGCCAGGCCATCGTGAAAGGCATGTTCAACCATGCCGATTTCCGCGACGAGTTGCTGCTATCGGGCGTGAATTCCATCAACTGGGCCCGCGTCGCAGCGCAGGCGGTGTATTACTTCACCGCCGCGGTGGCGCTGGGCGGCCCGCACCGTCCCGTCTCCTTCACCGTGCCAACGGGCAATTTCGGCGATATCCTCGCCGGCCATATCGCGAAAGCGATGGGGCTGCCGGTGGCGGATCTCCAGATCGCGAGCAATGCCAACGACATCCTGCCGCGCGCGCTGGAGAGCGGCGAATACGCCATCAAGGGCGTGATGCCGACCATCTCGCCCTCGATGGATATCCAGATCTCCTCCAATTTCGAGCGGCTTCTCTTCGAGGCCTATGGCCGCGACGGCGCCGCCATCCGGGGGCTGATGGGGCAGCTCGCGCAAGCGCGCGCCTTCACCATCGCTCCCGAGCCGCTGGCGCGCATCCGCGCGGAATTCGCCGCACAGGCGGTCCCCGAACCGGACGTTGCCGAGGAAATCGGCGTGACGCGGCGCGAAGCCGGCTACCTGCTCGATCCGCATACGGCGATCGGCGTGCGCGCGGCCCGCGCAGCCCTCAAGCATGATCCCGCCACGCCGCGCGTCGTGCTCGCCACCGCCCATCCGGCGAAATTCCCCGATGCGGTCGAGAAGGCCAGCGGCATCCGACCAAAGCTGCCGGCGCATCTGGCCGATCTCTATAAGCGCGACGAGCGTTTCTCCGTGGTCGCGAACGACCAGGGCGCGGTGGAACGCTTCATCCGGGAACGCTCGCGCATCGTGGCCGGCGGCTGATCATGAGCAGCCATCGCGACATGCAGATCACCGTGCTCGAAAACGGGCTCACGGTGGCCACCGAATCGATGCCCTCGATCGCCACGGTGGCGCTCGGCGTCTGGGTCGGTGCCGGGGCGCGCAACGAGCGCGAGGATGAGCACGGGCTCTCGCATCTGATCGAGCATATGGCCTTCAAGGGGACGCGACGACGCTCGGCCCGGGCCATCGCCGAGGATATCGAGAATGTCGGCGGTGACATCAACGCGGCGACCGGCGTCGAATATACCTGCTATACGGCGCGGGTTCTGGGCGAGGATATCGGTGTCGCCCTCGACGTGCTCGGCGATATCCTCACCGATTCGGTGCATGACGAGGCCGAGCTTGCGCGCGAGCGCGGGGTGATCCTCCAGGAGATTGCCTCGGTCGAGGACATGCCTGATGATCTCGTCACCGATGTGATGATGGAAACGGCCTTTCCCGGCCAGGCGCTGGGGCGGCGGATCCTGGGGCGGCCGGAGACCGTGCGCAGCTTCACCCCCGACATGATCCGCGCCTTCTGCGCCCGCGAATATGCGCCAGAACGCATGGTCATCACAGCCGCCGGCAATGTCGAGCATGCCCGCGTGGTGGACGCGGCGCGGCGCTTCTTCGGCGGGCTCGGCCCGCATCTGCCCGACGCGCTGCTGCCCGGTCTCTATCATGGCGGCGAGGCGCGGCTGAAGCGCGACCACGAACAGGCCAATCTCGTCATCGGCCTGCACGGGCGCTCCTTCACCGATCCGCAATACTATGCCACGCAGATCTTCGCGCAGGTTCTGGGCGGTTCGCTCTCCTCGCGGCTGTGGCAGGAAGTGCGCGAGAAGCGCGGGCTGGCCTATTCCGTAGACGCCTTCCACTGGCCATTCAGCGATACCGGCGTTTTCGGTATCGGCGCGGGCGTCGCCGGGTCAGATATCCCGGAATTTCTCGATGTCACCATCGACACAATGCGCGAAGCCACGCTGGCGCTGGACGACAGCGAATTGAAGCGCGCCAAGGCGCAGATGAAGGTCGGGCTGCAGGCGGCGATGGAGACGCCCGGCGGGCGGATCGAACGCATGGCGCGCCAGATCCTCGCCTGGGGGCGCGTCGTGCCAATCGACGATCTCGTCGCCAAGGTCGAGGCGCTGGAGGTGGATGCGGTGCGCGCTGCGGGGGCGCATCTGCTCGAAAGCTGGCCGACGCTCGCCGCCATCGGCCCGATCGGGACCTTACCGTCGCTGGAGACGATTGCCGATCGTCTCGCGCATGGTGAGGGATGACCCGTAAAACGAAAGAAGGCCGCCCTGCGGGAGGGCGGCCTTCGCATTGCCAAACCACGGCCGGCATCGACCATGACGACGTGATGATCACACGGCGCGGATCCCCACGAAGGTACGGACCCAGGTCACGGGAGCGGCGGACCGCGGACACAGACAATGAGACACTGGATCACCTCCTTTCGTTTGTTGACGACATGAAGATGGTGTCCGAAAAAACGCGATTCGCCTAGCAGAAAAACCAGGGCCCCTGCCCCGTTTTGCAGCAGCCATGCACAGAATAACGGCTGCGGGCTCTGCGGCGTGCAGGCGCACCCGCCCCACCCACTCTTGCCACGCACTCTTGCCACGCAGTCTCGGCATCGCCATCATGCTGACCACAGTGATAATCCGACCTGTCGGCACGCGGGCGTGCGCTCAGGTCCGCCAGGAGGCTTGATGAGCGAGAGTGACAAGGCGAAGAAGGCTCCTATCGCGAACGGATATGCTGCGAGAGGGCATCCTCCCGGCGCAAGCGTGGTGTCCTTTCCGTCCGGCGGCGAGGCGTCTGCCGGCAAGCGCGAGACGCAGCCCCGTATCGCCTTCAATCGCGACGAGTTGCGCGAGATCCTGAACGTCTATGGTCGCAAGGTCGCTGCCGGCGAGTGGCGCGATTACGCCATCGACTTCACCCGCGACAAGGCGATCTTCTCGGTCTTCCGGCGCACCACCGAAACTCCGCTCTATCGCATCGAGAAGGATCCGCGCGCCGCACGCCGTCAGGGCGCCTTTTCCGTCGTTGCCGGAACCGGACGCGTGATGAAGCGCGGGCATGAGCTCCGGCGCGTTCTCCAGGTGCTCGAAAAAGAATTGCGGGTGGTGGATTGAACCGCGTGCCGGACTCGCCTATCCCCTGTCATGTGATCCAGCTTGCCGCGCATTCCGGAGGCTCCCCATGACCCTGTTATCGCCCGGCGGGCGCGCCCTTCTCGTCGCAGCAGCCGTCGTCCTCACCCTCGCCGCTTGCGGGCGGCGCGGTGCGCCAGAAGCGCCGCCCGCTGCCGCTGAACGTCAGGTGATCGAGAGCGAGCAGCAGCAGGACGGTCGCGACGTCACCGGCCCCGCCCGGCCTGATCGCCCCTTCGTGCTCGACGCCCTGCTCTGATCCCCCTCCCGCCAGCGAGCCCCCGCCCCCATGCACCATTTTCAGTATCGCAACGGTGTGATGCACGCCGAGGATGTCGATCTTTCACGGATGGCGGAAGCGGTCGGCACGCCCTTCTACTGCTATTCGACCGCCACGCTGGTGCGCCATTACGACGTCTTCGCCGAGGCCTTCGCCGGAGACGACGCCCTCGTCTGCTATGCGATGAAGGCCAATTCCAACCAGGCCGTGATCAAGACGCTGGCGGATCGCGGTGCGGGCATGGATATCGTCTCGGAGGGCGAATTGCGCCGGGCGCTCGCCGCCGGTGTTCCCGGCGAGCGGATCGTCTTCTCCGGTGTCGGCAAGACCCGCCGCGAGATGGAGGCCGCGCTTTCGGCCAGGGTGATGTGCTTCAACGTCGAATCGGAGCCCGAGCTCGACGCGCTCTCGCAGGTCGCGACCGCCATGGGTGTCGAGGCGCCGGTTTCACTGCGGGTCAATCCGGATGTCGATGCGCGCACCCATGCCAAGATCTCGACGGGCCGCTTCGACAACAAGTTCGGCATCCCGATCTCGCATGCCCGGGACGCCTATGCGAAGGCGCTCGCCCTGCCCGGCATCCGCACCGTCGGTGTCGACATGCATATCGGCAGCCAGATCACCGATCTCACCCCCTTCGACGATGCCGCCGCGCTGCTGGTGGAACTCGCCCGCGATCTGATGGCGAGCGGGCACGACCTGCATCATATCGATTTTGGTGGCGGGCTCGGCATCCCCTATCGCGAGAGCGACCCGCCGCCGCCGGAGCCAAAGCGTTTCGCGCAGGTGATCCGCAAGCATGCGCAAGGGCTCGGCCTGCGGCCGGTCTTCGAGATCGGGCGGATGATCGCCGGCAATGCCGGCATCCTCGTTTCCCGCGTAATCTACGTGAAGCAGGGCGAGGGAAAGATCTTCATCATCGTCGATGCGGCCATGAACGACCTGATCCGCCCGACGCTCTACGAGGCCCATCACGACATCAAGCCGGTCTCGGAAGCGACGGGCGCGGGCACCGTCACCGCCGATGTCGTCGGCCCGGTCTGCGAGAGCGGCGATTACCTCGCCAAGGCGCGCGACCTGCCTGCCCTCGCGCCGGGTGATCTGATCGCGGTGATGACGGCGGGCGCCTATGGCGCGGTGCAGGCCGGCACCTACAATACGCGCCTGCTGGTGCCGGAAGTGCTGGTGCGCGGGGATCGCTACGAGGTGGTGCGCCGGCGCGACACCTATGAGAATCTCATCGCCCAGGACCACCTGCCGGACTGGCTGCTCGGCTGAACCCGCCGCGCCTCACTCCGTCATCCGCGCGAGGAATTCCACCAGCGCTTCGCGGTCATCATCCGAAGGGATGCGCTGCTCAGGCATGCGCGTGCCGGGCGTGTAGGCTTCGGGGCCGTATTCGAACAACTCGGCCACGGTGCGCGGTGTCCAGACGATATCCATCTCGCGCAGGGCCTGCGAATAATCATACCCCTCCGCCGTGCCGATGCGGCGACCAAAAATGCCGTGCATGGTCGGCCCGGCGCGGTTGCCGTCATCGGGGGTGAGCGCATGGCAGAGCGCGCAGGAGCGCCAGACTTCCGCGCCACGGCTGCCGTCATCGAAAGCGATTTCCGTCGGCGCCTCGCCGCTGCCGCGCGGCGCGCCCGTCGTGATATCCCAGCGCCGGATCAGCCCGTCCGCCCCGCCGGTCAGCAGATCATCACCGGTAATCGCGAGCGACCAGATGGCGCCCTGTTCGGGCAGGATCGCATGACGGCTGGCGAGGTTACCGGCATCGAGCAGCCAGACCTCCCCCGTTACCGCCGCAGCGGCCAGAACTCCGTTGCTGCTGGCGATGCTCACCAGAGGGCGCTGTGAAAGCTGGCGCTCGCCGCTCATCCCGTCGCCGTCGAAGACACGCAATGCGCCATCGGCGAAGATCACGGCCACTCCCGTATCGAGAACCGCAAGCCCATTCGGCGAATCGGGCAGCCCCAGAGTGTGCGCCGACTCTCCGTCCCGCCATGTGACGAGGCGCAGATCCGAGCCGATGCTGAGCAGATCGCCATCGGCGCGATAGGCGATGCCGGTGACCATGCCCTGATGTGCATCGACGAGCCGGGCTTCGTTTGCGGTGAGATCCACGAGCTGGATACGCCCGTCCCAGCTCGCAGCGGCAAGCACCGTGCCATCGGGCGAGACCGCGAGTTCGGCGACAGGCCCCTGATGCAGGGCGGTTGTGAAACGCGGCTCGCGCGCATCCTCGTCCCACAGGGCGATACGCCCGTCCTGACCCGCCGTGGCGAAACCGCCATCGGGCAGGAAGGCGGTGGCGGTGACGCTGCCGTCATGGAAGCGCAGCACCAGCCGCGCCACCGCGCTCTCACCGTCCCAGACGATGGCGCGGGTATCGAACGAGCCCGACAGCACCGCCGCACCCTCCACCGCCAGCGCGCTGACCGGGCCGCCATGGCCCTGCAGATCCTGCGCGGCGGCGGGAGCGGCGAGCAACGTCGGCGCGAGCAGCACGGCGAGCATGAAACGACGCAATGGAAACCCCTCCCCGCAGCGGCAGGCATGCGTTTTCGAACCATATGACTGCGAGGGTATGTCAGCACCGGGTGGCTGACAATGCGCGGGGTTGCGGTTTGATTGCCGCATGGGGAAGATGGAGGCTGGTGCGCGCGGCCCGGGAGCCGGAACGATCAGGCGATTTCCTTCAACCCGCCGCCGGAGGTCCAGTCATTGACGAGGCGCTTGCGCTTGGCGCGCCGGCGCAGCACCGTCTTGAGCTTGCTCTTCAGAAGCGTGATGTCGAACGGCTTCAGAAGGAAGGCGTCGACGCCCGCCGCATGGGCCGTGGTGACCTGCTCGAAGGTGATCGAGGTCTCGGTGAGAATGAAGGCGATCTTGTAGAGATTTTCGTCGCTCTTGACCGCCTTGAGGATCTGCATCCCGTCCACCGGCTCGAGATCGAGATCGGAGACGATCAGCCCGTATTGGCCGCGCCGGATCATCTCCAGCCCCTCGACGCCGGACGTCGTCATCTCGACATCCTCGAAGCCAAGGCGGTTGAAGATCTCGACGACGAGTTTGCCGATCTTGTGGTTGTCGTCGATGATCAGGACTGAGGGAAACGGATCGTCCGCCATGGATTACCCTCCCCCTTTGCCAAATGCCGGCATCGCCACCCTCATGTCAGCACCTCGATGCCGCGCTGCGCCAGCAGGCTCGATTGCAGTTCGATGATGAATTCACGCAGCCACCCGGCCTTGGGCGTGCCGCGCGTATAGGCTTCTTCGAGATTGTACCGGTCGAGGATATCGTTGAAGCCGCCTTCGCGGTCGATCAGTTCCAGCGACGGCAGGAGCTCGCGCCGGGGCACTTCGCGCCATTCCACGATGCGCACTTCCTTGTGGCGGCTGTCCTGCACGATGCGGTTGAAGGTCTGGTTGAGCGCGTCGCGATCGCCTTCCAGCATCTGTGTGAACCAGCCCTTGTCGAGCACGAGAATGCTGGTCATCAGCGAGAACTCGTTCTGGCGCCGGCTGGTGCGGATCAGGTTCGCGATCTGCTCCTTGCGCTGCTCGATGTCGGAATCGAGCACGGAGCGGCTGTAATAGATGATCCGGCTGTGACTGCTGCGCGACAGCATGCGGGGCTCCTTGTTCAGGGAGAAGCATTGCCAGAGCGAAGATAAAAAAGCGTAAAGTCACTCACAGCCGTGCACAAACGGCCATCGGGGCCATGCTCCGCGCGCGCTGGTGCCGTCGCGGCGGATGATGATAAAAGAATGCGCCCCTTGTGCTGACGGATGGTTGCATTGTCGAATCCAGCCCCGATCTACGACGATTCCCATATCGATTCCCGCCGCGCCTGGATCCGGCTCGGGATCGCCGTCGCGCTGAGCGCCATCGGCGGGGTCGGGATGTGGTCGGTGGTGGTGGCGCTGCCCGCCGTGCAGGAGGAGTTCGGGGTGCAGCGCGCCGGCGCTTCCTTCCCCTATGCGCTGGCCATGGTGGGATTTGCCTTCGGCGGTATCCTGATGGGCCGGATCGCAGACCGGTTCGGCATTGTCTTTCCGCTCGTCGGAGGCGCTTGCGCGCTCGCGCTCGGTTATATCCTCGCCGGTTTCTCGACCAGCATCCTGCAATTCGCGCTCGCTCACGGTATCCTGATCGGCCTGCTCGGCTCCTCGGCTTCCTTCGGCCCGCTGATCGCGGAGATCTCGCACTGGTTCCAGAAACGGCGCGGCATCGCCGTGGCGGTCTGCGCCTCGGGGAATTACCTCGCGGGCACGTTCTGGCCGCCCGTGGTGCAGTTCTTCATCGCGGAGGCCGGCTGGCGGGCGACGCATATCGGCATCGGCCTGTTCTGCCTCGTCACCATGATTCCGCTGGCGATGCTGCTGCGCAAACGCGCCCCCGCCCTGCCCGCGCCGGTTCCCGGCGCCGTCATCGCCAATCCGGCCCGCGAGGGGCTCGGTCTGTCGACGGGGACGCTGCAGACGCTTCTGCTGATCGCGGGCGTGTCCTGCTGCGTCGCCATGGCGATGCCGCAGGTGCATATCGTGGCCTATTGCACCGATCTCGATATCGGCGCGGCGCGCGGGGCGGAGATGCTCTCGCTGATGCTCGCCTTCGGCATCGTCAGCCGCATCGCCTCCGGCTTCATCGCCGACAGGATCGGCGGGCTCGCCACGCTGCTGCTCGGCTCCAGCCTGCAGGGCTTCGCCATCGTCCTCTTCGTGCTCTTCGACGGCATGGCGGCCTTGTATATCATCTCGGCCCTGTTCGGCCTGTTCCAGGGCGGCATCGTGCCGAGCTACGCCATCGTCGTGCGCGAATATTTCCCCCAGCGCGAGGCCGGGATGCGCGTCGGCGTGGTGCTGATGGCGACCCTGTTCGGCATGGCTTTCGGCGGCTGGCTCTCCGGCGCCATCTTCGACTGGACCGGCTCCTACGACGTCGCCTTCCTCAACGGCGTCGCCTGGAACCTCCTCAACATCGCGATCATCTCGTTCCTGCTGATGCGAAGGGGTGGAATGCGGTTCAGGCGGGTGCGTGAGGGGAGCGGGAGTGGGGGTGTGAGCGGGGTGGCGGCGTGAGGGGGTGAGAAAATCGGCTGCGCAGTGTTGAAAGCCGACTCTGGATGGTTATTATTGTTCATGATAAGTTTCTGATTGCGATTCGGGACGGGCAAATGCGGTCGGCGTGGGACACGCTTCGCTCAGTTCAATCCGGAGACAGGCTGGCAGAGCAGCGTTGCGCGCTGTGGCATGCGTGGCGGAGAAGGGATCGATTGGATGATCAGCGGGCGCAAGAACACATTCTTCCGCGTACAGACCGTCGCACGTGATGCGAAATCCGGCACATTCCAGACCCGGAACACGCCATCAGGCGGCAAGGTCATATCGATCCGTCGCGAGACCTACATCGCGGCAAAGAAGGCCGCGGCGGAGGCGATGGCGCGGATGACTCAGGCTGGTTGAGCGGCGGGTTTGTCTTGAGTACCGAACATAACCCGGTTTTCGATCTGCTTGGTGCAAATGGCAACGACATTGAATCGTTAGTTGCTTATGCGCTCTACAAGCAACATAAGCGAAAATGGGCGTCCGAATTCGAGAAACAAAAAGGGCAAAAGCCTGACATTCTGGATGACAATGCATTTGCCAGCGCCGTATCCACTGAAGATCAATTGAACCGATATCGGCAGAATGCTGCGGATCTGATCATTTCTTTTGCAAATCAGGTCGTGGACGACGAGCGTGAACAGATTCAACGCGAAGCGATCACGACAAGAATTGAGGCAGCCGCCTCGACAATCAGCGGGTCTGCCGCTTTCGGAAAGCAGGTTCTAACAGGGTTAGTGGCCTCCCTGATCACGACATTCGTATTGATCGTTCTCGCAGTTGCAACGGCCCTTTTCGGGATTGATCTGCTTGAAGGCGTATCGCGACTGGTGGAGCCAGAGTAGCGCGGCCCTGAAACTGAAATTTGGAGCAGGATCGAGGGCGCCGCTCCATAAATCCATTTTCGGTCGCATCAAATCCCCCACATCCCATCAACCCCATATTTACCACGTTCCCCCAAGCTTGACCGGATTGGCGCCGGGGTGCGCTGGATTTGGGGCGAGGACGGGATGTTTTATCGGACGCTCAAGGCGGCAATTTTTATCGGCCTTCTGACACTGGCGGCGGGGCAATATGCCTATAACGCCGCTGATCGCGCGACGCTGGAGCGGATTGCGCGGGGTGAGGATCCGCAGGTTACGGGCTCGATCAACGGCACGGCGCGCGGCCAGGGCGAGTCGCGACCGATACCGGATATGCCGAGCGCGGCGAATGCCGTGCGGCTCGATCCCTGCGTGGATACGCGGCACTGACCTGCATGGCCGGCGCCCCGCAGCCGCTCATTCCGGCGCGCGATGCGTCAGCACCCGGCCGGTGGGGAAATCGAAGATCTTGCCGGTTTCGCTCCAGTCCGGTGAGGCCAGCCGCAGGATCTCCGGGGCGAGATCTTCCGGCGTGCGCAGGGTCTCGGGCTTCTCTCCCGGGAAAGCCGTGGCCCGCATGCGGGTGCGCAGCGGGCCGGGATTGAGCATCATCACGCGGATCTTCGTCTTCACGGTCTCGGCGGCATAGGCGCGACCGAGCGCCTCTAGCGCCGCTTTCGACGCCGCATAGGCCCCCCAATACGCGTCCCCGAGATGCGCCGCACCGGAGGTGACGAGGATGGCGCGCCCCGCATCCGAGGCCCGCAGGAGCGGGTCGAAAGAGCGCAAAAGGCGCCAGTTCGCCGTGACGTTCACCGCCATGGTCTGGTCCCAGACCTTCTGGTCGAGATGCGCCAGCGGCGTCAGCGCGCCCAGCACGCCGGCATTGCCGAGAAACACGTCGAGCTTGCCCCAGCGCTCGTAGAGCGCGAGGCCGAGCCGGTCGAGCGCGTCGAGATCGGTGACGTCCAGCGGCACCAGCGTCGCCGGCGATCCCCCCGCCGCGCGGATGTCATCGTCGAGTTCTTCCAGCGCACCCTGCGTGCGCGCCACCGCGACGACATGCGCCCCGGCCTCGGCGAGGGCGAGCGCCGCAGCGCGCCCGATTCCGCGCGAGGCACCGGTGACGACGGCGATACGATCCTGAAACGGTTTCGTCATGAGGGCACTCAATCGGCTTCTGCGAGCAGGGAGAGCTTGCGCGGGCTGGCGACTTCGAGATCGGAAAGCGGCGTGGGATAATCGCCGGTGAAGCAGTGATCGGTCAGCTGCGGCGCATGCGGATCGCGACCGGGGAAGCCGAGCGCGTGATACAATCCCTCGACCGAGAGGAAGGCGAGCGAATCGGCGCCGATATAGGCGCGCATCGCCTCCAGATCATGCGTGGCGGCGAGCAGGTTGTCGCGCTCGGGCGTGTCGATCCCGTAGAAATCGGGATGGGTGATCGGCGGCGAGGCCAGCCGGAAATGCACTTCTTTCGCGCCGGCCTCGCGCATCATCCGCACGATCTTCACGGAGGTGGTGCCGCGCACCAGCGAATCGTCGATCAGAACGATGCGCTTGCCGGCGATCGCCGCGCGGTTGGCGGAATGCTTGAGCCGCACCCCGAGTTCGCGGATCGCCTGGGTCGGCTGGATGAAGGTGCGCCCGACATAATGGTTGCGGATGATGCCGAGCTCGTAGGGCACGCCCGCCTTCTGGGCATAACCGATCGCCGCCGGCACGCCGGAATCGGGCACCGGCACCACCACGTCGATATCGACCGGGTTCTCGATGGCGAGCTGCGCGCCGAAGGCCTTGCGGGCCTCATAGACGCTGCGCCCGTTCACGATGGAATCGGGGCGGGCAAAATAGATATATTCGAAGACACAGGGGCGCGCCGGGCATGGCGGAAACGGGCGCAGGCTCTCGACACCATCCTCCGAGATGACGACCACTTCGCCGTTCTCGATATCGCGTACGAATTTCGCGCCGATGATGTCGAGCGCGCAGGTTTCCGAGGCGAGAATGTACTTGCCGTCGAGCTCACCCAGCACAAGTGGCCGGATGCCCAGCGGATCGCGCGCACCGATCAGCTTCTTGTTCGACAGCGCCACCAGTGCATAGGCGCCTTCCAGCGCCCGGACGGCATCCAGGAAACGTTCGATCAGGCGCGGTTTGCGGCTGCGCGCGAGCAGATGCAGGATCACCTCGGTATCGGTGGTGGACTGGCAGATCGCGCCGTCCTTGATCAGCTGGCGGCGCAGGGTGATTCCGTTGGTGAGATTGCCGTTATGCGCCACCGCGAAGCCGCCGCCATCGAGCTCGGCGAAGAGGGGCTGCACGTTGCGGATCACCGTCTCACCGGTGGTGGAATAGCGCACATGGCCGATGGCGGAGGCGCCCTCCAGCCGCTCGATCACGGCGCGGTCGGAAAAGGAATCACCCACCAGCCCGAGCTTGCGCTCGGCATGGAAGCGCTTGCCGTCGAAAGAGACCATGCCCACGGCTTCCTGGCCGCGATGCTGGAGCGCGTGCAGACCGAGCGTGGTGATTGCCGCCGCGTCGGGATGTCCGAAAATGCCGAAGACGCCGCATTCCTCGCGCAGCGTATCGCCATCGAGATCGAAATCGTGATCCGCTCCGACGGGCGGATAGCTGGCGTAAGTCTCGCTCATGATCGTCATTCCGTTTCTGTTTCGGTTCTCCGAAACGAAAGACGGCGCCGGCACCACACCGACGCCCGGTCCGGCGGCGCGAACCGCGCCGTCAGGTCGGCTGCTCCGGCACCAGTTCCGCTGGCTCACCCGGATCGCCTTCCGGGCCGCGATCGAAGCGCTGCAGCAATGCGTCGATATCACCCGGCAACATGCCGACCAGCCCGTCGCTGCCCGCTTGCAGCATCGGACGCGTTGCCGCCTCCTCCGCCCAGCCGGGCATCATCCCGTCGGTGAGGTGGCTGAAGAAGAACCAGGCGATGATGCAGATCAGAAACCCGCGCGCGGCGCCGAAGGCGAAGCCGAGCGTGCGGTCGATGGCGCCGATCGCGGAATCGAGGATCATGTCGGAGATCTTTACCGTGATCAGCGAGACGATGATCAGCGTCAAAAGGAACACCACCGCGATCGCCGCGCCGAGGGCGATATCGTCATTGCCGATATATTCGCGCGTATAGGGCAAGAGCAGCGGATGAAACGACCAGGCAGCAAGCGCGGCCGCGATCCAGGCGAAGATCGCCAGGACCTCGCGCGTGAAGCCGCGCACTGCGGCGAGCAAGGCGGAAATCAGAACGACGCCGATGACGACGAGATCGAGTATCGGTATGGGCATTCCGGACAAGGCCTACAAAACGCTCGAGGGCGGGCAAAGCGGGAAGACGAATGGTTGTCGCGCGCGCTGTATAACCCGCCGCGCGCCGTTCGTCACCCTTGCTTTCACCCTGATGCGGCATTTCGATGACGCCCGCGCGCCGCGATCTGCGCAACGAGCTCGGTGATATGGCCGACGACATTGCTGCGCAAGGGCGTGCCGCCATCGGCCTCGCCGCGCAGGGCCGGTATTACGGCGGTGGAAAAGCCGAGCTTCGCCGCTTCCTTCATCCGCGTCGGCGCCTGGGACACCGGGCGCACGGCCCCCGAGAGGCCGAGCTCGCCGAAATAGACCGAATCCGCCGGCAGCGCCGCGCCGGAAAGCGAGGAGACCAGCGCGGCAGCAGCCGCAAGATCGCAGGCGGGCTCGCTGACACGCATGCCGCCGGCGACGTTGAGATAGATGTCGTGCATGCCGAGCTTGAGCCCCGCATGCGCCTCCAGCACCGCCACCACCATCGACAGACGCGCCGGATCCCAGCCGACCACGGCGCGACGCGGCGTGCCCAGCGATGTCGGCGCGACCAGCGCCTGGATCTCGACCAGCAGCGGGCGCGTCCCCTCCATGCCGGCGAAGACCGCCGTCCCCGGCGCCGCCGTATCGCGTCCTTCCAGAAACAGGGCCGAGGGGTTGGCCACCTCGGCGAGCCCCTTGCCCGTCATCTCGAACACGCCGATCTCGTCGGTGGGGCCGAAGCGGTTCTTCACCGCACGCAGGATGCGGAAATGATGCGCGCTGTCACCCTCGAAGGAGGCCACGGCATCGACCATGTGCTCGACCACGCGCGGCCCGGCGATCTGCCCGTCCTTGGTAACATGGCCCACGAGGATCACCGCCGCGCCGCTGGTCTTGGCGTAGCGGATCAGATGCTGGGCGCTCGCACGCACCTGCGTGACCGTACCGGGCGCCGATTCCACCGTATCGGTCCACATGGTCTGGATCGAATCGATCACCACCAGCGCCGGCACCGCCCCCTCCGAGAGCGTTGCGATGATGTCCTCGACATTGGTCTGGGCAGCGAGCTCGACCGGGCTTCCGGCCAGCCCCATCCGCTCGGCGCGCAGGCGCACCTGCCCGACCGCCTCCTCGCCCGAAATATAGGCGACGCGGCGCCCCGCATTGGCGAGCGCCGCCGAAGCCTGCATCAGGAGCGTGGATTTGCCGATTCCCGGATCACCGCCGATCAGGATCACCGAGCCGCGCACGAAACCACCGCCGGTGACGCGGTCGAGTTCCGCAATGCCCGACGGCGTACGCGGCGGCTCCCTGCTCTCGCCCTCAAGCCCTTCGAGCGCGAAGACGCGCCCCTTGGAGCGCGGGCTGCGCAAAGCGGCGGGAAGGCTGGCGGAAGCGTCACCACCGACCTCCTCGACGATGGAATTCCAGGCCCCGCAGGCCTCGCATTTACCCATCCAGCGGTTATAGACCGCGCCGCATTCCTGGCAGAGATAAGTCGCGCGTCGCTTGGCCAATGTGTCGTCCCGTTCGCTCAGGCGTTGCGGTAGATGCGGGCATAGCGGCGCCCGAGGCTGGTGAGGATCTCGTAGGGGATAGTGCCCGCACGCGCCGCGACCTCGTCGAGCGGGAGCCCGTCCCCGATCATCACGGCGAGCCCCCCGCGCCGCGCGGCGTCTTGCGGCACGTCGGTCACGTCGATGACGATCAGATCCATGGAGACGGATCCGGCGAAGGGACAGGCCACGCCGCCCACCAGCGCGATACCCGCCTTGATGCCTTGCGCGGCCTTGGAATCCCAGCCGCTGGCCGAGCGGAGATAACCATCGGCATAGCCGATCGACAGCGTCGCGAGGCGGCGCGGGCCGCGGGCCGTCCATTTGCCGTTATAGCCGACGGCGGCCCCGTCCGGCACATCGCGGATTTGCAGAATCTTCGCTTCGAGCCGCACCACGTCCCGCATCGGATTGGGTTGGCCGGGCACCGGATTGGCGCCATAGAGCGCAACCCCCGCGCGGGTCTGGTCGAAGGCCGCCACGGGCTCGATGAAGGCGCCAGAGGAATTGCAGAAGGAGGCGGGGATGTCCGGGAAATGCTTACGCAACCGGGTGAAATCGGCGAGCTGGCGGGCATTGGAGGGATCGGCCTGATCCTCGGCGCTGGCGAGATGGGTCAGGATCAGCGCTGGCGCGAAGGGCAGCGCGCCCGCCACCTCCGCGACTTGCTCCGGCGACAGGCCGAGGCGGTTCATGCCGGTATCGATATGGATCGCTGCCGGCGGTGCATCCGGATGCGCGGCAGCGTATTCGCCCCATTCCACGATCTCCTCGCGCGAGCCCAGTACCGGGCGCAGGCCATGCGCGGCATAGACCGGGGCTGTACCGGCGAGGAAGCCGTTGAGCACATAGATGACGGCGTCGCCCGTGAGCGCGCGCACGCGTCTGGCTTCAGCCAGATGCGCCACATAGAACGTGCGGCAGCCGGCTGCAAGGAGCTTCGGCACCGCCATTTCGATGCCGATGCCATAGGCGTTGGCCTTCACCACCGCCGCGCAATCGGCCCCGCCCGCACGATCGCGCAGCAGGCGCCAGTTGAAGGCGAGCGCGTCGAGATCAATGCTGAGGCGTGCGCCGGCTTCCTCGGGGGGGATCACGGCGAAATCGCCGATCATGGCAGCCTCAGTCACCGATCCGCTCCGGCAACTTGTCATCGTCGGCGAGATCGGTGAAGCGGGTGATGTCGGCCTGGAAGGCGAGCTGGACGGTGCCGGTGGGGCCGTGGCGCTGCTTGCCGATGATCACCTCGGCCTTGCCATGCGCCTGATCCATCTCTGCCTGCCATTTGAAATGCTCTTCCGTGCCCGGCTTGGGCTCGCGGTTTTGCAGATAATATTCGTCGCGGTAGACGAACATCACCACGTCGGCATCCTGCTCGATCGAGCCGGATTCGCGCAGATCCGCGAGCTGCGGGCGCTTGTCCTCGCGCGCCTCGACCTGACGCGAGAGCTGCGACAGGGCGATCAGCGGGACCGATAACTCCTTCGCCAGCGCCTTCAGCCCGGTGGTGATCTCGGTGAGCTCCTGCACGCGGTTCTCGCCGCGCTTGCCGGAACCGGAAAGCAGCTGAAGATAGTCGACCACGAGCAGATCGAGCCCCTTCTGCCGCTTGAGGCGGCGCGCGCGGGCGGTGAGCTGGGCGATGGAGATGCCGCCGGTCTGGTCGATATAGAACGGCATGGTCTGCATTTCGCGCGCGGCATCGGTGAGCTTGTAGAACTCGTCCTCGCGGATATCGCCGCGCCGGATCTTGTAGGACGGTATCCCCGATTGCTCGGCGATGATGCGGGTGGCGAGCTGTTCGGAGGACATTTCCAGCGAGAAGAAGCCGACAATGCCGCCATTCACCGTCTCGATCACACCGTCCTGTCGCTTCTCGCCGCGATAGGCCTTGGCGATGTTGAAGGCGATATTGGTCACGAGCGAGGTCTTGCCCATGGCCGGGCGCCCGGCGAGGATCACCAGATCCGAGGGCTGCAAGCCGCCGAGCATGCGGTCGAGATCGACGAGGCCGGTCGAGATCCCCGAAAGCTTGCCCTCGCGCTGATAGGCCTTCGCCGCCATGTCGACAGCGGAGGTGAGCGCATCGGCGAAACGCTGGAAGCCGCCATCGTAGCGCCCGGTCTCGGCCAGGGTGAAGAGCTTGCGCTCGGCCTCCTCGATCTGCGCGCGCGGCGTCGAATCCACCGGCGCGTCAAAGGCGGAATTGACCGTGTCCTCACCGATGGCGATCAGCTTGCGGCGGATCGAGAGATCATAGATCGTCTGCCCGTAATCGAGGGCGTTGATGATCGTCGTCGCCTCCGCGGCCAGCCGCGCCAGATATTGCGAGACGGTGATGCCGCCCAGATCCTGATCGCCCAGAAAGGTCTTCAGCGTGATCGGCGTCGCGACCTTGCCGGCCTTGATCAGGCTCGATGTGACCTCGAATATCCGCCGGTGCAGATCCTCGTAGAAATGCTCGGGCTCAAGGAAATCCGAAACACGGTAATAGGCCTCGTTGTTGACGATGATGGCACCCAGCAACGCCTGCTCCGCATCGAGGTTATGCGGCGCAATGCGGTACTCCGCCTCGTTCTGATCAAGCTGCGCCACCAGCGCATTGGCATTCGCCATCGTGGGTCCCGTCCGAATCGTTTTGCTGTCGAGCGTCAGGGTAGAGGAAGCGCGCGGCCATTGCGATGATTCGACCGGCCGCACCCGCTTTCCCCGGTTTGCACAGGCTGTGGATGACGGTGCGGGGAAAACTGAAAATCCATCATTATAGCTATTTTTGATTGTTTACTGAAGTATTCAATCCATAACATTTCGCAAGACGCGCCTCGTAATCGTCCTTACTCCAGCATTCAGAACTCCTTAAAGTTTGCACGGCAACCTGACGCTTGGGAATCAGACAGAAACCAGAAACAGAATCGCAATGTGGGAATTTTTAATAAAGCTTAATTCCGCAAGAGAGCCGCTGGAAACCTTGATCTACGCAACACCAACGCACTGGTAAACCCATGAAGAGCGCCGCCGCCCAGAGCTTCGACAAAGCCGATCACGAGACACGCCTGCGCTATGCCCGCATCGATGCCACGACGCGCGCCGACCTTCCCGCGATCTGGCAGCAGGTCGCGCCGGACCTGCCCGGCGTGCTGACACGGTTCTACGCGCATGCACATGGCGAGCCGCATCTCAGCCAGCTTCTCGGCGACAAGCAGGCCGGGCTGGAAACCCCTGGAAACCGCGCAGGCGAAACACTGGGAGCGGCTGTTCAGCGGGCAGTTCGACGCGGATTATGTCGCGAGCATCCGCCGCATCGGCATGGCACATGTGCGCATCGGGCTCGAGCCGCGCTGGTACATTGCCGGCTATCAGTTCCTCCTGAACGAGCTCAGCGGCATCGTCGTGCGCAAGAACCGCTTCGCACCGAGCCGGCTCGCGCGTTATATCGCGGCGCTCAACAAGGTGGTGATGCTCGACCTCGACTATGCCATCTCGACCTATCAGACCGCTTTGATCGAGGAACGCCAGCGCCGCAATGACGCGATTGCCGGCGCGATCGAGAATTTCCGCGGTTCGGTGGATTCCATCCTCGGCACGCTCGACACCAATACGGCGCGGATGCAGGAAACCGCGACCTCGCTGACGAGTGTTGCCGAACAGGCCGGTCGCGAAGCCGATTCGGCGACCAATGCGTCGCGCGACACCTCGCTCAATGTGCAGAGTGTCGCCTCCGCCACCGAACAGATGACGGCGTCAGTCAATGAAATCGCCGACCAGATCAACGGCGCGAGCAGTATCGTGCGCGAAGCATCGGAAATGACGGAAGCCTCGACCGCCGAAGTCGAGCGCCTCGCCGAGGCCGGACGCCAGATCGGAGAAGTCGTCTCGCTGATCCAGGCGATCGCCGAACAGACCAACCTGCTCGCCCTCAACGCCACGATCGAGGCGGCGCGCGCCGGCGAGGCGGGACGCGGCTTCGCCGTCGTCGCCCAGGAGGTGAAGGCGCTGGCCAGCCAGACCTCGAAGGCGACGGAGGAAATCGCCCGCCATGTCCACGGCATTCAGGGCTCGACGACGACATCGGTCGAATCGATCCGAAAGATCGCCAGCATCATGACCCGGATCGAAAACGTCACCGGCAGCGTCGCTGCCGCGATCGAGCAGCAGAGCGCGGCCACCGGCGAGATCTCCACCAATATCCAGCGCGCCGCGAGCGGCACGCATACGCTCTCGGAGAATGTCGCCGGGGTGAATGAAGCGATCAGCGAGACCAACCGCTCGGCCTCTTCGGTGACACAGGCGGCCACGGAACTCTCCGCACAATCCTCTCTGCTCTCGCGGGAAGTGCGTCAGTTCTTCGACGTCCTGCGCAACGAGGATGCCGCCTGACGGCTCAGCCGAGCAATGCCGCCAGCGAGAAACCGGCAAACAGGATCAGGCCCGCATCGCGGTTGGAGCGAAACAGCTTCAGCGCGCGCGGGCCGTCCGCGCGATCCATGGTGACGACCTGCCAGGCGAGATGCGCGGCGAAGGCGGCGGCGGCGAGATAGCCGATCAGGCCAACTCCGCTCGCCGCGACGGCACCCGCCACCAGGGCCGCGCTCAGCGCATAGAAGCCGGCAACCGCCGGCTTCACGTTCTCGCCGAAATAGCGCGCAGCGGATTTGATGCCGACGATCTCGTCATCCTCGATATCCTGGATCGCGTAGATCGTATCGAAACCGATCGTCCATGTGATCGCGGCGGCGTAGAGCAGCAGCGGCGCCAGGGCCAGCGCACCGAATTCCGCCGCCCAGCCCATCAGCGCACCCCAGGCGAAGCACAGGCCGAGCACGAATTGCGGCATCCAGATGAAGCGCTTCATGAAGGGGTAGAACAGAACGATCCCGATCGAAGCAAAGCCGAGGGCGATGGTGAAAGCGTTGAACTGGAGCAGCACCAGCAATCCCACGAGGCATTGCAGGCCCACGAAGATCACGGCGCCGCGCAGGCTCACCCGCCCCGAGGGCAGCGGCCGGTCGCGGGTGCGCGCGACCCGCGCATCGAGCTCGCGATCGACGATGTCGTTATAGGTCGAACCCGCCCCGCGCATGGCGACGGCGCCGATCAGGAAAAGCACGAGATGCCAGGGATCGGGATAGGAGGCCCCCGCCGCAGCCGAAGCGAGCGCGGCGGACCACCAGCACGGGAGCAGCAGCAGCCACCAGCCGATCGGGCGCTCGATCCGCGCGAGCCGCAGATAGGGCCGCAGGAACATTGGCGCATTGCGATCGACCCAATGGCCCTTCACGGCATCGGGCACCCCCTTGTCGGCAAATGGTGAACGAAACACGATCTACTCCGGAGCGGCGTCGGGCCGGCGCGGGACGCGCGGATGACGAAGGGGAACGATCAGAGCGCACCCTGCGGCATCGGGAAGCGCCCGGTCAGGCCCGGCCCGCCGAGTTGCCCCTCTTCCTGCTCTTGCCGAGCCTGGTTTTCCAGGCGATTGATTTCGGCCGCCGCCTGACAGGCCTGATCGCGCACCCCGGTTACCTGTTCGTGGTCCTGCGTGAAACCATCGACGAAGCTCTGCGGAATCTGGCACCAGGCCTGATTCTCCTCGACGAATCCCATGACCTCTTCGCCGTTCGCGACGAGCTCGCGGAAGATCGGGCAGGCCTGACGCGGGTCGACATCCTCGGTGCCCAGCGCATTGATGCGCTCGACAAGCCCCGAGCGCGCTTCGAGCATCGGATTGATATCGTCACACGACATGCCCTGCGCCTGCACGGGCGAGGCGGATTGCGGGCCGATCGTGGCAAAACCCGCCACGAGCCCCGCCGCGATGATGGAGAAAGTGATACGCTTCATGATCGATCGGATCCCGTAATCGCCGGCCCTGTCTCACACCGGCCCGCATCTCATATCAGATGTGACGCGACGGTGCCAATCGCGCACGCACGCATCCTTGTGCCAACCCTGCGGATTGCCGCCATGCCGGTCAGGTCTTGCAGCATGAAATTATGGCGGCATTGTCGCAGATATGCGACGGAGACCGGCGCAGACGGCAGGAGAGAGCTTTGGCCAGTTACGATTTCCGCACGCAGCGCCTGTTCCTCGATACCCCGCTCGCCATCGGCACGCGGATTGCGCTGGAGCGCGCCCAGGCAAATTATCTGCTCAACGTGCTGCGCCTCGGCGAGGGGGCGGAAATCCTCGTCTTCAACGGGCGCGACGGCGAATGGCGGGCGCGGATCAGCGTCGAGGGGCGCAAGAGCGGCTCGCTGCTCACCCTGCAGCAGACCCGCCCGCAGAGCCCTGCCCCCGAGCTCGTCTATCTCTTCGCGCCGCTCAAGCATGCCCGGCTCGATTACATGGCCCAGAAGGCGGTGGAGATGGGCGCGGGCCGGCTGCAGCCGGTCCTGACCCGGCGCACCCAGGCCAACCGGGTCAATCTCGATCGCATGCGCGCCAACGCGATCGAGGCGGCGGAGCAATGCGGCATCCTCGCCCTGCCGGACGTTCTGCCCGAAACGCGCCTCGGCGACGCAATCGCGGCTTTGCCGGACGAGACGGTGCTCGTCTTCTGCGACGAGGATGCGCCGATCGCCGATCCCGTCGCCGCATTGCAGGCTGCGCCCGCCGGATCGCTCGCGGTGCTGATCGGGCCGGAGGGTGGTTTCGACCCGCAGGAGCGCGCGCTGCTTCTGGAGCGCGCGAACACCGTGCGCCTCGCGCTCGGCCCGCGTATCCTGCGCGCCGATACCGCCGCCGTCGCGGCACTGACCCTGGTTCAGGCGGTGCGCGGCGACTGGATCGGATAGCGCCGGATTAGCTCTTTTCGTTCCGGGCGGGCTATCCCATATTGCGCGGATGGCGAGACAGAAGACATCCCCCTCCCCCCGCAACGTTTCGAGCGACGATTCCGCCGCGAGCAAGCCCGCGCGCAAGGCGCCGAAAGCTCCGGCCAAATCCCCCGCGAAATCCGGCAAGGCTCCCGCGAGCAAGGCTTCCAAACCCGAGCTGAAGCCGCTTGACGCGCATCTGGCGGAGTTGCTCAATCCGGCGCTCAACAAGCCCCATGTCAGCGCCTATGACTTGCCCGGCGGCAAGGCCCCCGGCGCGATGGAGGAAGCGCCGCAGGCCGGGTTCGCGGCGGGCGATTCCACCCCCGTCCTCGCCAGCGACGCCGTCTCCGCCACGATGCAATCCCTCGAAAAGCTGCTGATGGAGGGCAATCCGCTCTTCCGGGACGGCAAGACCTGGGTGCCCCACCGGCCCGAGCGTCCGGAGAAATCCGAGGGCGGCTACCGCTTCACCATGAAGAGTGAATACGAGCCCGCCGGCGACCAGCCGCAGGCGATCAAGGAACTGGTCAAGGGCGTGGGCGAGAACGAGCGCGACCAGGTGCTGCTCGGCGTCACCGGATCCGGCAAGACCTTCACCATGGCCAAGGTGATCGAGGAAACCCAGCGTCCGGCGCTGATCCTCGCGCCCAACAAGACCCTGGCCGCGCAGCTCTACGGCGAATTCAAGAGCTTCTTCCCCGACAATGCGGTGGAGTATTTCGTCTCCTATTACGATTACTACCAGCCCGAGGCGTATGTGCCGCGCTCCGATACCTTCATCGAGAAGGAGAGCTCCATCAACGAGGAGATCGACCGGATGCGCCATTCGGCCACCCGGGCACTACTGGAGCGCGACGACGTCATCATCGTCGCCTCGGTCTCGTGCATCTACGGTATCGGCTCGGTCGAGACCTACACCGCCATGTCCTTCTCGCTCAAGGTCGGCGAGCGCATCGACCAGCGCCAGATCATCGCCGATCTGGTGGCTTTGCAATACAAGCGCATCCAGTCGGATTTCCAGCGCGGCTCCTTCCGGGTGCGCGGCGACGTGATCGAACTCTACCCGGCCCACCTGGAGGATCGCGCCTGGCGCATCGGCCTGTTCGGCGACGAGATCGAGCAGATCGTCGAGTTCGACCCGCTCACCGGGCAGAAGACGGCGGAGCTGGAATTCGTCAAGGTCTATGCCAACAGCCACTATGTCACCCCGCGCCCGACGCTGCAGCAGGCCGTGAAGGGAATCAAGCAGGAGCTGAAATGGCGGGTGCAGGAGCTCACCCGGATGGGCCGGCTGCTGGAGGCGCAAAGGCTGGAGCAGCGCACCACCTTCGATCTGGAGATGATCGAGGCAACGGGCGCCTGCAACGGCATCGAGAACTATTCGCGCTATCTCACCGGCCGCCGCCCCGGCGAGCCGCCGCCGACCCTGTTCGAATACCTGCCCGACAATGCCCTCGTCTTCACCGATGAGAGCCACGTCACCGTGCCGCAGATCGGCGGGATGTATCGCGGCGACTTCCGCCGCAAGGCGACGCTCGCCGAATTCGGCTTTCGCCTGCCGTCGTGCCTCGACAACCGCCCCCTGCGCTTCGAGGAATGGGACGCCATGCGCCCGCAATCGGTGCATGTCTCGGCCACGCCCGGCAAATGGGAGATGGAGCAGACCGGCGGCGTCTTTGCCGAGCAGGTCATCCGCCCCACCGGGCTCGTCGATCCCCCCGTCGATATCCGTCCCGCGCGCTCGCAGGTGGACGATCTGCTGGGCGAGGTGCGCGAGACGGCGCAGGCGGGCTACCGCACGCTCGTGACGGTGCTGACCAAGCGCATGGCGGAGGATCTCACCGAATATCTGCACGAGAACAACGTGCGTGTGCGCTACATGCATTCCGACATCGACACGCTGGAGCGCATCGAGATCCTGCGCGACCTGCGGCTCGGCGCGTTCGACGTGCTGGTGGGCATCAACCTGCTGCGCGAGGGGCTCGACATTCCCGAATGCGCCCTCGTCGCCATTCTCGATGCGGACAAGGAGGGTTTCCTGCGTTCGGAAACCTCGCTGATCCAGACCATCGGCCGCGCCGCGCGCAATGTCGACGGGCGCTGCATCCTCTATGCCGACAAGATCACCGGCTCCATGGAACGCGCCATGGCCGAGACCAGCCGCCGCCGCGAGAAGCAGCTCGCCTGGAATGCCGAGCACGGGATCACGCCCGAGAGCGTCAAGCGCAATATCGGCGACATCCTGCAGAGCGTCTACGAGCGCGACCATGTCCGCGTCGATACCGGCCTCGCCAAGGACGCCGAGACCGTCGGCCACAATCTCAAGGCCGTCACCGAGGATCTCGAAAAGCGCATGCGCGAGGCCGCCGCCAACCTCGAATTCGAGGAAGCCGCCCGCCTGCGCGACGAACTCAAGCGCCTCCAGGAAACCGAACTCATGCTCAGCGACGACCCCATGTCCCGCCAGAGCGCCATCGAGGACGGCGCGGGGCGTTATGGCGGTGGCGGCGGATCAGGCAAGGCACGCGGAAAAGGGCGCGGCGGCGCGAGCCGGGCGGCGAAGCCAAGCCTCGACGATATGGGCCCGGGCACGGATCGCGAAAGGCCGCTCGGCGCGGAGGGTTATGTGCGGCCAGCGGGACGGAGCAGCGAGGGGCAGCCGGGGAAGGCGCCGAAGTTTAAGGGGCGGCGGGGGCGGTGAGTTGGGCTTGGCCGCGATCGATTTCGATCAATGGCGGTGGGAGTTCCGGAACCTTCAATGATCGATCAAAAAACATAATTTCGCGGCCCAAACAATAATTTCGAGCACTATAGTTGAGGTTATATGAAAGCCATTGCATACGACTATAAAGCCCTCGAATTTCGGCCACATCATCATATGAAATGACATGATTTGCCTCTAAATTTGTCTGTATATATTCAGACAAAATATTATGATCAGATGGCTTATACGAATCATAATACAGATATCTTCCCTTGTTAAAATAGGGTGGATCTATATAGAAGATGTCTTTATTCGTTGAATTCGACTGATATTTTTTTATAAATTCAATCGCATCTAGATTTTCAACAAAAATGAAGGATTTCATTTTATGAATTATTTGAATTCTTTTGATCAAATCGGATCGATTAAATCGAGCATCGAGCTTCCATTCTCCGGCTTGATCCTTGCCACCAATTACGCCACCATTGATTATGCCAGACCGATTCGTTCTGTTTAAAAAAAATAACGAAAACCCCAATTTTATCTGATCGCTACAATTTCCGTTAAAAACTGCTCGTTGCCGATTCCACTCATCTATATTTAAAGGTGTCTCATGGACTAACTCACAAAAGTCATCTGCCCTCTCAACAACACTTTTCCAAAAACAGTATATTGGATAGCTTATATCATTGATCACAATACGCCGGACTATACCTGTAAGCAATAACTCCAAGGCAATAGCCGCCCCGCCCGCATAAGGCTCAAGGTATCGACCATCTGAAAGTTTGTTCGAAACAATCAGCGACTTCATAAACCTCGCAAGCTTCCCTTTTCCACCGGGATAGCGAAGCGGAGAGAACCGGCCAGACTGCACGAATCTACTCAAGGCTAACTCCGAATCACACACTTCCATAAGTTGCAATAAAAACCGGAACACAACTGTCCCAGCCAACTCGTAACGCATCGGCCGTAGGAATTTGGAAACGATTGTGCACAAAATCATTAAGAGATTGTATAGATACAAGTGACTTTTTATTCATAATTTGCTTTCTAAAACCATTTAACTCTGGATTTTTTGATTGATCCTTGCTAACGATGTCAGAAACTACAAGCTCAAGCTTTTTAGATAGATCGACTTCAATTGGATTGCCATTACTACTACTTTTAGTTTTGTTTATGTTATTGCTATCTAGATACTCATTTACCGTAAGCTCCACAAAGCTCCGCAACACAAATGCTGCGGATATAGTGAATTTTCCAGCATCAAGAGAACTTGCTTCACGCAAAAGGTTTTGCGCTTTCGTAGTTGCTGGCAACATAAAATTGTGTTTTCTTGGCGCAAGAGTAACTCTTGGTCTTGGCACCGCTTTTGACTTTTGATGGCTTTTTTGCGTCGTTTTTGGCGCTGCTTTTCGCTGCTTTAGGTTAATCTCTTTAAATGGCGTTGGATTAATGTTGACAGACTCATCTTTTTGCAGATTCTTAGGGAACGATTTAAAATAATTTTCGATATCAGAACTACGATTTAAATTACGAGAGTCAATTACACCATCGCGAACATCTTCTATTATCTTTTTAAGAACTCTCAATGCCCACTTTGGTTCTGAGCTCAGCAATGGCGTCCGTTCTTCCTTTTTATCAAATGAAATACCAATATGTTTCGCTCCAGCTGATGACTCTAGCCGCCTTTATGCACCGCGGTCTGATCGTGGGCGCGTTTCGCCTGACGGTTGGGTTTTTCGAGAAGCCGGCGCAGCGTGATCCGCTCCGTCGCTTATCGGCGGCGGAGATGGTGTGAGGGGCGGGGTTTGCAGGTTGCGGTCGCGTGGTTCAAAAGGGGCGCCAACGTCCCCGGTGGCTACATGGCCAGACGCGGTATCCGGCTCAGCACGATGCGCAGGATCGCATGGTCGGGACATGATGTCGGCAGATGCAGGCAGATCCGCGTCTTCATTTCGACCACGCGGGCGGCGATCTTGATGAGGCGCACACGCAATGTGTCGAACTGCGCCAGGCGCAAGGCCGCACGTTTCGGCATCGCCGCACGCAGCCCCCACATGAGCCAGTAGGCCCCCGCATGCAGGAACAGCCGGAACTGGTTTGCCGTCGCCTTGCTGCACGAGG
>Ga0208112_100568_pt1 | contig 27000 bp, 25 predicted proteins | sample HotLakConsoUCCLE_FD_184736 | JGI IMG/M metagenome (GOLD analysis project Ga0208112, IMG submission 184736) | Hypersaline microbial mat communities from Hot Lake, Washington, USA - Hot Lake Consortium UCC-LE (SPAdes) (version 2) ... | reverse complement strand
GCGCTATCATCGCATCCGGCGGGTGTGGTCTGTGGCATATTTTGCCCCGTTGCAGGTCTGGCTTAAGCAACCACATTCCTACAACAATGCAAATGCTTACGCCACTCCCGCCAACCCGTCAGACCACCGCCGGTGAATAATCCGGGCTAGAGATTGCGCTGACGCGCATGGTTGAGCTGAATAACGCTCACCTCGCAGCCCGAGACCGCCAAGAGGAGCGAATGCAGGAAGAGCGCCGCATGATGCATGCAGAGCGGATGCTCGACAAAGAAATGCTTCTTGAGGCAATCCGCGCGCTGGGTGGTTCGGCAGAAAGACTTGTGTCTCCTGTCGGGCGGGGGGTTGAGCGCGCGGACTTGCTAACCGGGAAGGGGCTTCGGGCACAGATCGACGAGCCGACCGCAGAGGCGATTAGGGAGTCCAACCGCGTTGTTTGGGAGAAGATTGCCCCGCTCGATTTGGAAACCGACGGGTTCAAGTTTCATACCAGCGGGTTGAGCGTAAGAAACCCCGAGGGGGAGGGGTTCATGATGGCGACGGTCAAAGACCCAGTATTTAAGGACGAGGAAAACGTCTACACTGAGGCCGCGCAACGCCGTGCCGTGGTGCGAGTTTTGGCCCGAAAGGGCAGGCGCAACGGCATATTGGCGCGCCTAGAGATTTTGGAGTTCGCGGGAGTGATCAGTGATAACGCTGCGTGAAGCCGTAAGGCTAGGAAAGCTCGATCAGTTCATTGCTGAGCACGAAGGTGAGATTGGCGATATGGACGCTTTCAATCTCACCGTGCAGGCAATGAGCGGAACGTCGAAAGAAGTTCCGGAAGCATCGTCTCCGGACGCTTCCGACGATTGAAGCGATACTCAAATTCCTTGACGTAGCGGTTCAAGTGCTTGGCGCTCACGCTGGTGTGGGTGCCGCTGATTGACCGCTTCAGATGGCTCCAGAAGCTTTCAATGGCATTGACGGTCACGCCTTCGGTCGAAACGTATTCGTCAAGGCTGTGATTGACCTGCTTGTGCCAATAGCCGTTGATGGTCGCCAGACCGCCATAGGCGCGGTGTTCATCCGTGTGGACTTCGCTGTAAGCCCGAACGGTGGTGACGATCTGCGGAAGCAGGGTGCCGCTCTTGCGGTCAGGAACAACCGTGGCGACCAGTTCGCCGCTCTTCTCGAGCATACCGAAAACCACGGTCTTGCCCTTGCCGCCTTGGCCACCGCGCCGGAAGCCGCCGACGAATGTTTCATCGACCTGCACGGTCTTGAACGGGCCGCCTAGCGGGCGGTCACCGTCAACATCGGCCATGTGGTCACGAATGAGCGCCGCCATGCGCCAAGCGGTCTTGTAAGTGACCCCAAGCTGACGCTGCAATTCCTTGGCGCTGACACCGTGCCGCGTGGTGGTGAACAGGTGGATTGCATAGAACCACAGTTGCAGCGGAGTGCGGGTCTTTTCGAAGGGCGTTCCAACGGTCGGGTGCAGGTGGTGACCGCACCACTGGCAGGAATAGGCGCGCTCCGCCTTGATGCGGTGCCACTTGGTCGGACGCTCGCAGGAGGGGCAGGTGGAGCCCTGTCCAAACCGCACGGTGAACAGGTGCGTGAGGCAGGTTTCATCGTCCGGAAAGAGGCGGAAGAAGGCGGCGGTCGTGAGCGGCTTTGTCATGGAGATTCATATGCCTGACCGCCTTACGTATGTCAAGGGGATACATCCGGAAATTCGCCCCCGCCCCGCAAGGATCCTATCCGGAAGCGTCGGCGCGCGCCTTGCGGGCGATCCGCATGACGGAGGCGACCTTGTCGGAGATCGCCGCGACGCTGAACGGCTTGGCGATGAAATGCATGTCGGGAATGTCGATGTCCTTTCGCAGCTGTTCCTCGGCATAGCCCGACATGAACAGCACCGGCATATCGGGATGCTTTTCGCGGATCGCGCGAACCATCGCCGGGCCGTCCATGCCGGGCATCACGACATCGCTCACGACGAGGTCGAAGGGTTCGGCCTCCCCTTGCGCGCCCAACGCCTCGAGCCCCTCTTCGCCCCCGGGGCAGGCGGTGACGTCGTATCCGGCGCGGGCCAGCGCGCGCTCGGCGACGGCGCGGACCATGTCCTCGTCCTCGACCAGCAGGATGCGCCCGCCCGCGGACCAGTCTGAGGACGTCACCGGCTCGAGCGGCTCGCGCTTCCTCGGCACCTCGCCGCGGTGCACCGGGAAATAGATCGTGAAGCGCGCGCCGGTTGGCCGGCCCTGCTTGTCGAGCAAGTTGTCGGCGAAGATGAAGCCGCCCGACTGCTTGACGATGCCGTAGGCGGTCGACAGGCCGAGCCCGATGCCCTTGCCCCGTTCCTTGGTCGTGAAGAAGGGCTCGAACAGCTTGGGCAGCACGTGCGGCGGAATGCCGCCGCCCGTGTCCTGCACGATCAGCACAGTGTAATCGGCAGCGGGCAGGACCTCGCTGCCGAGCTTGATCACCTCGGTCGCCTGCAGGCTGCGGGTGAGGAGCGAGATGCGCCCGGCACCCCCACCGCTGGACTGGATCGCGTCGCGCGCATTGACCGCGAGGTTCATGATGACCTGTCCGAGCTGCTGCGGATCGGCGCGGACCGGCCCGAGGTTGCGATCGTGCTGGACGTAGTAGGTGATCTTCTCGCCCAGCAGCCGCTTGATGAGCGGGCTCACCTCGCTCACCACGTCGGGCAGTTGCAGGATTTCCGGGCGGAGGGTCTGCTGGCGCGAGAAGGCGAGCAATTGCCGGGTCAGCGCGGCGGCGCGGTTCGAATTGGCACGGATCTGCTGGATGTCGTCGTAATCGCTGTCGCCCGGCGTGTGCCGCAACAGCATGAGGTCGCAGGTCCCGATGATCGCGGTCAGCACGTTGTTGAAATCATGCGCCACCCCGCCCGCGAGCTGGCCGACCGCCTGCATCTTGGTGGCCTGCGCGACCTGGCGCCTCAGCTGGTTCTCCTGCGTCGAATCGGCGAGGCTGATGAGCACCGACGCCTCGCCCAGCCCGCGCACGCCCGCAAGCCCCATCGAGACCGGTTCCTCGGGGCTGGAGACGAGCCGCACCGCCATGTCTCCGCTCGTCGCGGGGCCGCGCCCGTGGCGGCGCACCGCGTCGGACAAGGCCGCCTTGTCCTCGCGCACGACGAGGTCGGTCGGGAAGGACGGCAGCCCCCGCCCTTCGCGGTCGACCGACCGCAGGAACGCCTCGTTGCCGAACAGGAAACGCCCGTCGCGATCGGTCATGGCAAGGCCGAGCGGAAGCTGCGAGAGCAGCGCGTCGAGCTGCGCCACGCCCGCCTGCATCGCCCCGTCCCAGCTGCTGCCGACCCCGACCCCGCTGTCGACCAGCAGCATCAGCGTGTCGCCCGCGACCGGCTCGCTCGCCGGCGCCTTGCCGGGCGGGGTGTCGGTGAGCGGCACGTCGATCAGCGTCTGCGGCGTCCCGCCCCGCCCCTCGCGCGCAAAGAAGATCCGCTCGCGCTCGTCCGAGCGCAGGAAGCCGACGAAGTCCTGGCCGACCAGCGTCGCGCTTTCATCGCCCGCCGCGCGCTCGGCAAAGCCCGCGCTGACCGAGCGCACCAGCCCGTCGGCCGAGACGACCGCGGCCTCGATCCCCGCACGGCTCAGCATCCGGCCGAACGGCCCGCCGAGGTCGAGGTCGACCAGCAAGGCGGCGCTCGCCGCCTCGATCCGGCGAAAGCGCCAAACGAGATGGTCCTCGCCCCGTCCCGCGCGCGTGACCGCGACCTGCCACGGCGCCTCGCTCCCGTCCGCCGCGATCGAGAGATCCTCGGCCGCCGCGTGTCCCTCGCGCCAGGCCTCGCGCGCGAGGCGGGTCAGCGCCTCTAGCGCGGGCCGCTCGGCCGGCAGGAGGGGCGGCGCGCTGTCCCCTCCGAAGGCGTCGATGAAGCCGCTGTTGGCGCAGACCAGCCGGTTCGCCCGGTCGGTGATCGCGACGGCCTCGCCGGCCTCGGCCCCCAGCCCCTCGATCGCGGCGGCGGTGACCGTCCAATCGGACGCGGGGGGCACCTCGGCGGCGGGTTCGCGGCGCAGGCGCTCGAACGCGAGCGCCCCTGCGAGCAGGGCCGCAGTGCCGGCGGCATAGACGAGGGTCACGATGCCGTCGAAAGTGGCGAGGTAGACGACCGCGATGCTGAGTGCGAGCGCGGCGACCAGCACGGCGCCCGGCCCGAACGCGCCTTCATCCCTGCCGTCTGTCGCTTCGGCCGACCTCATCACCCCTCGCACGCCCTCGCCTCACCCGTCAGTGGCATCGAGCCCCGGCCGGTACGACCGGGGCCCCCGTCAGGGAGCCTTCCTAGTTGGCGTTCAGCCTGCGGTCGAGACGCGCTTCCATCAGCGCGAGACGTTTTGCCCGCTTGCGCGCGACTATGACGCGCCAGATCGCGCTCGCCACGACATAGCCGAGCCCGGCCGATACGATCGCGAGGACGAGAAAGCCCACCACCGTCACCCCGGCCATCTGGGAGAAATCGACGAAGGCCTGCCACCAGGTGTTCTCGATCTGGCCGGTCGCATAGCCTGCGGTCGCGGCATCGATCCGGAGCATGAATGCGCCGATCCGATTGGCGATCACGATCCAGAAGGCCAGCGTGAAGGGATTGGTGACGAAGGTCACGAGCGCCGCGAGCGGCACGTTGGCGCGCGCGGGCAGCGCAAGGAAGGCGGCGAGGAAGATCTGGCCCAGCGGAATGATGAAGGCCGCGAACAGCCCGAGCGCCACCCCGCGCGGGACCGAGCGGCGGGTGAAGCGCCACAATTCGGGCGACAGGAAACGATGGGCGATCGGCGCCAGCCAGCGGTTCTTCGCCATCTGTTCGCGCGTCGGCATGTAGCGACGAATCGTGTCCGCAGCCCAGGTCTTCGAGCGGAAATTCGAGAAGAGATCGCGGATCATGAACAATCGCGGCCTGTGCGCCCGAAAAGCCGGGAAGGCAAGCGCTCCGCGTCGGGGTTCGGGTGCCGTGTCATCTCGGTCGATATGGGTACCGCGCGGCCCATGACCAGTGGGTGAACCGGACGTCCCGCAAAAGGGTGGCCGCGCGGCGCGCGCCCGGCGCGATCCCGGCGTTCAGCCGCGCTCACGCAGCAGGCGGGCCTTGTCGCGCTTCCAGTCGCGCTCCTTGATCGACTGGCGCTTGTCATGCGCCTGCTTGCCCTTGGCGAGCGCCAGTTCGACCTTCGCCCGGCCCTGCCCGTTGAAATAGATCGAGAGCGGGACCAGCGTCATGCCCTTGCGCTCCACCGCGCCGAACATGCGACCGATCTCGCGAGCGTGCAGCAGCAGCTTGCGCGGCCGGCGCGGTTCGTGGTTCTGGCGGTTGCCGTGGCTGTATTCGGGGATGTTCGAATTGACGAGCCAGACCTCTCCGTCCTTCACCTCGGCATAGCTTTCCGCGATCGACGCCTCGCCCGCGCGCAGCGCCTTGACCTCGGTCCCCTGGAGAGCAAGCCCGGCCTCGAACGTGTCCTCGATGGTGTAGTCGAACCGGGCGCGGCGATTCTCGGCGACGATCTTCTGCTTGTCGAAAGTCTTGGGTTTGGGACGGACCATGGTGGCGAGCGCCATAGGCCCTGCGCGCCGCTCTCGCAAATCCCGCGCGCACGGGTTGCGCCAAACGCGCTTGAAATTGCCCGAAAGTCTCGCATAGTCAGGCTGCTGCGGAATCTTGCCGTGGGTCGAACAGGGGGTTTTCATGGGTCGTCGTCTCGCCGCATGGATCGGCGCGCTTGCGCTGTTCCTCGCCTTTTTCACTGTGCCCGCGCAGGCTGTCCCGGCATTGCCGCTGAGCGAATACGGCAACCTGCCCGAGGTCGAGTTCACCGCCATTTCGCCCTCGGGCGACCGGATCGCGCTCGTCGCCACGGTCAATGGCGAACGGATGCTGGTGGCGCTGCAAGACCAGTCCACGCCGATCCGCGCCGTCGCGGTCAATGACATGAAGATCCGCGGGGTCCGCTGGATCGGCGAGGAACGCCTGCTCATCATCACCAGCCAGACCGAGGACCTGCCGCTGGGCTTCACCACCGACAAGGCCGAATTCGAGATCGCGCGCGTGCTGCCGATCGTGGACGGACTGGAAGGCAACGTGATCTTCGGAGACATCCCGCGCTATCTCGATTCGATCGTCGGCAATTACGGCATCCGCCGGATCGACGGGCATTACTACGGCTTTTTCGGCGGGATGGAGCTTGCGCGAAGAGCGTCGGGGTCGCGCATCGGCTATGAATTCGACCACGGGCGCCCGCACCTCTTCAAGGTCAGCCTCGAGGATTTCAAGGTCGAGAAGATCAGCGCCGCCGCACGCGAAGGGTTCGACAAGGACTGGATCGTGGATGCGAACGGCGAGGTCGCCTACACGCTGGAGATCAGCGCCATGAGCGGCCAGTGGACGATCCGCAATGCCGGCGGCTCCGCGATCGCCGAAGGCCGGCAGGAACGCGGCGCGGTCGCGCTGGTCGGCCTCGGCTTCGACGGATCGAGCCTGATCTATGTCGAACAGGGGCAGGATCGCTCCCTCTGGTGGGAGATCGGCCAGGCGGGCGGCGAACCCCGGCCGTTCCTTTCCGAGACCGGGTTCGAGCGGCTGTTCTGGAACCCCGAAACCGGGCACCTGATGGGCTACACCCAGGGCGAGGGCGAAAGCGAGCGCCACGTCTTCGCCGACGAGACGCTGCAGGACAAGGCCGAGCGGGTGCGCGAAGCCTTCGCGCAGTTCGAGGCGACGATGTACGACTGGACCGCCGATCTGTCCGACGTGATCGTGCGCACCAGCGGCAACCTGGATTCGGGAACGGTCTATGCGGTCGATCTCGAAACGAACCGCGCCAACGCCATCGCCTATGAACGCCAGGCGATCGTGCCGGCCGCGGTCGGCGCGATATCGACCTTCGCCTATACCGCCGCCGACGGGCTGGAGATGGACGGAATTCTCACCCTGCCTCCGGGCCGAGAGGCGAAGGACCTGCCGCTGGTCCTGCTCCCGCATGGCGGGCCGGGGGCGGCGGACTATCCCGAATTCGACTGGTGGGCCCAGGCCTTCGCCTCGCGCGGCTATGCCGTGTTCCAGCCCAATTTCCGCGGCAGCACCCACCGCGACGCCGCCTTCCGCCGGGCCGGCTACGGCGAATGGGGACGCAAGATGCAGACCGACAAGTCGGACGGGCTCAAAGCGCTCGCCGAGGCGGGGATCGTCGATCCGGATCGCGCCTGCATCGTGGGCGCCTCCTATGGCGGCTATGCCGCGCTGGCGGGCGTGACGGTCCAGCAGGGCCTTTACAAATGCGCTGTCGCGGTCGCGCCGGTCAGCGACATTCGCGACATGTACATGGAGGATTACCGCGCCAGCGGGCGCGCGCGCACGACCCGGATCGCGCTGCGCGAACAACTGGGCGATCCGGGCCTGTGGAACGACGTCTCGCCGCTTCGCCTGGCGGACCGCGCGGATGCGCCGATCCTGCTGATCCATGGGCGCGACGACACGGTCGTGCCTTACACCCATTCGCTGCGGATGGCCGACAAGCTGAAGGATGCGGGCAAGCCGTTCGAATTCGTCACGCTCGATGGCGAGGATCACTGGCTGTCCCGGGCCGAAACGCGCCGGGCGATGCTCGAAGCGGCGGTCGCCTTCGTCGAGAAGCACAACCCGCTGCTTGCCGGCGGCTAGACCAGCCCGGCGAACTCGAGCGCTTCGTCGACGGCCCTGCGCGAGGCTTCGCTCGCCGGGACGAGCGGCAGGCGAACCTCGTCGGTGACATCCTCCATCACGCGGCTGAGCGCATATTTGACCGGCGCAGGGCTGGCATCGGAGAACATCGCGTAATGGAGCGGAAAGAGCCGGTCGTTGAGCTCGCGTGCCTTCGCCAGCTCGTTCGCCGCGATCGCATCGTGGAACTCGGCGCACAGTTTCGGCGCGACATTGGCGGTGACCGAGATCGCGCCGCTGCCGCCGGCCGCGCTGTGCGGCAGCCACAATTCGTCATTGCCCGACAATTGGCAGAAGTCGCGCCCGATCCCCATGCGGTGGTCGGCAACGCGCGAGAGGTCGCCGCTCGCGTCCTTGATCGCGACGATCCGGTCGGGATAACGCCGGACCAGCTCGATCACCGTCTCGTCCTCGATGTCGGTGACGGTCCGCCCCGGAACGTTGTAGAGCACGATCGGCAGGTCGCTCTTCTCGGCGAGGAAGCTGAAATGGGCGATCAGCCCGGCCTGGCTCGGACGATTGTAATAGGGCGCGACGCACAGGCCCGCCGCCGCCCCCGCCTTCTTCGAGAAATTCATGTGGAGGAGCGCATTCCTCGTGTCGTTCGACCCGCAACCCGCGATCACCGGCACCCGGCCCGCGGCCTGTTCGACGCAGACCTCGATCACGCGGTGATGTTCCGCGTTCGAAAGGGTCGAGGCCTCGCCCGTGGTGCCGCAGGGGACGAGCGCGCTCGAGCCCTGATCGATCTGCCAGTCGACCAGCCGGCGAAAGGTCGCCTCGTCGAACGATCCGTCGCGGAAAGGAGTCACGAGAGCGGGAATTGAGCCGCTGAACATTGCAAATATCCTGTCACTCGAAGAAAAGCCGGAGCGAAAGCAGCGGGGTGCATCACCGGGATTCCCGGCTCCGCAATTCTTCCACCACTTCGGCGTTCAGGGCCTGATAAGGAGCCGCCCCCCATTATGTCCAGCATGGTCACACGAATGATGAAGCGGAAGCGCGCGCTCGCAGGGTTCCTCGCGGCGGGAACGGCGGCGGCGCTGGCAGGGCCGTTGCTCGCCCAGATCGCGGCCCCGCAGGACGCGGAGGACAGCCGCGCGAGCATGGTCGCCCGCCAGCCGGGCGAGATCGGCGCCGCGCTCGATCGCTGGGAAGCCTTGCTGTCGGACCGGACCTTCGGCTTTTCGGACTATGCCGGCTTCGTCATGAACTATCCCGAGTTCCCGCTTTCCGACACGCTGCGGGTGCGCGCGGAGAACACGCTCGATAAGGAGGCTCCCGCGCAGGCGGAAATCCTGCGCTATTTCGACCGCCAACCCCCGCTCACCAATGCGGGACGCGCGCGCTATGCGCTGGCGCTCGCCGGCGCGCAGCGGGCCGAGGCGTTCGACATCGCGCGCGAGGCCTGGCGCCAGGGCGTCATGAGCGATCCGGCCGAGCTTTACCTGCACAGCCTCTACCACGCCCGGCTTACCCCCGAAGACCACGCCGCGCGGATGGATGCGCTGCTCTGGCAGGGCGATGCCGATGCGGCGGCGCGGCAGATGACCCGCCTTGCCCCGGCGGACCGCGATCTCGCCATGGCCCGGCTCGCGCTACTCCGCGGGACGCTGCCCGAGGAAGCGGGCGTTTCCGTCCCGGCCGAGGCGATGCGCGATCCGGGCTATGTCTTCGCGCTGGCGAACCACCTGCGCCGCACGGGGCGGACGGCCGACGCCGTGCAATTGCTCGCCTCGCGCCCCGATTTCGCCCGCCCCGCGCAGGACGGCGCGGCGATGGTCGGCCTGATGCTCGCGCTGGCCGAGGCGGGCGGGCCGAGCAATGCCGTGCGCATCGCGGGCAAGGTCGACGACGTCTTCACCGAGAACCGCGACATTTCCGCTGGCTCCTTCCTGCTGCGCGATCGCTACACCGATCTCATGTGGCTGGGCGGGACCTCCGCCCTTTGGAGCCTCGGCGACGGGGCGCAGGCTGCGCCGCTGTTCCAGCGCTACGGCGAAGGCGCGCGCTCGCCGCTCACCCGGAGCAAGGGTTTCTACTGGGCCGGCCGCGCCGCGCGGGCTGCGGGCATGGAGGAGGATGCCGCCCGCTATTTCGAAATGGCGGCCGAACACCCTGAATATTACTACGGCCAGCTGGCGATCGGCGCATTGGGCCGCGAAATGCCGACGTTCGCGCCGCTTCCCGCGCCAGCGGTCGACCCGGCCACGCGCGCCGAATTCGAGCAGCGCCCGCTGGTCCGCGCGATCCGCGCGATTGCCTCGGACCGGCGCGACTGGCGGACCGAGCGGCGCTTCTTCGAGGCGCTGGGCGACAGCGCGACGAGCCCCCAGGACATGGCGCTGGTCGCGAGCCTCGCGCAAGAGACTGGGCTCGACGAAATGGCCGTCGTGCTCGGCATGAAGGCGGGCGAGAACGGCCTTCCCGGGTTCGAGCGGATCGGCTTTCCGGTGGTCGAGACCCCGGCCGTGGGCGACTGGACCATGGTCCATGCGATCAGCCGGCAGGAAAGCGAATTCGACCGCACCCGCGTTTCCCACGCGGGCGCGCGCGGCGTCATGCAGCTCATGCCCGGCACCGCGCGCGAACAGGCGGGCAAGCTTGGCGTGCAGTACATGTCGGCGAACCTGATCGGCGATCCGGCCTACAACATCCGCCTCGGCGATGCCTATTTCGCGCGGATGATGGATTATTACGGCGGTGCCTATCCGCTCGCGATCGGGGCCTATAATGCCGGGCCGGGCCGGGTGAACCAGTGGCTGCGGATGAACGGCGACCCGCGCAACGGCGAGATCGACTGGGTGACCTGGGTCGAGAAGATCCCGTCCAATTTCGAGACCCGCTATTACATCATGCGCGTGCTCGGCAATGCGGTGAGCTACAGCCACATGTATCCGGAAAGGGCCGGGCTGCCGCGCACGATCGACAGCTTCCTCCGGTAAGGGCCGCCTCGCCATGTCCTCCCGCCAGGGGCCGCCGATCACGCCCGCGGGCTATGCCGCGCTCAAGGCGCGCTACGATCACCTGCTCGGCACCGAGCGGCCGGCAATCGTCGAAATCGTCAGCTGGGCGGCCGGAAACGGCGACCGTTCGGAAAACGGCGACTATCTCTACGGGCGCAAGCGGATGCGCGAGATCGACCGCGAACTCGCCCGTCTCGCGCGGCGGATGAAGGCGGTGCGGGTGGTCGATCCCTCGCAGCAGCGCGATCCGAACCGGGTCTTCTTCGGCGCGCGGGTCGAGCTCGCCGACGAGGACGACGCGCGCAGGACCGTGACCATCGTCGGCGACGACGAACAGGACGCGGGTGCGGGGCGGATCGGGTGGATCTCTCCGCTCGCGCGCGCGCTGCGCGGCGCCGCGGTCGGGGACGTCAGGACCGTGCGCCTGCCGACGGGCGAAAAGGAATGGGAAGTGATGGGCATAGCCTATGACTAGGCCCGCGCTCTGCCTCGCCGCGCTCGCCTTCCTCGCGCTTCCCCTAGCGGCCCAGTCGGGCGGGCGGGAAAGCCTTGGCGTCTATGCGAACTGGGCGGCGTTCCGCGATGCCGGCCCGCCGCGCTGCTATGCCATCGCAAGGCCGCGCGGGACCAACCGGGAGGCCGCCTTCGCCAGCATCGCGACCTGGCCCGAGCGCCGCGTCCGCTCGCAGCTCCACATGCGCCTCGCCCGCCCCGCCGCCGAGGGCAGCACGCCCGTCCTGCGGATCGGCTCGCGCCGCTTCGAACTCGTCGCGAGCGGGCGCGATGCCTGGGCGAAGGACGCCGCGATGGACGCCGCGATCGTCGCTGCGCTGCGCTCCGCCACCAGCCTCAGCGTGACCGCGCGCGGTGCCGCGGGCGGCCGCTTCACCAGCCGCTACGACCTCGACGGTGTCGCGACCGCGATGGACGCCGCGGTCGTCGGCTGCGCCGACCTGCGCTGACACGAAAAGGGGCCGGACGCAGCGCGCCCGGCCCCCTCGCTTACTGCCGGAAGGATCAGAAGCGCAGACCGACGCCGGCCATTACCTGGTGCCGATCGAGATCGATCCCGCCGAGATCGACATCGGGGATCGTGTCGTCCTCGAAATCCAGTTCGGCCTCGCTGTAGTTCGAATAGCGATATTCGAGCTTGGCGAAGGTGTTCGTGGCAAAGCGGTACTCCGCCCCCGCCCCCAGGCGATATCCGTCGGCGTCGATCTTCTCGGCGTAATCCTCGCCGTCGAAAGTGCCTTCGCGGTTGTAGCGGGCATTGGTGTAGCCGCCCTTGGCATAGACGAGCAGCCCGGGCGAGGCGACGACCCCGGCGCGCGCGCCGAGATAGATGTCGCGCCCCGTATCGACCTGGCCGAGCCCGATGTCCTCGAAATTGCCGTCGTCGAACCCGGTATCGGCCGTTGAATCGGTCAGTTCCGCCTCGACGCCGACGACAATGCCGCCGAAATCATAGTCGTATCCCGCGCCCACGCCGTAGACGAGGCCCTCGATCGACTCGTCGTTGTCTTCGTTGAGGTCGTCATCGACCGTGTCGCCCGCCTTGCTCGCATCGAAGCCGGCAAGCGCTTCGAGCCGGAAGCCGGTGAAGTCGTCCTCCTCCTGCGCCATGGCGGGAGAGGAGACGGCGAAGGCCGATCCTGCAAGGAGGAATAGGGTGAGTTTTTTCATCTGCTTTCTCCGTCTTTCGTTGCACGGCGCCGTGGCCGTGTCGGACGGGGAACGGGTCGGTTTTTCCTTTTGTTTCATTAACATGGCGCAACAAGACGGTGTTGCGGAATGGCCACGAAACCCTCGCCGGGCCGTGATCTGCGTGCGCCGGAACGCAGCTTTCGAAATTCATCGACGAGGCGACGGGCACGGGCGGCGATTCGGGGAACCGCCGCGCGCCTCCTGCCTCGCGCGTGCGGGCTTTGCTTTGTTCGGGCCGAGCGACTATATGCCCGCGCGATCATGCCAGACACGAGCCTCATGACCATTCCCGGGCAGGTCGACCCGGTTCCCGTCGCGCGCGACATCACGCCGCGCGCGGACGGGCGCGTCGACCTCATCGGCCTGCCCAAGGCGCGGATCCGCGAATTGTTCGAGGAAGCGGGGCTCGACGCGAAGGCGGCAAAGCTGCGGGCCAAACAGGTGTTCCACTGGCTTTACCACCGCGGCGTCACCGATTTCGAGGCGATGACCGACATCGCCAAGACCATGCGCCCGTGGCTCGCCGAACGGTTCGTGATCGGACGGCCCGAAGTGGTCGAGGCGCAGCACAGCGCGGACGGCACGCGCAAGTGGCTGCTGCGGACCAGCGACGGCCACGATTTCGAGATGGTCTTCATCCCCGACGAAACCCGCGGGACGCTATGCGTGTCGAGCCAGGTCGGCTGCACCTTGAACTGCACCTTCTGCCACACCGGCACGATGCGGCTGGTGCGCAATCTCACCCCGGGCGAGATCGTCGGCCAGGTCATGCTCGCGCGCGATGCGCTGGGCGAATGGCCGCGCGGGACGATGGCGGGGCTCGACGAGGTCGAGGAAGATCGGGGCCACTACACCGCCGACGGGCGCCTGCTCACCAATATCGTGATGATGGGCATGGGCGAACCGCTCTACAATTTCGACCATGTCCGCGATGCGCTGAACCTGGTGATGGATGGTGACGGGCTGGCCCTGTCGAAGCGGCGCATCACGCTGTCGACCAGCGGCGTCGTCCCGATGATGGAACGCTGCGGCAAGGAGATCGGCGTGAACCTCGCCGTGAGCCTCCACGCGGTCCGCAAGGAGGTGCGCGACGAGATCGTGCCGCTCAACCGCAAATACGGGATCGAGGACCTGCTGCAGGCCTGCGCCGACTATCCCGGCGCCTCGAACGCGCGGCGCATCACCTTCGAATACGTGATGCTCAAGGACAGGAACGACAGCGACGAGGACGCGCGCGAACTCGTCCGGCTGCTGCGCGCATACGATTTGCCCGCCAAGGTCAATCTGATCCCCTTCAATCCCTGGCCGGGCGCCGGCTACGAATGCTCGACCCCCGAACGCATCCGCGCCTTTTCCGACATCGTGTTCGAGGGCGGGATCAGCGCCCCCGTCCGCACCCCGCGCGGGCGCGACATCGACGCGGCCTGCGGCCAGCTGCGCACCGCCGCCGAGAAGAAGAGCCGCGCCGAGCGCGACCGCGAGGCTGCCGCCGCAGCCGCCGCCGCGGTTCCCTGACGCACGCCCGGACGCACGCGCCGCACGGCCCGTCCGGACCGGTTCCCGCCGGAACCACATAGGTTGCGGTTTTCGCCGCCGAAACCGCGCTTCAAGCGATTCTCCTGGTCCCCTCGCGCAGTCCCGCGCGAAGGTCGCACAACCAGGAAGGAGGCGCGAAACATGGCGGAAATTCCCGTAGAGAAGAAATCGTCCGGCAAGGGCTGGCTCTGGCTGCTGCTGGTGCTGCTCGTCGTCCTGGCCATCGCATGGTGGCTTCTGGCGGAAGCGAACGAGCCCGAGAACGACGATCCGGTCGCGGTCGAGGAGACCGAGCCCACGACGACCGGCGCAATGACGCTGAGCGCGGTCCTCGCCGATCCTTCCGCCTATTACGGGCGCGAAGGCTTCGACGACACGGTCACGGTCGCAGTTCCGCTCACCGACAGGGGCTTCTGGATCGAAAGCGGGGGCAACCGGATGTTCGCCATCGTGATCGACGAGCCGCGCGAGCAGCCGATCGACATCAATGTCGGCGCGACGCTCGACATCTCGGACGGCACGATCCGCAACCCGGACGACATCGAGAATCTCCCCGGCGACGCGCTCGACGAAGACACGATCGCGGCGATGAAGGGCGAGGAGGTTGTCCTCGTCGTGGACGAGGACGACATCGCCATCAGCGAAACCGCATGAACGCGCGGCGACAAGGAGAGACGCCCATGAACACCGACGATTATGTCGATCTCGCCGATCTCGACGACTACCGGCTCGAGAACAGCGACCAGGACCTGCGCGGCCACGGGCTCTACAGCACGGACGGAACCCGGCTCGGCACGATCCGGCGGATGCTGGTCGATCCCGAGCGCGAGCATGTCGCGGCGCTCGTGCTCGACGACGGGCGCGGCGTGCCGGTGAGCGAGATCGAGATCCGCCGGGGCGAGGCCTATATCGATCCGGTCGAGGAAAGCCGCTGGTTCCGCACCCGGGACACACGGCGCGACGTCGAACGCGGGCCGGTCCCGGTGCGGCGGCGCGACCATCCGCGCGGGCCGGTCTGACGGGACGCGTCAGCCGCCGGTCCCGGTAACCCACAAGACGACCTGCCCCACCACCGCGAGGGCGCAGGTGATCAGCCCGAGGACGGGCACGATCTTCCACATGTTCGGCACGTCCTCGGGCTGGCTTTCGCGCTTCATCCGCCACAGCGCCGCGTTGACCGCGGCAAAGACGATGAGGATCGCAAGGCTCGTCCCGCTTGCGAGCGTCCCCAGCGGCACGAACAGCGCAAGCACGAGGATCGCCGCGAGCGAGGCCACCGTCGCGGCGATCGGGGTGTGCGTGGTGTCGTTCACCCGGCCGAATATCCCGGGCGTCGCCAGCAGGTCGTCCCGGGCCATGTCCATCAGCATCCGCGCCGCCGCGATCACCTGCGTAAGTGCGCCGTTCACGATCACGAACAGGCTCGAGATGGCGAGCGGCAGGGCGGGAAAGCCGGAATCCTCGGTCGCGGCATAGACCAGGGGCGCGTCGGCCGAAGCGAGGGCGTCGATGTCGCTCCGCCCGGCGAGCGCGGCGGCAATGGCGAGGTAGAAGAAGAACACGATCAGCAGCACCAGCCACATGGCGAGCGGGAGCGTCTTCTTGACGTCCTTCACCTCCTCCGCGGTCTGGGCGACGTCGCCGAACCCGATGAAGGAATAGATCGCGAGGAACGCGCCCGCCATGATCGCGCTGACCGCCCCGGCGTCGCCGAGTTCGCCCCCCTCGACCAGCCTGTCCGGCCAGCCGGTCAGGCTGTCGCGCAGGAGCCAGAGCACGACCAGCAGCGTTGCAAGGCCGACGGCCGTGGTGACCGACATGAACCACGCGCTCTGCTTCATGCCCGCGATCGAGATTGCACCCAGCAGCACGACGAGGCTGCTCGTCGCGGCCCAGTGCGGTACGTCGAGAAAGCTGTTCAGGTAGGACACGAAACCGGTCGTGATGGTCGCGCCCGACACGATGTTGGCGATGATCATGATCCAGCCGATCACGCCTGCGAAATTGTCCGAGCCGAAGCCTTCGCGGATGTAGTCGACCGCCCCGCCCGCGCTCGGCACGCGTGCGGCGATCTCGGCAAAGCTCAAGGCGGTGAAGGCGGCGACGACCCCGGCGCTCGCATAGGCGAGCGGGGCCAATGTACCCGCCTTCCCCATGACCTCTCCGATGACGACGAAGATGCCAGCGCCCAGAATCGTGCCCGTCCCGTAGAGGATCAGGCTGGTCAGACCCATCGAACGCTTGAGTGGCATGGTTCTCCTTCGCTGTCGCCTCGTCCAACCAAGCCGCGAGGCGCGAGGGCGTTCCATGGCGCGAGGGCGTTCCATGGCGCGACCGTCTCGTCGCCCGCAGGGCGATTTCCGGCGGAAAGGCCGCTTCGGACACGCGATTGTTCAGCTACCGTTCGCCTTGCAGGAACAGAATTGACCTCGTCCGCATCACCGGACAGGAAAGGATCGGGTCATGAAGACGATTGCACTGCTCGCCGCCGCCGGATCGCTGGCCGCTGCCGCCGCCGCCACCCCTGCCGCCGCGCTCGACGTCGCGCCCCCCGCCCCGCAGGCCGCTGCCCTTGCCGGCTTCGGCAGCGGGATCGAGGCGCCCGCCGGTTTCAAGCGCGATCCGCCACCCCATGCCCGCTCCTGGGGCCGCCGCGACCGCGGCTGGGGCGAACGCTGGGACGATGACGACGACTGGCGCGAGCGCCGCCGCTGGCGTGACCGGGACCGCTGGAACGATCGGCGCTGGAACGATCGGCGCTGGAACGATCGGCGCTGGAACGATCGCCGCTGGGACGACCGGCGCTGGGAGGGCCGCAGGCTCGGTCGGCGCGACCGGATCTGGCGCGGGCGCGACGGCCGCTTCCACTGCCGCCGCGACGACGGCACCACCGGCCTCGTGATCGGCGCGGGCGTCGGCGCGCTGCTCGGGCGCGAGATCGACCGCCGCGGCGACCGCACGCTCGGCACGATCCTCGGCGCGATCGGCGGGGGCCTGATCGGGCGCGAGATCGACCGCGGCGACGTGCGCTGCCGCTGACGGACGCACCGCTGCGAAAGGAGGGCCGCCGGGCGACGCGTCCGGCGGCCCTTTCATTGCGAGTTGCCGCGGCGCGGGGGCGCTGATAGGGCTCGTTCCGATGCTGCTCAGGGCGCACCAGATGGAAGGACCGCGATGACCCGCCCCGCGATCCTCGTCACCGGCGGCGCGACCCGGATCGGGGCGGCCCTCGTCACCGGTTTCGCAAGGGCGGGCTGGCACGCTTTGATCCATTACAACAGTTCGGGCGACGCCGCAGAGGAACTCGCCCGGTCCTTGCCCTCGGCCGAGACGGTGCGCTGCGACCTCGCCGATGACGAGGCGGCGCGCGCGATGATCGAAGACCTGGCCGCGCGGCTCCCCGACTGGCGCTGTCTCGTCAATTCGGCCGCGCTGTTCGAATATGACGGTGTCACCGATTGCGACCGCGAAACGTATCACCGTGCGATGCAGGTCAACGCCCTTTCCCCCGCGCGGATGGCGCAGGCCTTCCTCGCCCACGCGCGCAGCGGCGCGGGGCGCGTCGTGATCCAGGTGACCGACATGAAGATCGCCAATCCCAACCCGGATTTCTTCAGCTACACCATGTCGAAACACGCGCTCGCCGCGACGATCGCGATGCTGGCGAAGGGCGCGATGCTGGCGAAGGGCGCGGCGCGGACCGAGGATCGGATCTACGGCCTTGCGCCGGGCGCGATCCTCGCCAGCCACGACCAGCGCGAGGAGGAGACCGAGGTGTCGCACCGCCTGAACCTGCTCGGCCGCAAGACCGGCGTGGAGGAGATCGTCGCCGCCGCGCGCTTCCTCGCCACCCGCGCGATGCGCAGCGGATCGTCGATCTTCGTCGATTCCGGGCAGCACCTGCTCGACCAGGACCGCGACGTGATCTGGCTCGCGCGCGAGAAGGTTTCGAAGGGCATGGCATGAAGCACGCGCTCTCGACCCGGTTGTGGCACTGGATCAACGCGGTGGCGGTGGTGGTGCTGTTCATGTCGGGCCTGACGATCTCGAACGCGCACCGGCGGCTCTACTGGGGCAAGGCCGGCTGGGCGCCGGAAGAAGCCTGGCTCGAGGTGATGCGTTTTCCGGGCTGGGCGACGCTGCCGATGTTCCGCTACGATCTCGCCGAGGCGCGCGACTGGCACAACACCGCGGCATGGGTGTTCGCCCTCGGCCTCCTCGCCTACTGGATCGTCATCCTCTTCAACGGCCATTTCCGCAGCGACATAGCCGCCGGCCCGCGCGCCTATCGCCCCTTTGCGATATGGGCAACGATCAGGGGCTACCTGACGGGCGCGAGCCGCCGCGCGGAGAAAACCGACTACAACCCGCTCCAGCGGATCGCATATGCCTTCGTGCTCGGCGTGTTCCTGCCCGGCATGGTGCTGACGGGCCTCGCGATCAGCCCGGGGATCGAGCCCGCCGCACCCTGGCTGGTCGAGGCCTTCGGCGGGCGACAGAGCGCGCGGAGCCTGCATTTCATCTTCGCCTTCGCCCTGCTCGGCTTTTTCATCGTCCATGTTGCCATGGTCTTCGTCGCCGGGCCGGTGAGGACCCTGTCGGGAATGCTCATCCCGAGTTTCCGCAAGGAGAAAGCCCATGGCTGAGATCGGACGCCGCCACCTGCTCGCAGGCCTCGCCGCGCTCGGCGCGGGGGCCTGTTCGCGCGTGGGCGAGAGCGAGAACGCCGGTTCGATCTTCGATGCCGCCGAAAGCTGGCACCGCGAAGCCCACCGGATTCTCGCCGGGCGCGAACGGCTCGCGCCCGAGTTCGAGCCTTCCGACATCTCGCCGAACTTCCGCGGCAATGGGTCGCTGACCGTCGACACGCCCGAATACCGCGAGGAACTGGCGAACGGCTTTCCCAACTGGCGGCTGGAAGTCACGGGCCTCGTCGCCAAGCCGCTCAGCCTCTCGCTCGAAACGCTGCGCGCCCTTCCGCAGCGGGTGCAGATCACCCGGCACGACTGCGTCGAGGGCTGGAGCGCGATCGGCGAATGGACCGGCCCGCAGCTTTCGACCATCCTCGATGCCGCCCGCGTCCTGCCCGAGGCCAATTTCATCGTCCTGCGCTGCGCCGATACGCTCTATGGTCGCCGCTATTACGAGAGCGTCGACATGGTCGATGCCTATCACCCGCAGACGATCATCGCCCACCGGCTGAACGGCGAGAACCTGCCCGAGAAGAACGGCGCGCCCTTGAGGATGCGGATCGAGCGGCAGCTGGGCTACAAGCACGCGAAATACCTCACGGGGATCGAAGCGGTCGCCAGCCTCGATGCCATCGGCGAGGGCAAGGGCGGTTTCTGGGAGGATATCGCCGATTACCAGTGGTATGCGGGGATCTGATGCCGCGATATTGACACCGCCGAAAGCGCGTCCATCTTGGCGCGCCAGGCCGAAAGCGCGTCCATCTTGGCGCGCCAGGCCGAAAGCGCGTCCATCTTGGCGCGCCAGGCGTCGCCGGATCGTCCCGGCGAGCAGGGAGCAGGCATGAGCAAGGCGCTTCTCGACCGTTTTCTCACCCGCGCCGTCGAACGCGGGCGGCTCGGCGTGGTCTTCGCCGATGGCGAGGCGCGGGTCTATGGCGAGCAGGCCGAAGGCTTTCCCGACATCGTGATCCGCTTCACCGACGACGCCGTGCCGCGCGACATCGTGTTCGACCCGCGGCTGGGCGCGGCGGAGGCTTTCATGAACGGGCGGCTCGTGATCGAGGAAGGCGACGTCATGGGTCTCGTCGGCCTGCTTCGCATGAACGGGCGGTGGGAGCGTGGCGGCGACCGGCTGCGCCCGAGCCTGCCCAAGCGGCTCGTCAACACGGCGGCGGTCGCGCTCGACCGGTTCAACGACGCGGTGCGCGCCCAGCGCAATATCGCGCATCATTACGACATCGGCAACGCGCTCTACGCCCTGATGCTCGACCCGGAGCATTTCCAGTATTCCTGCGCCTACTGGAACGAGGATCATTTCGGGCCGGGAATGACGCTGGGGCAGGCGCAGGAGGCGAAGCTCGCGCACATCGCGGCGAAGCTCGCGATCCGGCCCGGGCAGAAGGTGCTCGACATCGGCTGCGGCTGGGGCGGGATGGCGATCTACCTGGCAAGGAAATACGATGTCGAGGTGACCGGCATCACCCTTTCGTCCGAACAGGCCGCGCTTGCGCGCAAGCGGATCGCCGACGCGGGCGTCGCGGGGCAGGTGACGATCGAGCTGGTCGACTACCGCGATTTCGCGGCCTCCGGACAGACCTTCGACCGGATCGTTTCGGTCGGGATGTTCGAGCATGTCGGCCAGGCGCAGTTCGACACCTTCTTCGAATGCTGCGCGCGGATGCTCGATCCGATGGGCGTCATGCTGATCCACACGATCGGGCGGATGGGATCGCCCGGCGCGACCGATGCCTTCACGCGCAAGTACATCTTCCCCGGCGGTTACATCCCCGCCCTCTCCGAAACCGTCGCCGCGTCCGAGAAATTCCGCCTGATCGCCGCCGATGTCGAGGCGCTGCGGGTCCACTACGCCAGGACCATCCGCCAGTGGTACGCGAACTGCATGGCCAACAGGGACGCGATCGTCGCGCTCCACGACGAGCGGTTCTTCCGGATGTGGACCTTCTACCTCGCGGGCGCCGCCACCGTGTTCGAACACGGCAGCATGTGCAATTACCAGATCCAGTACATCCGCGACCGCCGCGCCCTCCCCCTGACCCGCGACTGGATCGCGCAGGAGGAGAAGCGGCTGCTCGCCCCGGCGGGCTGACACGCGGCGCGCTTCGCCGGGCCCGCGTGGACATGGTCCATGAACCGGCATCGTCGCAGCGGATGCGGACCCAGATGCGGGCAGCATCGGATCATGACGGCAGACGCCGAACCCCGGGGGCGATTGCCTATCGCCGCCCCCGCTGATACGGGCGCTCGATCTTCTCGCGGGCCACGGCCCGCCACGCATCCGGGACATGAGAATGAGCGACATCAAACGCGTCGTCCTCGCCTATTCGGGCGGCCTCGACACTTCCGTCATCGCCAAGTGGCTGAGCGTCGAACGCGGACTCGAGGTCGTCACCTTCACCGCCGACCTCGGCCAGGGCGAGGAGATCGAACCCGCGCGCGACAAGGCCCGCGCCATGGGCATTCCTGACGAGCACATCTTCATCGAGGACCTGCGCGAGGAATTCGTGCGCGATTTCGTCTTCCCGATGATGCGCGCCAATGCCCGCTACGAAGGCGACTACCTGCTCGGCACCTCGATCGCGCGCCCGCTCATTTCCAAGCGCCTGATCGAGATCGCGCGCGAAACCGGGGCCGACGCGATCGCCCACGGCGCGACCGGCAAGGGCAACGACCAGGTGCGTTTCGAATTGTCGGCCTATGCGCTCGACCCGAACATCAAGGTCATCGCCCCGTGGCGCGAATGGGACCTGACCAGCCGCACCGCGCTCATCGCCTGGGCGGAGGCGCACCAGATCAAGGTCCCGACCGACAAGCGCGGCGAAAGCCCGTTTTCGACCGATGCGAACCTCCTCCACACCTCGTCCGAAGGCAAGGTGCTCGAGGACCCGTGGGAGGAGACGCCCGATTACGTCTATTCGCGCACCGACGACCCGGAGGACGCGCCAGACAGCCCCGAATATATCGAAATCGGCTTCGAGCGCGGCGACGGGATGTCGCTCAACGACGAGGCGATGTCGCCCGCGGCCCTGCTCGCGGCGTTGAACGACCTCGGCCGCAAGCACGGCATCGGCCGGCTCGACCTCGTCGAAAACCGCTTCGTCGGCATGAAATCGCGCGGGATGTACGAGACGCCGGGCGGCGAGATCTACGCCCGCGCGCATCGGGGGATCGAACAGATCACGCTCGATCGCGGCGCCGCGCATCTCAAGGACGAGCTGATGCCGAAATACGCCGAGCTCGTCTACAACGGGTTCTGGTTCAGCCCGGAGCGCGCGATGCTGCAGGCCGCGATCGACCTTTCCCAGGAGAAGGTCACCGGCACGGTGCGGCTCAAGCTCTACAAGGGCCTCGCGAGCGTGGTCGGGCGCAAGTCGCCCCATTCGCTCTATTCAGAGGCGCACGTGACCTTCGAGGACGATGCCGGGGCCTATGACCAGAAGGACGCGGAAGGCTTCATCAAGCTGAACGCGCTGCGCCTGCGCCTTCTCGCTCAGCGGGACCGCTGAACGGGCGAGTCGGCGCAGGGCGGGGCGCGATCCGCGCAAGATCCGAAAGGCGCGGCTTTATCGATCTTGCCCGAAATCCCGCGTGGTCGGCCCAGGAATGCCGAATGCGCGCCGGGAAATGCGACGGACGGTTGAGTTGTCCACCGCTCTCCACAGCTAAACCGGGGAAAAGTGGATAAGTCGGGCTTGCGCCGCTTGCCCGAATGGACGTGGAGGCGCAATCTCAAGCTGTCTTCGGAACGGGAAACGGCGGAAGAACGAGGCGTCAAAGCCTTGAAATCCCAAATTTTTCCCGACCAAAGATCGCGTCGGCGACTGTCCGCGCGCTGTCTGAGAGATGGAATGCAGGAAGCCTCGGCCGAATGCAAGCCGTCTTGTCCGAGGATGGCGCGACGCAAAGTCGGCGTGAAGGCCGCGATCCCGGCCGGCAAGGTGAAGCACGAAGGGTCCTCGGACCCGGACCTGCGCCCGCCCTTGCCAGCCGCACGGGATCACGGTCTCGGCCCGGCAGGCAGCCGGTCGGCCATGCGAAGGACCCTCACGGGACCGGCGCAGGCCGGACGGAAAGGCCACCAGGCCGGATGCCGGCGCGAGCGCCGGTGAGGAAGCCCTCGGGCTTGGCCGCGCCTCCGGGCGAGGCCGCCGAGGGCCAAGACATCGGGCGCCAAGCGCGCTGTCTGGAACGAGCGAGGACGACGGTCCGCCGGAATTCTCGCCCTCAGAAGAGAGCGACCACGCGCCGGTGAGAGTGGGGTCGGCAGTAATGCCGGCCCCATTTGCATGACCCCTCCCCTTCCCAGCCCGCCGGAGAATCCGCGCCGCCCCGGATGCCGTCGGGGCGCATTGCGGCTTGTTTGCGGCGCGGAACACGGCAGACGGCTCCTGCCGCGCGACATCCTGAGCCGCCCGGATTGCCTTTGTCCATTGCGCCGCGATAAACCGCCCGGCCATGGGGAAGTTCCATCCGACATCGGCAGTCCGCTCCGGCGCCGCCTTCCGGTGCCTCGCGCTCGGCCTCGTGCTTGCCGCAGCCGCGCTCGGCACGGGTCCCGCCGCGGCACAGGATCGCCTGGTCGCCGACGACAGACGCGAACTCGCCGCCAGCGCCGCACCGCCGGGCCAGAACGCCAGCCCCGCCGGCGAGGCCGCTTCCGACAGCGCCGCCCTCGCCTCCGCCCCAGCCCCGTCCCGCCAGCTGCGCGACGCGCGCACCGCCGGCACCGCGCCCGCCTCCTTCGCCGCGGCCTTCTCGACTCTCGCCGAGGCCCCGCGCCCCGACCTCGCCGTGCCCGAAAGCGCAGTCGACATCGATGCGATCGAGCCCGCGGTCGAGATTCCCGCCTTCCGCAGCCTCGGCAGCGGCACCGCCTCCTATTACGGGCGGCGTTTCCACGGGCGGCGCACCGCCAATGGCGAGCGGTTCGACATGCACGCCTTCACCGCCGCCCACAAGACGCTGCCCTTCGGCACCCATGTGCGCGTCACCAACCCCGCCAACGGCCGCAGCGTCACCGTGCGCATCAACGACCGCGGGCCGTTCGTGCGCGGGCGCATGATCGACCTCAGCCGCGCCGCCGCGAGCGAGATCGGCATGATCGGGCGCGGCCATGCGCGGGTTGAGATCGAGGTGGTCGAGCCCTAGGTCGACCTCCCCCGGTTCAGGCTTCACCCCCGCTTCCCACCAGCGCGGATCGCCCGCCTCGAACGCCTCCAGCTGCGCCGCCTCCAGCCCCTCGCGGTCAAGCGATGCAAGCGGGTTGTCGGCGATCTGCTCGGCCACGCTCGGCGCATCCGCCGGGCGCGCGGCCTCCATCGCCTGCAACCGCCGCTCGAGCGCAGGCATGGCATCGTCCCCATCCGCAGCCGCATTCCTACACGATGGAACACCTGGAACACGGTCCTGGGGATCAAAACCGCCGCGCCCCGCAGGCGCAGGCGCAGGCGCAGCCGCAGCCGCACCCGGCAGCAGCGCGGCGAGGCTTTCGTCCAGCCCCCGGCCCTCGCCCAGCGCCTCGATCGCCGCGTCGAGCAGCGGCAGCGCCGCCGCCACCTCGTCGCGCGCCTCGAGCCGGTCGAGCCGCGCCAGATGCGCCAGCAGCAGCCGCGAATCGTAACGCCTGCGCCGCGCCACCTCCTCGCCGTGGTAATAGACCGCCTCCTCCACCCCGTTGATCGCGCGGTCGGCCAGCACCGCTTCGGCCGCCCCGCGCGCGCCCAGCAGCGCCGCATCCCAGGCCAGCGCAAACCCCGCACTCGCCCGCCGCGCCCGGTACGCCGTCTGCGCCGAGACACTCGCCGCGCGGCAGGCGAGCCGGACATTGCCGAACAGTTCCAGATGCTTGAGGAAATCGCGCTGGCGGCTGGGGGTGAGCACGGTGAACCTCGCCCTCTCAGCAGAAGTGGGCACCGGTTCTGCGCCCGGAGAGGGCGACACAAAAACGCCCTGGGCGGAGGATTGCGTGGTGTCGGTGAAATTCGGATGCGCCGCGTGATCCCCGGCGCAGGCCGGGGTCTCGGGCAGGATCGCGGGAGGCTGATGCGTCATCGGACGGGTTCCTTGTGCAAGTGGGAAGGAACCGGACCATTTACGCGTCTCGCGCCGAGTAGGAAAACCGGCGGGGAATGGGGTTTCTCGCAGAGGCGCAGAGGAAAGCGAGGCGCGGAGGGGTTAAGCGGCCCCCCCCCGAGAGTCCCAGCGCAGGCTGGGACCTCATTCGTAAGCACTCGACCGAGGGAGGTCCCAGCCTTCGCTGGGACTCACAATTTCGAAAAAAAGCGACGCCCCCCCCCTCAAAACCGCTCCAACTCGCGCGTCACCACCCGCCCGAACAGCGCAATCTCATTGCGAATATGCCGCAGCCGGTTCTCGAAGGAGAGCGCAGGCCGCGAGCCAATCCGCCCCGCATCGACATGAGCCTGCCACGCGATCCAAGCCGGGTCCTCGGGGTTAGGCCCGGCCGAGGTGGCGGTGGAGGACAGACGGACCTGCTTGGGGGCGAGTTGGTAGGGCATGGGGGGGCTCCTGTGGGGTGTGGGGAGCCGGGAAGGGTATGCGAATGTCGGGGGTGTAGGAAAGGTGCATCAGGAAGCATTCGCGACAACCGAAACTTAGATAGAGACTAGAGATGCGCCCCACGAAGGCTCTGCATGACTTCGAACCTCAAGGCCAGGCGTCGGGCAGATCATGGGGTGGACCATCGCTTGTGTTGGCTCGTGAAACCAGCGAATGAAAGGGCATGGCTCGTCGGTCGCAATTGACAGACGCCTAGACGTGGCATATCGACATATGTTCTTTTTTTGTTCCGATATCATCCACAGCTTTGCTTGCGAAACTGTGGAGAATTCCGGGGAGAACGCTCCGCTGAAATGCCATCGAGAATCAGGCTGGATGCTAGTTGGAGCGTCTCAACGGAGCGCAATTTTTCATGCGAAGCAGCACAATCCCTAGCAGAAGCGTTGACGCAAAAGCGCTCGCTAATCAGTTTCTAGATTGGGGCGACGCGGATGGCGTTGATATATCTCCAATGAAATTGCAGAAACTTTTATTTTTTTCCAATGCTGACTTCATTGTCAAGCGACGGCACGCCTTAATTGATCAAGAATTCGAAGCTTGGGATTACGGTCCAGTATTGCCAAGCGTCTACCAAGAGTTCAAATCATTCAAAGATAAACCGATAAAAACTAGAGCAAAGGCTTTCGACCCTGTGACGGTTCAAATCCGCGTTCCTAGTATGAAGTTGCCCGAGGCTGATCGAATTGTACTAAAAAACGTATTTGATTTTTACAAGAAATTCTCTGCCGTTGCTTTGTCAGACCTGTCACACTCTAGTATTGGACCTTGGCGACAAGCGCGCTCCCTATTTGCAAACGGGTTGAATCCGAATCGCGCGATCAGCAACGAACTGATCCTCGAGTATCACCGGCTTTTCGACAGCTAGGATTCCCCTACGGCTTGCCCCCAAATCGACATCGTGTTCTAATTGTGTTCTCCCCCTCTCCTGGAGATCCCAAATATGTCGAAATCGAGTGCTCCGTTAGCGTTATCAGTCGCTTCGATTACTGTGCCGGGCGATGTAGAAGCTACGCTCCACCATATTACCGAATTCGATAATCGCGAGTTCGGTTTCAACCACAACCAAACGTGGAATGCGTTGCCCGCGGCCCTTCGCGGTGTCCTAAGGGCTGAACGAGTTGAGGGCACGTTTAGCAAAGCCCCGAAAAGGGTGCAGAACTGCATTGTGGCGCTGTGTCGGCTTGGTGAAGAACTTCGATTGGATACCCACGCATTTGCGGACTACAGTTCTGCTGGCCTGAAAACTGTCCAATCGATTGACTGGGATCCATCGGTAACCATCAGAGTCAAAGGGACTTGTTGGTACGTCGAGAACGGAAGTGTAATCATCCCGCTTCTCCAGCCCAGAAAAGCGCCTCTCAGCAACCGACGGCTTTCAATTTACAAGACCCTTGCTGAACGAGCTTTCTGCAGAGGAGATTGGTCCGCTGCTAAAACAGCCATAATCGACCTCTCCGGCGCGGGTGAAGTCATCGCCAATATCGTGGACCATGCGCATCTCCCGCCAGTTACGGAGAAGGATCTTCGGGAATTCGTAGAGACATTTGTCGAGGCCAAGCGGCTCGCAGATATCCAAAGAAGCAAACGCGAGAGCAAGCCTCGTGCGATTCCACTTTTCGAGGCACTAGCCCGGATTATTCACCGGCGGTGGTCTGACGGGTTGGCGGGAGTGGCGTAAGCATTTGCATTGTTGTAGGAATGTGGTTGCTTAAGCCAGACCTGCAACGGGGCAAAATATGCCACAGACCACACCCGCCGGATGCGATGATAGCGC
>Ga0208112_100566_pt1 | contig 27038 bp, 26 predicted proteins | sample HotLakConsoUCCLE_FD_184736 | JGI IMG/M metagenome (GOLD analysis project Ga0208112, IMG submission 184736) | Hypersaline microbial mat communities from Hot Lake, Washington, USA - Hot Lake Consortium UCC-LE (SPAdes) (version 2) ... | reverse complement strand
TGTGCTCGATATGACGCAATTTGAGAGTGGAATTTTAAAAATCCTCACTATGGAGAGACTATTTCATTCAAAAAATCCGGTGCAATTTAATCCCAAGGGAAATTCATGACCTTTTTCAAAGCCTTCTATTATTTAAACAAGAACGTTTAGTATGAATGTAGATGTGGTTCTTTTATTGTACAATAGACCTGATCACACAAAGAGAGTAATTGATTCACTTTTTGAGAATAACGTAGAGAATATCAGTGTATTTATTGATTATCCCAAAACAGATGATGATTCTAAAAAACAGGATTCTATTTATGATGTTATTAATAGATATGATAAAAATGCAATTAATCTTATTAAAAGAACTAATAATATTGGATTGGCAAGAAGTGTCAGATCAGCTATGAATCATAGTTTCTCTCATGGTGCAGATGCTGCAATTCTATTGGAAGATGATTGTGTTCTTAAAAAGGGTGGTTTCGATTTTTTTAAAGAGGGGCTCATTGAACTGAAAGATAATAAACAAATAAGAAGTTTATGTGGATACACATTTCCATCCTTAAATTTTATATTTGAACCAGATAGTGATGTACTTTTACTTTCACGCTTTTCTACCTGGGGCTGGGCTACTTGGGCTGATCGTTGGGAACAGTATGAAACAGATTTAAAGAAACTTGTTCAATTTGCCGAAATGGCACGTCTTAGAATTGATGATTTTGCAGAAGACATTGCACAACTTTGCAAGTCTCCTAAATATTTGAATGGTGAAGTTGATATTTGGAGTATTAACTGGATTCTGTTGCACTATTTAACTTCTACTTTTGCTGCATATCCCAGAGAGGCAGTAATTGAAAATATTGGCCTTGATGGTTCCGGGTTGAACTGTGAAGTAACAGATGTATTTGATGGGGCATCCAATCATGAGTTTATTAATGAATATAATTGGAAGAAACTACAATATTACCCAGAAAATGAAACTATAATCAGGAATTTTATGGCTGAAAATGGTTTAAAGACATATCCTAAACCATAATATGGAAAAACAGTCAATTTATGATTTGGTTATTGTTGGTGGTGGTATTGTTGGACTTTCTACTGCTTATCAGATTAAAAAGAAAAACAAGAGTTTGCGTATTGCTGTCATTGATAAAGAAATTGAAATTAATAAACATCAAACTGGGCGTAATAGTGGAGTCATTCATTCCGGGATCTACTATAAAGAAAATTCTTACAAAGCAAAAAACTGTCTTGATGGATATAGTCAACTGCTAAATTTTTTGAATGAATTTAAAATACCTTATAAAATTACTGGAAAAGCGATTATTGCAACAGATGAATCAGAACTTGCAAGATTAGATACTTTATTTGAATCCGGAATTAATAAAGGATTGAAGCTCGAAAAAATTGATGGGAATGCCATAAATAAAATTCATAATGGATTGAATGGCATCTCAGGAATATGGGTCTCTGAAACTGGTCTCACAGATTATAAAGAAGTTAACCTTACTTTTTTAGAAGAATTTACAAGAATGGGAGGAAAAACTTATTTTGGATCAGTCATTACTGAAGTTAGGCATACAAGTTCTTCAATGGTATTACAAACCTCTAATGGAGTAATTGAAACAGCATTTGTTATTAATGCCGCTGGATTAGGCTCAGATCGAGTATATACGTTGATAACAGGTAAAGTCTCACCTATTCGTATAATACCATTTAAAGGAGAGTATTTTAAATTAAAGAAAGATTCCTATTCTTCGGAAATACCTATATATCCTGTACCTAACCCAGATTTTCCTTTTTTAGGCATTCATATTACAAGAATGATAGATGGAACTGTTAAAGTTGGTCCTAATGCTGTTCTATCTTTAGACAGAGAAGGTTATAATGGATTTTCTGTAAATGGTAAGGATATGTTTGATATTTTTACATCTATTGGTTTATTCAAAACAGGAATTAAATACGGACATATAGCCGTTCAGGAATTAATTAAACAAACTAATAAAACCTATTATACAAAGATGGTACAAAAGTACTGGCCTGAATTTAATTGGAATATGGTTGATGGCTATACATGTGGTATTCGAGCTCAAGCTCTTAATCGTGATGGTTTAGTAGATGATTTTGTTTACGAAACGGATAACAGATCGATACATATATTAAATGCTCCATCTCCAGCAGCCACTTCTTGTCTGTCTATTGGAAATCAGGTTGCGTCAATTTATTCAAAACTAATTTCAAATTAAATTATTTACAAAATGAAAAATCGACAGATTACCACCGGTTGGCAGAATAATTCTAAAGATAAGCTTGCCACTTATATAAAAGAATCTGAAGTTCCAGAGCTTAAAACTGGAGAAATACTTGTTGAGATGGTTTATGTGCCGATGCATGGTAGCTTTTGGCTTGCATCTCATCCTGATGCAATACATCCGCGGAAAGACGAATTTTTAGTAGATGGTGAGTTTGTATTTGGTAATGGTGGTGTTGGTAGGGTTATTAGTAGTAAAGCAGACGAACGTGATGCACAACCGGGAGATTATGTATGTGTCTATGGGCATGTTCCGTGTAAACATTACAATTGCTATGCTTGCACAGTGTTACATAGATACACAGAATGTGATTTTAATGAGGGAACTATAATAGGTCATGGTAAACACTCTTATGATGGAACTTATGCCAAATATGTTATATTACCAAAATACTCGTATGAAGTATGCTACCGTGAAGCAGAACAACCGACCGAAGAAGACCTTTTGCCGTTTATGTTTGGTTTCCTGGTTGCCGATGTACGCAATGCATTAACAAGACATAGTGATTCGTTAAGAATGCGACGGATGGTTTTGGTTGGTGCAGGCTTTTCAGGAATGATAGCTGCTTATATTCATAATAAAACCTGTCCTGAATCTCAGATATTTGTAGTAGATACCTCTCAGGAGCGGCTGGATAATATTAAAGCAATTGATCCTGATTCAATCAAAACATATTTGTTGAAAGAAGAAGTTGCAACTCAATTGAATTCAAAAAATCAAAAAGTTGGCTTTAGACATCAACTCAATAGCGAGATTGAAGAAATAAGCGAAGCTATGAAGGAACATTTTGGAGGAAGAGGTTGCAATTTATTGTTTGATAGTTCATCCGGAAATACAGCACCAATTTGGGATAATGCGAAAATTTTGAGTCCAACAACACATTGTATACCCTTTGGTTTTGGATCAGAATATATACTCTTAAATAAAGAGCTCATACAGATGTCTGGTTTGAATATTATGATGTCGCGAGGTGTTGGAAATATTCGAAACCGTAAAGAAGTGATTGAGTTAATAAAAGCAGGCGCAAGTGACTTCATCAACAAACGAATGGTAAAGGTAGCAAAACCATTAGTCACTATCGACGGTGCAATTGATTTTATAAATGAAATGCAGAATCCTCTAAGACCCCTTCATTTAATTGAACCTGCATATATTCGCTTTTAAAGGATTGGTTTATGTTATTTGTTAAACCAGATGCAATCGAAACTTTTTTGTTTGAGCTCTTAACTAAGGTCGGTCTAAATAGTAAATGTGCTCGCCATACTGCTAAAGCTTTAACCCTGGCCAATTTAAGAGGTGTAGAATCGCACGGAATCAGGCTTATATCCCACTATGTTGAAGCTATTAAAGCAGGAAGGATTAATAAAGAACCTAATTTTGTTTGGCAGAATACCACAAGCGGAATTGAAATACTGGATGCTGATCACGCCATAGGGTTTAGAAGTGGCAAAGAGGCTATGAAAAAAGCCTGTAAATTAGCTGAACAAAATGGAATTGGTTATGTCGGGGTAAAAAATTCTTCACACGGTGGTATGTTGGCGTATTATACTATGGAAGCCGCTAAGAAAGGTTTCATTACAGTAACTGGAACGAATACCAGTCCAAAGATGATACCTCCGAATGGTACAAAAGGATTTCTAGGGACTAATCCTTTAAGTTATGCTGTTCCAATAGCTGAAGATGAAGTGCTTTGCTTTGATGCAGCAACAACTCAAATTACAGGGAATAAAGTTAAACTGTATAAGAACAAAGGTATAACATTGCCAGCTGGAGTAGCTGCAGACCATAAAGGAGTTGAAACACAAAACCCTGAAGAAGCTGTCTATCTGATGCCTTTTGGGGGATATAAAGGATTTGGTATTGCACTCCTTATTGACATATTAACCGGTGCGTTGTTGGGAATGCCAAATAGTGAGAATGTAAGTGCTATGTATGGAAGTGAGATTAGTAAAAAAAGGTTCTTAGGCCAATTTTTCATTGCTATTGACATAAATAAAGTCACACATCTCGGTGCTTTTAAATCGATATTAAATGAAGAGATAATGCGTTTAAGGAAATCTTCCAAGACAGGAGAAATAAGTGTTCCTGGAGACATTGAATTAAATACAATGAAAGATCGCTTAGAAAAAGGTATTCCGCTTGATGAATACTTGGTAACAGAACTAAAAATATTGGGTAGAGACTTGTCTATTAATTCACCAATATTTAATTAATAATTTTCAAATATCACTTTAATTACAATGAAAGAAAAAATTGTTTTAGCAATATCACCTGCAAGAGGTGGCTCGAAGGGAATTCCTCGGAAAAATATTATTGATTTGGGTGGAAAACCACTGGTAGCACATACTATTGAACAAGCAAAAAAAGCATCTCTAATTGATGTGCATATTGTTAATAGTGATGATGAGGAAATTAGAGAAGTTGCTGCTTCGTTTGGTGCTCAAGTGATGGATCGGCCAGATGAATATGCACATGATCAAATCTTACAGGAAGTAGATTTGTTATTAAAATGGACTGTTGAACAATATGAAGCAAAAAATACAGAACATGAAGTTGATATTGTTGTTTTACTTTATCCAACGGCACCATTAAGGGACGTTGAATCCATTGACAAAGCAATTGACCTGGTTAAAAATCAAGGGTATGACTCGGCCTTATCTTTGTATTATGATACAAGATATTTATGGTCAATTACTAATGATGAAAAGACTGTAAAGCCCGAAAACTATGATCCAAATAATAGGATGCCGAGACAAAAAGAGCATTGGAATCAATGGGCTGAGAATAAAGCAATTTATGTAATGAAAAAGGAGTTATTATTCAGTGTTGGAAGAATTGGTGAAAAATGTGGATATGTAGAAATGGAAAAATGGAGATCTATAGATATTGATGAGTGGGTTGATTTGGAAATGGCAAGAGCATTATATAGCTCAAAAAAAGACATTCTTGATTCTTGACAGTTATCAAACAAATAAAGTCTGTTGAAGTAGACTCAAGAATTCTAAAAAGGATTCAAATTGAAGAGTCTCTAAATACGATTACCTTGAATAAGTGTGGTGCTGGAATATTATGTGGTCCACTACTAAATAAAATATTAATTACACATGAGAAATATGAATCAGGTTTCAAAAAAATAATCAGTGAGATTGGCTGGATTATTAAGAGTTTATTTAAAAAAACGAACAAAAATTATGATGCAACTCAAATACTGCTGATTAATACCGGTAAAACTGAACGATTAGAGGTAATGTTTAATGGAATGAATGAGATGCTAACAGGTGCAGCACCAGTCATTTTTATTGGTGATATTATGAATCCAGTATTAAAAAGAGATGTTTACCATTGGTTTAGGAGTTTACCCAAATATTTAAAGCAATTAAAGCAAGTTGATAGCGAATTATCAAGTACGAAGCTTTTTAAAAAAAAAGAAATATTTACTTTAAAAGTTGAAATATTCTTTAATGTTCTAAAGGAAATAATTTTTTTAAGAGTACTCAATAGAATCAAACCTCAAACTTTACTAATAGATTATGATAGGAATCGTTTTGGCATGATAATAACACAAACAGCCAACTTAATGAATATCAGTACTTACACTATGGTTCACGGTGTGCCTTATCCACCTAGTAAATATGTACCCTTTATAGCAAACACATGTTTTTGCTGGGGTACATCTCAAAAAGAATTATTTGAAGCTTACTTAAGTGAAAAATCTACAAAGTATCTTGAATCTGGAAATCCAAGATTTAAGGAATACAATGCTACAAAAAGGAATAAAATAGTTAATAAACTTGGTTTAAATCCAAAGTTTATAAATATTATGTTAGCTTCAGAAAGATATACTTATTCAAATAGTGAAGAAAATGCTATTAAAATTGCTGAACAAATTCTTGAAGCACTCAGTAAATGTAACATAAAGAATGAAGTAAATTTATTGATTAAACTCCATCCAATACAAAGACAGGATCTTTTTGATGGAATTAAAAGTAAAGAATCATACTTTACTTTGCCAAAATCATATAGCTTAGAAGATTCAATTATTGCTGCTGATATTATAATTGTTACTAAAAGTGCTATCATAGTAGAAGCCTTAGTAAATAATAAAATTGTAATAGTATTTAATCCACTCAATATAGATATAGGTGTAAGTAAATATGTATTAAATCATCCACTAGTATATGTTGCGAAGGATATTAATGAATTAGTTAGCTTTTTTAATCAACTAACACAAGAACAGTTTGTTAATCGAATTGATTTAACAAATATTCAAAGCTTCCTTGCGTATAAGGGAAATCAATCTACAGCATTTATTTGTAAGGAATTAAATGCGAGTTTACGATATTAATAATAATTTAAAGGTGAGTGAGATGAAGATATTAGACTGTACTTTACGAGATGGTGGATATTACACTAATTGGGATTTTTCTAAAGATTTAGTTAAAAACTATTTAGAATGTTTTAATCAGCTACCAGTAAACTATTTAGAGATTGGTTACAGATCCAAAAAACTTAATGGTTATCTTGGAGAATATTTCTATTGTCCAGTAATGGTACTTGAAGAGATGAGGAATCTAACCTCAAAGAAACTGGTAATAATTCTAAATGAAAAAGATATAAGAAAAGAAGATTTAGATGATTTATTAAAGCCCATTATTGGGTTAATTGACATGGTTAGAATAGCAATAGATCCGGCAAACTTTAAGCGGGCTTTAGGTTTAGCTGAGAAAGTTAAATCGTTTGGATTTAAGGTTGGTTTTAATGTGATGTATATGTCCAACTGGGCTACTGAAAAGGAGTTTATACAACTTATACCCGAATGTAAGGGGATCACTGACTATTTCTACATGGTTGATTCATTCGGTGGTGTATATCCTGAGGATGTAGTTAATACAATTAATCTTGTTCGGTCTAAAACGGATGTCAAATTAGGATTTCATGGACATAATAATCTTGAACTTGGATTAATCAATACATTAACTGCTCTTGATCACGGTGTTGAAATGGTAGATGCTACAGTAACCGGAATGGGCAGAGGAGCTGGTAACTTGAAATTAGAATTGTTATTAACGGTGCTTAATGCTAAGGGCATACTTGATTTCGATTTTAACTCATTAAGTAAACTCGTTGATAAGTTTACAATTCTTCAAGATGAGTACAAATGGGGTACAAGCTTGCCATATATGGTGAGTGGTGCAAACTCTTTACCACAAAAGAATGTCATGGAATGGGTATCTAAACGATTCTACTCATTCAACAGTATAATAAGAGCACTTGCTAATCAATCAAGAGGGTTGGATGATAATGAAAAATTACCAACTATTGATTTTAGCTCAACCAAAAAATATAAATCAGCTTTAATTGTTGGTGGTGGACCTAGTGCTGTAATTCACAGTAAAGCAATTGAATCATTTATTAAATCACAACCAGAGATGGTCATTATCCATTCAAGTTCAAGAAACGCAATGTGTTTTAGTGAAGTATTAAATGACCAAATCTTTTGTTTAGTAGGAAATGAAGGGTATAGAATGGAAGATGTATTTGGTGATGTTTCAAAGATTGATGGAATTTGTATTCTGCCACCATTTCCTAGGAAAATGGGGACTTATATTCCAGAAAAATTGCGAGATAAATCGTATGAACTCGGGAAAGTCACTATATCAGAAAACTTAAAGGATACACATACGGCCATAGCTCTTGAAACGGTAATTGCTTTAGGAATCAAAGAGCTTTATATAGTTGGCTATGATGGATATTCAGGCAAAAGTAAAGGAGCAAAAGAAGAAGAGGTATTTGCTGAAAACGAACAACTATTTAAAAATGCAAAATTAAATGGATTATCGTGTGTAAGTATTACAAGCACTTTGTATAAGTCACTGGATCAAGAATCTGTTTTTTCATCAATAATGTAATCTACAAAAATGAAGTACTGTGTAATTATACCAGCAAGAATGAAATCAACTCGGTTTCCAGGTAAACCACTACATGAAATTATGGGTAAATCGTTGCTTTTAAGGACATATGATCAATGTTTAAAGGCAGTTGATAGAAGTTTGATATATGTTGCAACTGATCATAAAGAAATAGAAGCTCATTGTTTAGAAAATAATATAAAAGTAATTACTACATCAGAAGAGTGCTTAACAGGTACTGATAGAGTAGCAGAAGCTGCTAGATCTATTGAATCAGATTATTATATCAATGTTCAGGGAGATGAGCCGTTAATTAATCCGGATGACATAAAAATTATAATTGAATCCTGTAATAAATACAATGGTGAAATAATAAATGGCTATGCTGAAATAGAAAATAGCGAAATGTGGGTCAGTAAAAGTGTTCCAAAAGTAGTTAAAAGACAAGATGGAAGATTACTCTATATGTCACGAGCACCAATACCAGGTAATAAAGAAGGTGTCTTTAAAAAAGGTATGAGACAAATATGCATATATGGGTTCCCTAAAAAGGCATTAATTGATTTTGCAAAATACAATAAAAAAAGTGATCTAGAAGAAATTGAAGATATTGAAATCCTTAGGTTTTTAGAATTAGGACATGAAGTAAGAATGATTGAACTCTCTAATGAATCAATAGCTGTAGATCATATAGACGACGTAAAAAAGGTAATCAACAAATTACAATCTAAATGAATATCAGATTAGAGAATATAAAAGTTATATTTTGGGATTTTGATGGAGTTATAATTAATTCAAATTCAATCAGGGAACTTGGATTTAGAACTACTTTAAATAACTACCCAGAAAAGCAAGTAGAGGCATTAATTAAATATCATAGAGTTAATGGTGGTCTCTCAAGGTATAATAAATTCAGGTATTTCTATGAAACTATAAGAAATGAAAACGTAGATGAAGAACGTATTACCGCTTTAGCTAATATATTTAGTGATGTAATGAGAAAATTACTTACTACAAAGTCACTATTAATTGATGAAACAGTTAATTTTATCAAGGAGCATTACAATAATTATTGCATGCATATTGTTTCTGGATCAGATGAAAAAGAATTAAATTATTTATGTGAGTGCCATTCATTGTCAAAATATTTTATTAGTATAAAAGGTTCACCTACCCCTAAAAATGAGTTAGTTAAATCTATTCTAATAAATAATAAATATAACTCACGGGAATGTATATTAATTGGGGATTCAATTAATGATTATGAAGCAGCATCATTAAATGGTTTACATTTTTGGGCTTATGGAAATGATGAATTAGTTAAGTACAATAGAATATATTAATGAAAAGAACAATTGTCATATCAATTCATACAGAATTACACCTAATTTTATCGATAAGTTTCTTGCTTAATTACTACTATAGTAGTAATTATAATGTAATTTTCTTGATAAATATTGAATCAACTAAATCAAGATTGCTAAATATAAATTATGATAGCATACACGAGGCTGAGATTATAGTACTTGAAAGTATTAAAGTTGAAGAGTTCAAAAATAAAATAAGTAAAATAAAATGTTTAAATCCAATTATATTTATACAATTTTTAGAACAAAAACCAATAAATTTGTTTTTATCCTATTTTTTTGGTTTAGATGACAGTTGTAAGATTGTATTAGCACCTGATGGTACTAAACCTTATCTAAACTATAGAAAATATCCAAGTTTTTCTAGTATTAGAGATTGTATAAATACTAATATGACAATGTCTACTCTAGGCATAAAGTATAAAAAATTCACTTATATTTATCATGGTTATGGATGGAATAAAAATATCGACGAATTATGGGTAATTCACAGTGGGAAGGTTAGCTCAAAGCATAAATACACAATCACTAAGGTCGAAGCACTTAACAGAAAAGAGATAATAGATAAATGTAATACACTATTTAATATAGATCAAGGGGAAAATATATTTAAAGAAGTAAGTAATAATATACTATTTATAAATCATCCCCTCGTAAGTGATAGCGCAAGAATTGAAGAACTTGAAACTATTAAAAAATTAACGAAATCTTCTAGAAAAGTATTTATTAAATATCATCCATTAACTCATGAAGATCAAAAAAATAGAATAAATTTAGAATGTAATGTAACTGAGTTAAAATGTAAAGTGCCAGCTGAACTTATTATTTTTAATCTTAAAAATACGGTGCTTGTTAGTTTTTGGTCAGCTTCATTGTTGTACGATAATGAGAAGTGTTCGTTTTATTGGTTATTCCCAATTTTATACAATAAAAAGATTGTTAAGAATATTAATATCACAAATCCAACTAAACACATACAAATGATAAATAATTTAGAAAGTATAATTAATGATTTATAAATTATTAATATTTTTAACAATATTTTCTATGCCTTTTTCACGTATTCTATTGTTTGGGATACCTTATTTTAACATACATTGGCTTAGTTTATTTACGATAATTGGATATGGTTATATTAATTTAGGTAACAAGAAGCAAATATGGGAAAATCATAAATATTTATTACAACCCTTAATCTATTTTGTAATTATATTTATAGTTGTATCATGGTGGAATGACAGCGATTATGTGAGTAGTCCTTATACATTTGTTAGGCAATTAGTTTTAGTTATTTTGACTATGCCAATTATTTCGGAATGTATATCAAGAAGAATAATTAAAATTGAGGACATTAATAACTATCTTTTAATATTGTTGACATTTTTGAGTGTGCTATTTCTATTAGGAATTGGCATTGAATACGATGAGGGTCGGCTAAGGTATTTTGGAAATAATGCCAATGCATCAGCCATGACATTTGTTTTTGGTACTGCTATTCTATTTCATAGAATACTAAATAAAAAGTATAAAATAGTATCAATATTACTACTACTATTTTATTTAGTTATAATTGCAAATACAGGCTCCAGAAGTGCTGCACTAGTATTCTTTATTATCCCTATTATTTATCTGATTAAAAGCAATTACTCATTGCGATTTAAAATATTTTTGTTTCTAATTATAATAGTTCTTTTAATTATTGTTGCTGTTATATTTTCAAATGTTGGAGTACTTGAAGAAAGGCTCTCAGCTGAAAATCCTTTGGAAGGTAGAACGAATATTTGGAATATTGCTCTTGATATATATATGATCAATCCAATATTTGGAATAGGTGCAAGTGGATGGGAAGCTGAAATAACTAAATATTTTTGGAAATACAGATCGCCTCATAATATTTATTTAATGGTATTATTATATACAGGTATAGTTGGATTCTATTTTATGAGTAAATTATGGATTAGAATTATAAAAATATCAAAACATGTTATAGATAGAGATGTTTTTCTATATTATAGTATAATGATAGTGTCGTATATAGCATTTATTACAGATTCTGGTTTATTAATGTCATATCTATTTTGGTTATTTGTTGGTTGTATACTCGGAATGTATAATTTGCAGTTTGTAAAATATAAAAAAATCACATCTATATCTTGATCAAGGATAAAGAATATTAGTTATGAGGATTTGCTTTGTTATTCATTCACTAGGTATAGGCGGAATGGAAAGAGTAATGTCTCTTTTAGCTAATGATATATCTGAAAAAAAGAATGTTATCTTATACATTGTTCTTATTGGAAATAATAGAGAAATCTCTCAGTCACTTAATTCAAAAATAATTATTCAAAAGCCATCGTGGAAATTCAATAATAATAGAAGAACATGGTGTACCTTTAAAACATTGGTCTATATTCGAAAAACCATTCAAAAAATAAAGCCTAGTACAGTCTTAAGTTTTGGTGAATTGTGGAATAATATGGTTTTATTATCCTTAATTGGGAATAATCAATCTGTTTACATTTCTGATAGAAGTCGACCGTATAAGAAAATAAATTATATTCAGGGTCTTTTGCGCGATTTATTATATCCAACAGCAGCTGGTTTTATAGCTCAAACAAAAATAGCTATGGATGTCGCTATTAGAAGAAAGTGGAATAAGAATATTATGGTTATTGGTAATCCTGTTGAAGCAAATATACTTAGTAGCAATAGAAAAAGGATTATTCTAAATGTTGGTCGAATTATTCCTACTAAAAATATTGATAGATTAATCCATATCTATGACAAATCAACAGCTAAGGATAAGAACTGGAATCTGAAAATAGTTGGTGGTGATGCACAGGGACATTCTATTTCTTTTGAACTTGTAAAAATAGTTGAAAGACTTGGATTATCTAATAATGTTCACTTTGAGGGTGAAAAGATAAATGTTGAATCTTATTATGCAGAATGTGAAATATTTGCTTTTACTTCTACATCTGAAGGATTTCCGAACGCTTTAGCTGAAGCAATGTCTGCCGGTTGTGCTTGTATTGCATACGATTGTGTTGCCGGTCCTTCAGATATAATTGATAATGGAGTTAATGGTTTTTTAATTCCAGAGGGTAATGAGGAAGATTACGTTGATAAGCTTAACTTACTATTAGGTAACTCAGAATTAAGAAGAAAATTTGGTGACGCTGCTAAGAAAAAAATGGAACAGTTTGAAGTTTCAAGAATAGCCAATCGTTTTTTTGAGTTTATAACTACAGATTTTGAAACTACTAATTAACACAGCTCATCAACGTTTTGGTGGTGCAATACAAGTAGCATTGTCATTCATTCATGAATGTAAAGCAATCAGTGGACATGAGTATCATGTTATTGTAGGTCAGGGTTTAAAAAATCGGCTTCATATATCTGATTTTCCATCAAATTTTAAATTTTATGATTTAGATTTAGGGGTTATCAAATTAAGAAACCTATTGAACATTCAGAGAAAATTGGAAAGTTTAGAGAAAGAGATTCAGCCTGATTGTATCATTTCAACAACAGGACCAACATATTTTAAATCACAAACTCCTCAAGTCATCGGCTTTAATCTTCCACTTTATATATATCCGGAATCCCCATTTTTATCGACTCTCTCTAAATGGAAACGGCTGAGGTTGTTTTTAAAGAAGAAATTGCATGTATTTTACTTTAAAAGAGATGCTATAGCGTATGTAGTTCAGACTTATGATGTCAATCAAAGAGTACGCAAATTATTAAACAATCTAAATGTATACACTGTTTCAAATACTTATAATCACTATTATGAAAAACCGATTATTTTAGCCCCAAAACTGCCAAAAAAACGGAAAGAAGAATTCAGATTATTGACGATTTCAGCCTGGTACCCACATAAGAATTTGGATATAATCCCTAAGATTGCAGAAATATTTAAGAATCGAAAAATAAGTAATGTACGATTTGTGTTAACTTTAAATCAGGCAGATTTCGAAAAGATTGTACCAGATGATATGAGAGATGTTATACTTAATGTAGGACCAGTCGAACCTAAAGATTGTCCTTCTCTATATAAAGAATGTGATGCAATGTTTTTACCAACACTTGCTGAATGTTTTTCAGCCTCATATCCGGAGGCAATGATTATGGAAAAACCAATTATTACCACATCATTAGGATTTGCTAAATCAATTTGTGGTGAAGCTGCTTTATATTTTGAACCGCTTAATCCCATAGATGCTGCTTTGAAAATATCAGAATTAATTAATAATAGTGATATGCAATCAGATCTTGTTGATAAAGGTATGAAGCAATTAAAAGAATTTAATTCGCCAAATGAGAGAGCACACAAATACATTCAAATTTGTAAGTCTTTGTCTTTGAATAAAAAATAAAACCGTTAATACCGCTTTCAATATTAATGTAAGCAAAAAATAATAATATGAAGAAAATTATAGTAACTGGTTCATCTGGATTGATAGGATCGGAAGTATGCGTCCATTTTGCAAGTTTAGGCTGGGAGGTACATGGAATAGATAATAATCAACGAGCTGTTTTTTTTGGACCTAATGGTGACACCAGATGGAATCAAGAAAGATTAAAAAAAACTTTAAAAAACTTTTTCCACCACGAACTTGATATTAGAAATCGAGAAGGTGTATTAAAAATTATACCTGAAATAAACCCAAATGCTATTGTTCATACAGCAGCTCAACCTAGCCATGATAGAGCTGCCCAAATCCCATTTGAAGATTTTGATACAAATGCTGTAGGCACTTTCAACTTACTAGAGGCAACTCGAAGGTTTCGATGTGATATACCGTTTGTCCATTTGTCAACGAATAAAGTTTATGGTGATGCACCAAATGAAATCCCAATGATTGAACTTGAAACAAGGTGGGATTATGCTGATAAGACTTATAAAAATGGGATTCCTGAAACCTTTAGAATTGATCAATGCAAACACTCTCTCTTTGGATCATCAAAAGTCTCAGCTGATATATCTGTTCAAGAATATGGTCGTTATTTTGACATGCCAACTTGTGTTTTACGAGGTGGATGCCTAACTGGACCGAGTCATTCTGGTGTAGAACTTCATGGGTTTCTGAGTTATTTAGTAAAATGTAATCTTGAGGAAAAGGAGTACACCATTTATGGATATAAAGGCAAACAAGTACGTGACAATATACATTCATACGATGTTGCACGATTCATTGAGGAATTTTTGAAATCACCCAGAGTTGCGGAAGTATATAATCTGGGTGGAGGAAAAGATAATACATGCTCTGTATTGGAAGCTTTCGATATAATATCCTCAATAAGTGGCAAACCAATGAAATATAAATATGATGAAAATAATCGTATAGGTGATCATATTTGTTACTATAGTGATCTTAGGAAAATGAAATCACATTATACGAAATGGGAAATAACAAAATCTTTGCAAACGACTTTTGAAGAAATATATTTAGCATGGGTTAACAGAGAGCAAGTGTAATGAATGTATGGTTAATTTCTATTTTTGAGAATACTCCACTTGATGATAATCTTAATACAAGATTTAACTGTATAGTGAATGAGTGTATTCATCGAGGGCACACTGTAACCTTTTGGTCATCAACCTTCAGACATAATTCCAAGAAACAAAGATATGATTCAACTTATGAAATAACAACTGAAAATAGTTGTGATATTATTTATGTAAAAGCCAAGGCTTATAAAAGAAATATAAGCTTTAAAAGGAGCTATTCACACTATATTTTAGGTAAAGATCTAATAAAAGAGTTTGAAAAAAAGCAAAGTTTACCTGATGTCATACTTGTTGCTTTTCCACCAATCTCCACTGCCTATGAAGTTATACTTTGGTCTAATAAAAAAGAAATACCAGTTATCATTGATATAATTGATCCTTGGCCATATATATTTGAGCAGCAATTGAGGTTTTTACCGAAATGGTTGCGTACTTTAATATTCACAACGATGAATAGTAAGGTTAAAACCATCATTAAAAAAAGTAGTGCTATTACAGCTATTTCAAATCAATATCTGGATTGGGCTAATACATACTCAAAGATAACAAATACAAATTGCTTTTACCCTGCTGTGGATTATGATTTGGTTCAAAGCCAAAGAAGTATGTATAAGTCTACAGAATCTAATATTTTCACAGTGGTTTACGCAGGTAGTCTTGGATTTTCTTATGATTTGAAAACAATAATTAATGCTGCGAAGGAATTAGAAAGTGAATCTAGTATAAAGTTTATAATTTGCGGTGATGGACCGCAAAGAAGTATGTTAGAAAAAGCTTCTATAGATTTGTCAAATCTAGAATTTCTGGGAAGAATTCCTAAAGAAAAGTTAATTGAAATTTATACAATTGCTAATGTGGGGCTAACTCAACATATTAAAGGCGCAACGCAATCTGTTACTTATAAGTTATTTGATTTATTGTCAAATGGTTTGCCAATTATCAACTCCTTAGAAAGTGAAATGTGGGATATAATTGAAGTTAATAAAGTAGGATATAATCATGAACCTGGAGATTTTAAAAAATTAGCGAGTTATATTTTAGAATTAAAAAACAATAACAGGCTATATAATGAAATGGTGAACAATGCTCATAAACTTACTATAGAACAAGGTGATTCTACTTTAGTTTATAAGAAATTTGTTGATCTCATCGAACAATTAAATTAGATCTATTTAATTTAATTATGATTAAAGAATTTATAAAGAATTGGGTCGGATTTAAAACAAGCAGAAAGATTGTTGTTTTTTCAGTCGATGATTATGGAAATGTAAGGGTAGATTCAAAAAAAGCAAGAGAGAATATGGATGCTTGTGGCTTAAAAAAATTCTCTAGATTTGATGAATATGATACTCTTGAGTGCACGGAAGATCTAGAACACTTATTTGAAACGTTGACTTCAGTTAAAGATAAAAATGATCATCCAGCCGTATTTACTCCATTTGCACTAACGTCTAATTTAGATTTTGAAAAAATAATTGAGAATAAATTTAAGTTTGTTTACACAGAGAGACTTGATAAAACTTTTGAAAAAAAAAGTATAATTGATCCAACAAATTATAGGGGTACATGGGATTTATGGAAGGAAGGAATACAAAGTGGTATTTTTGTTCCTCAGTTTCATGGAAAAGTTCATTTCAATAATACTTTCTATTACTCAAAGATGGAAAATATGGATTATGATATTCAAAATGCAATCATAAACAGAAGCTATACAAGTATTAACCCGTCCTTATTACCAACGATTACACCCTACGCAACGTATGACTTCAATAATCCTGATGAGTTGGATTATTTAGACGAAATGATTTGTTCTGGTGTTAAAGAGTTTTCAGAATTATTTGGGTATCAGCCTAATCATTTCATGCCACCTGGGGCTAAAGTGAGTTGCAGAAATTTAGAACATTCATATAAATGTGGACTTTCTTTTGTTGATAGGGGTCTAATCCATAAGTCTCATATTGGATTTGGGAAATATGAATATTCATATAATTATACGGGGAGAAAACTTAAATGGGGCCAAAAAGTAATTGTCAGAAACTCGGTATTTGAACCAACTCAAAATAAAGATGCAGTTAAAAATGTATTAAAAAGTATTGAAACTATATTCTTAATGAATAGACCTGTAATCATTAGTTCACATAGAGTTAATTACTGTGGACATATTTCACCCAAAAATCGAGAGTTAGGTATTAATGCTTTACGCGATTTACTTAAAAGCCTTGTTGCAATCTACCCGGATATAGAATTTATGAGTTGTAGTGAGTTAGGTCAATTAATAGATAATAATCAAAATTAAATTATACATGAGTGATTTTGTCTTTGATGTTTATAGAATTGATTCAGATTATGAATATAAATCAGTTGAATCTCTTTTTGAGGAGTATAATGTAATTCATTGGAAGCCTAGTATAATCAGAATTATTCCAGATGGATATTCATACAAATATGTTGTGCATTGGCTCTTTCATTTTTTAAAAATATTTAAGAACAAACATTATTCAGCTGTTTTAGTTTACGATAATGATAAATTAATTAGCAAGATGATTGTAACTCCCTCTTATTTCAAATTTCCATTTATGCATGATAATGAAATTCAATTCACACATTCTGTAACATTAGACGAATATAAAGGTAGAGGTATAAATACTATGGTAAAGTATTATATCATGAATGTGGTGAAAAAGAATAACACTTCAATTTGTGGAGTTGTAAATCCATTAAATGAATCTAGTGTCAAAGTTCTGAAAAAGTTAGGAATGACATATAGATTTAAAGTAAAAAGAAACTACTATAAATTAGTTCCATTTCTTTTTAATCTAAAAGTTATTGAGGGTATTGATGATTAGATTACTTTATTTACTGTATTACTTTAAACAAAATGATTGGCACAAATACTCTACTTGGGTTAAATATGTGTGTAGAATTTATAATAAATCATGGTTTAATTTGAATATTGATGTTATTTATTCATCCATAAAATATAATATTTCATTGCTCGAATATTTCCAGTTCCGCTTTTTTGAAAAAACTGAAGAAGATCGCTATAAATGGGCTGGAACAGGGTATATGTATGAATATCAAAAGCTGATGAATCCGCTAGACAAAAGAGGGGTACTTGATGACAAAAGACTCTTTTATAAATTATATCGTGATTTCATGATACACACTGTTGTAGATAAACAGGAGTTAATTTCAAGTCAATCTCTTGCGAATAATTTGCTCGCTAGTAAATCAGGAAAACTAGTTTTTAAAGTAGCAGATGGTAAGTGTGGTTCTTCTGTAGAATTCAGAAATTCTTCAGACTTCTCTTTTGGAACGTTAGTTGAGTTTATGGATAAAAATAATTATGATATTGTTGAAGAGTATGTCAATCAACATCAATTACTTAATCAATTGTCACCATCTGCTGTTAACACTGTTCGTATTTTTAGCCAACTAACAGATGAAGATAATGTTATTATATTGGGATGTCGGCTAAGGATATCTGTGAATTCAAAAGTTGATAATATGGCGGCTGGAAATCTTGCCGCACCTATTGATGATGAAACAGGTATTATAAATGGACCAGCAGTTTATAGTGACTTTACTAAAGCTTCTGAAACGATTCACCCTATAACCGGAGTTCAGATTGTTGGATTTTCTGTTCCATACTGGCAAGAAATACTTTCTTTAGTTCAAGATGCGCACAAAAGATTTCCTGAAAACAGATCAATTGGTTGGGATATTGTCGTTACAGATAGCGGACCTGGATTTATTGAAGGTAATCATGATTGGTGTAAATTAGTATGGCAATTACCTGTAAATAAAGGAATGAAAAACATTCTGGAAGATCATCGATTAAGATATTTAAAGAATGTACGTTAACTACTTTAAAAGAATAATTGATATCACAGTATCTATTATTTTATTGATTCTTCTGTTCCCAATAATTACTATAGTTTCAGTAATTATTAAACTTGATTCTAGTGGTCCTATTCTATTTAAACAAAAAAGAGTTGGTAAGTTACTGAATATGTTTGTTATTTATAAGTTTAGAACGATGTATGATGAACAAAGAAATGTTGGAAATGAACCACTAATTGGTAAAGCTGAGGGTGTAACAAATATTGGTTATTACTTAAGACGTTTTAAAATCGATGAAATACCTCAGTTATGGAATGTATTTATTGGTGATATGAGTCTTGTTGGACCTCGCCCTAGTATTAAAGAGCAACTAGTAAATATGACAGATCAGGAAATAAAAAGGTATGATGTACGTCCTGGAATTACTGGTCTATCACAAATATCAGGTAATATTCATTTATCATGGAAAAAGAGATACATGTATGATATAGAATACACTTCTAATATTACATTTATGAAGGATATGTTGATTTTGCTAAAAACAATATTAATAATCTTTTATGGAGAAGATAAGTTTATAAAATACAAATAAATAGAAATAGTACATTGATTAAACATAAATTCAATAAGAACCCTCGTATTGCTATAGCTGGTAGTGTTAATAGTAGTATTACTACTTTATCTAAACTAATTGATCATAATATGAACATTGTATTAGTTCTAGGTTTAAACCCAACTAGCGCAATAAATGTTAGTGGATTCAGAGATATGAGAGAACTTTCTGAGAAGCATGGATTACCATTTTCTTATTTTTCAAAAATAAATGACTCTGAAACTGTTCAATTAATCGAAAAAGCAAAACCTGATATCCTATTTGTTATTGGACTTTCACAAATTATAAAAAAAAGTATATTAGATATACCATCATTTGGTTCTATTGGATATCATCCTACAAAATTACCTGAAGGAAGGGGCAGAGCTGCAATTGCTTGGATAATTTTAGGTGAAGCTAAACCTGCCGTCACTTTTTTTTTAATTGATGAGGGTATGGACTCAGGTGATATAATTTATCAAAAAGAACTTAATTTGTCAGAAGACCCTTATGCACAAGATGTTATTGATTCATTGGTTTTCACAATTGAATCGGGACTGGATGAGATATTACCACAAATTAAAGGAGGTTATATTTTTGCTCGTAGTCAAAATAATGATGATGCAACATATTTAGAAATTAGGAAACCTAATGACGGTTTAATTAATTGGGAAAATAGTGCTATTGATATTTATCGTTTAATACGTGCTGTTTCAAAACCACTTCCAGGCGCATTTACCTACTTTAATAGAAACAAATTAATTATATGGAATGCGCAAATAGATACTAAAATTAAGGTAAAAGGTGTCCCCGGACGAATATTACGCATTGATAGTGATAAATTTTGGATTCAATCTGGAAATGGTGTACTAAAGGTAAACGAATATTCAATTGATAATGATTTCAAACCCAAAATTGGTATCAAATTGGGTTTATGTATAGAAGATTTTTTGAATTAAGAATATTAAGATAAATTTGAATATATGAATAGAGTATTAATTGTAGCACCTCATTGTGATGATGAAGTGCTTGGATGTGGCGGAGTTATTAAGAAGCTTTCTGATGAGAAAAAAACGGTTTTTGTTTTAATGATTACAAATGGGAGTATTGGTGCTCCGGAACTTTTCAAACCAGAAGATACACTTAATAATAGAAAAGAGGCTGAAATAGCGAATAAAATGATTGGTGTAGAAAAAGTAATATTTTTGGATTTTCCAGCACCACGTCTTGATACAATACCTTCGTATAAATTGTCACTTGAAATATCAAAAATAATAAAAGAATTAAATGTGGATACTATGTTTATTCCTCATAAGGGAGATATTCATAGAGATCATTTCATTACGCATGAATGCTGTTTAGTAGCGGCTAGACCTATTAATAATTGTACAGTTAAAACCATTCTAGCTTATGAAACTTTATCTGAGACAGAGTGGGCTATGCCTTCTCAGAATGAAGCATTTATTCCAACAGTATTTGTAGATATTTCAAATTATATAGAGGATAAAATTAATGCATTTTCCAAATATGAAAGTCAAGTGAAATCATATCCTCATCCCAGATCATTTGAGTCTATAAAAGCACTGGCAATGCATAGAGGAACAACAGTAGGATATAACTATGCTGAGTCTTTTATGCTTATTCGACATATTCAAAACTAATTTAATATACAATTTTAATCAAATGAATATACTTATAACCGGAATTGGTGGCCCTACACCAAGATCTATAGCAAGATCTATTGCAAAAACGTTACCAAATGCTAAAATATATGGAACAGATACTTCTAGATTAGCTTTGGGGTTTTATATGAATGGCTTGGTTGATGAATCTATTATAGTTCCAAAAGCAAATGAACCAACTTATTGGGAAAATATTATTAATATAATTGAGTCATTTAAAATTGATATAGCTTTTGTGCAACCGGAAGCAGAGGTCTTGGAATGGGGAAGGTACTTTAAAAAGCATGGTAACTACCCTTGTCAGGTACTTATTCCACCAGTTGACCATGTTGAAGTACTTATGGATAAAGCTAAAATGGCTGACTTGCTAGTAGATACAGATTACATCCCTAAAACCATTTCTATAACTCCGGAATTACAATCATTAAATATCGTCATGGATAAAATAGGGTATCCATGCTGGATTCGTGCATCGGTTGGCTCCGGTGGGCTTGGATCCTTAAAACTTGAACGTGAAGCTGATCTAAAAGCATGGTTATATATTCACAAAAATGTCCCTACTTTTACCGTGAGTGAGTTTCTTCCAGGAAGACATCTTGCTAATCAAATGCTATATTTAAATGGAAAACTTATAAAAAATGCCGGTTTGGAATGTGTCAATTATGTAATGGCAGATATTGCGCCCTCAAAAGTCACTGGAAACACTTCGTTTGGGCGTTTTTTAAATGAAGAAATGCTTTTGGTATTTTGTGAAGAAGTAATGGATTATATTTATAGAAGTACTGGAGTTTCTCCACATGGTGTGTATAGTTTTGATTTAAAGGAAGATTCAAATCATAATATGAAAGTGACTGAGATAAATATACGTCACATGGCATACACTGGAATAATGGCAAAATTAGGGTTTGATTTAATTGAAGATTCAATCAAATTTATGACCTCACAAGAAAAACTTATTAAAAATGGTCATCATTTATTTAATGGCGAAATTTTCCTCAGAGATGTTGATATAGAGCCGATAATTATGAAGGAAATAGATATTAAGGCGCAATGAACTTACATTATTAGGACTCAATTCTCTTTTATAAATGATATTTAAATCGGTAAGAGATACCGTTGCACTTTTCTATAAAAACTTGCGTGGCTGGCGCACAAATCGCAAGATTGTTGTTATAGAAAGTGATGATTGGGGAAGTATACGAATGCCATCTCGTGAGGTGTATGATCAAATGCTGAAATTGGGCTATAAAGTCAATGAGTGTCCATATAACTCTAATGATTCAGTTGAGACAAGTGAAGATCTTGAACTTTTATTTGAAACATTACATAAGCACAAGGGGGGGGATATAAAGCCTGCTGTAATCACTGCTAATACGGTTATGGCAAATCCTGATTTTTCAAAGATCGAGGAATCAGGTTATAAAAAGTATTTTTATGAGCCATTTACAGCTACTTATGAACGCTATAACGATTCAGGACAAGCATTTACTTTGTTTAAGGAAGGAATAAAAAAATCAGTTTTTTTTCCACAATTTCATGGCCGCGAACATGTAAACATAAATCGCTGGCTTTTGGGACTTAGAGAAAACGACAAGAAGTTAATAGTTGCCTTTAAGAATAAGATGTTTACTGTTCACGAAGGCGGGATAATAAGTGGCCGGAGGGATCATTTAGATGCATTTGGACTAGGCTACTCACTTGAAAATGAAATAGATCCATTAACAGAAATTGTTAAAGATGGTCTTAGAATATTTGAAGAGACTTTTGGTTTTAAATCTGAATCAATCATAGCCCCTTGTTACATTTGGGGAAGTAATATTGAGCGAACGTTTAGTGAGTATGGAATCAAATATATACAGGGTTCTAGCGTACAGCGAGCTCCTGATGGAGAAAACGGTGAAAAGTTAACTTCAATCAGGCATTATACTGGAGAAAAGAATCGACGGGGCCAGGTTTACCTTACCAGAAACGTATTGTTTGAGCCTACTGAAATGGGTAGGAAAGATGCCGTTGAAAGAGCAATTAAAGGCATTAGTGTCGCCTTTTCGCTTAAAAAGCCAGCAATAATAAGTTCGCATCGAGTAAACTATATTGGGCGAATTAATCCTGAGAACAGAGATCAAAATCTTCGATTACTGGATGAGCTATTAATGAGAATAATTAAGAAATATCCTGATGTTGAATTCATGCATAGCGCACAATTAGGTAATCTTATTTCATCAACCCAAAAAAACTAATATGTGCGGTATAACAGGCTACATTGATTTTACATCGGAAACTGAACCTTCCGTTCTAGACCGAATGGTTGATACGCTAAGCCATAGAGGGCCAGATGACAGAGGCACTTCTGTAACTGAGATTGGCAATGTTACTGTTGGTTTAGGTCATCGAAGACTTTCTATTTTGGATTTGAGTTCAGCTGGTCATCAACCAATGACTTATCAAAATTTGGAAATCATCTATAATGGTGAAGTGTATAACTTTTTAGAAATTAGAGACTCTTTAATCTCCTTAGGCCATACATTTGAAACTGAAACTGATACAGAAGTAATTTTGCGTGCATACTATGTGTGGGGAGCAAAATGTGTGGATCAGTTTATTGGGATGTTTGTATTTGCGATTCTCGATAAACAAGCAGAAAAGTTAATCATATTCAGGGACCGTGCTGGGGTAAAACCATTATATATTTATAAGTCTGCCAATCTAATTCTTTTTGGTTCTGAATTAAAGTCATTCCACGAGCATTCGGGTTTTGTTAAACAAATAGATACCGATGCACTAAAGCTATACTTTGATTTTTTCTATATACCAGCACCTTACACCATTTTCAAGAATACTACGAAATTAGAGGCTGGTCACTATACCGAGCTTGATTTGGTAGAAAAAAAATGGAGTATTACTGAATACTGGAATGTAAAAGACTGGTATGAAAAGCCAAAACTTGAACTCAGTTATGAAGAGGCCAAAGATAAGCTTGAAATATTATTGCATTCTGCGTTTTCATATCGTATGGTTTCAGACGTGCCTGTTGGCATATTTTTGAGTGGAGGGTACGATAGCACAGCAGTAGCAGCTATGTTGCAATCAAAAAGCAAACAACAGCTTAAAACATTTACAATTGGTTTTGAAGAAGGGAATAATGAAGCTCCTTATGCTAAAGAAACTGCCCAACATATTGGTAGTGAACATCATGAATATTACTGCACGGTAAAGGAGGCTCAGGACATCATACCTGATTTACCTTACTACTATGATGAACCATTTGCTGACAGCTCTGCGATACCAACCATTCTAGTAAGCAGATTCGCAAATCAACATGTGACTGTTGCGTTATCGGCCGATGGAGGAGACGAATTATTTGCCGGTTATGAAAGATATACGGATCTTTTAGACAAAAATACTAAACTTGATTTAGTACCCGCTCTATTGAAACCAATATCTGCTAAGGCTTTAAATCTTTCTTCACGTTTTATTCCGACAAGAAAGATTAAACTAAAGCATCAGCTACATGGTGCATCAAGATCTTTAAATAGAATCAAATCAAAGCAAATAATAGGTGTCTATAAAGAATCTCATCTTCTACCAAAAGCATATAGAGAAAAGCTATTTAACTTTAAGACGATCAATCTAAAAACTCCATTTGATAAGGATTTCAGCAAATTTGAAGGTAATCTTGATTCAAGCTTAGCAGTTGATTATCAAATGTATATGCAAGATGATATTCTAACAAAGGTTGACCGTGCAACAATGTCTGTCTCCTTGGAAGGAAGGGAGCCATTAATCGATCATCGGCTCCTCGAGTTTTCCGCTCGTTTGCCCTTAAGTTATAAAATAAACAATGGGTCTAAAAAACATATTTTGAAAGATATTGTGCATAAATATGTCCCTGAGAGTATGCTGAATAGACCCAAAAGTGGTTTTTCACTCCCGATTTACACGTGGCTAAGAGGTGACTTAAATTACCTTATTCAAAAGCATTTATCAGAAGATGCGTTACAGGCTCATGGATTATTTAATGTAGAATTTGTTCTAGACCTCGTATCAGAATTTAATAAAAACAAACTCCACTATTCACCATTAATTTGGAAGCTTCTTATGTTTCAGATGTGGTATGAAAAATGGATGAAAAAATGACATTTTAAAAACTAATAAATAACTATTAGTATATCGATTTCAAACTACTAATTAATACTATTTTCAAAAAAAATACATAATTCCTTAAATAAAATCTAAGTTTCAATTACACATTATTTACTCTAAAGTGCCAGTAAAATTTCAATTACATTAAAATCCCATCGAACTACTCCTCCGACTCATCTTCGACTTCATCCAGCCCACGCCTCAGTTGGTATTCCTACTTCTACTGAGCTTGGGCTTTCTTTTTTTGGGGAAGGTTGTGTGGGCGAAGCGCTGTTTTGTTTTGTTGATCGGGTTGTGGCTATTGTATGGATTGCCGTTTTTGTCGTATGATTTGGCGGAGCGGTTGGAGCATCGGTATCCTGTATTGGATGAAGAGGCGTTATTGGAATCCGGATTGGTAGAGGACAGTACTGTTTACATCGTGGTACTTGGTGCGGGCATTGAAGCTGATCCCCGGTTGGATTACAATCAGATGTTATCGGCTGCGGTAACTATGCGGTTAACGGAGGGCATCAGAGTATTTCAGATGATTCCGGATGCGATGATGGTCACATCGGCCTCGGCGGTTCACGGGGAATTATCGCAGGCAGTGGCACTGCGTCAAGCGGCCATCCAACTTGGAGTGCCGGAATCACAAATAGTTACTCAGGATGACCCGACAAACACCTGCGAAGAAGCTCGGGCGTTTGTACGTGATCATGGAGTGGGAAGTAGGGTAGTTATTGCTACATCGGCTATCCACATGCGGCGTGCAATGATGCTTTTTGAACATTTTGGTGCGGAGCCAATACCTGCGCCCACGGCTTATCGTGTAAAACGAAATCCGGCTAAGCCGTTTAGGGTTAGGGATTATATGCCTTCGATGGGGAATGTGAGGCTTTTGGAGGCGGTGGTGAAGGAGAGGGTTGGGTATTCTTTGGGGGTTAGGTGTTAGCACGGAGGACGGAAGTCAGAAGTCAGGGAATATAATTTTTGGGAGTTGATTTATGAAGAAAATTTTGTCGGCTAAGGATTTGATTGTTTATAAAAAGGCATTCTCTCTTTCTATGGAAATATTTCATGTTTCGAAAACTTTCCCAAAAGAAGAAGTTTATTCGTTGACGAGTCAGATTAGGAGGTCTTCACGATCAGTTTGTCTTAATCTTAGTGAAGCATGGGCGAAACGAAGATATGAAGCTCATTTTATTAGCAAACTCACAGATTGTGATGCTGAGAATAGTGAAACATCAACTGCGATTGATTATGCCTTTAAATGTGAATTTATAGATACGCTTACACATCGTAATTTTAAGTCACAAAATGATGAAATAGGTAGAATGTTGGGGGCTATGATTAATGATCCGAAACCCTTTTTGATTATTAAGAAGTAGGACAGAAGGCAGAGGTCAGATATCAAAGGTCAGAGGTCAGAGGTCAGGTATTAAGTGTCAGAAGTTAACAATCGGAATTTTAAAGACAGAGGTCAGAAATTAGCTCTGAACCCTCTGACTTCTGTCCTCTGACTTCTGACTTCTGACTTCTGACTTCTGACTTCTGACCTCTGGTCTCTGTCTTCTGGATTAATTAGGGCTTCCTCAAAAAGTCGTGCCCATCTTGGCAGCGTAGGCAGATAAGTTCAACACAAAGAGGGTTGCCCCGATCCAGGCCTCGGATGTTTCCTTAAGTTTGCCTTTGATTTGATTGAGTGAGA
>Ga0208112_100561_pt1 | contig 27426 bp, 26 predicted proteins | sample HotLakConsoUCCLE_FD_184736 | JGI IMG/M metagenome (GOLD analysis project Ga0208112, IMG submission 184736) | Hypersaline microbial mat communities from Hot Lake, Washington, USA - Hot Lake Consortium UCC-LE (SPAdes) (version 2) ... | reverse complement strand
GCTGAACGACCTCTACCGCCTGCCCGACAGCGTGTTCAACGACGACAACGTGCACACGGTGCTGACCGGCTTCGACATGCTGATCCTGCGCGCCTATTACGACCCGGCGCTGCGCAACGGCATGAGCCCCGAGCAGGTGGCCGCGCGACTGCCGCGCATCCTTGCCCGGCTCAATCCCCGCGGCGAGTGGCTCGCCCGCGATCCGCTGCCCGCGACGCCGCGCGCCTGGATCGACGCGATCCAGACCGCGTTGGGCCCCGGCGCCTCGCCCGCCACGCGCCGCCAGGCCGCGGCGCATGCGCTGCGGATCGCCCAGTCCGAGGGCTGGCGCGATCACAGGCTGGCATTTTCCCATTTCGCGCTGGGCCGGATCGTGCAGATGGTCGATCCCGGCCTCGCCCGCGCACAGTTCATCGCCGCCGACCGCATCCATGCGACCGATCCGCGCCTGGCGCTGCACCGGGCCTTCGTGTCGGCCCAGCTTGCCGCCTATGCGGTCGCCGAGGGCGACGCGGCGCAAGCGCTGGCCCTGACCGAACGCTCCCTGCCCGAGGCGGCGCGGCACGAGAACGCGATGCTGATGTCCACCCTGATGATGCTGCGCGCCGAGGCGCTGGACCTGGCGGGGCAGCGCGCAGACGCCGCGGCGGTGCGGGTGGACAGCTTGGGCTGGGCGCGTTACGGATTCGGCGCGGATTGGGCGGTGCGCGCGAAACTGCGCGAGATCGGATCGCTCAGACCGTTGAACCGGGAAGGCTGAACGCACCATGATCATCATCGCCGCTGCCGTTCTGGGCATCCTCCTGGGTGTCCTCTCCGCGCGCCGCAACAAGGGCAACACGCTTGACCAGCTGCAATACGGGGCGGGCTTCGGCATCGCCTTCGCGCTTGTGGGGGTAATCGTGACGATCGTGCTCAGCCGCATGGCGGGCTGAGCACGATGTTCCTGCCCTTCTTCGAAAACCTGCGAAAGGGCGGCGTTCCGGTCACGCTGCGCGAATACCTGACCTTCCTGGAGGCGATGCGCGCGAACCTCGTCACCTATGACGTGGAGGGCTTCTACTACCTGTCGCGCACGGCGATGGTGAAGGACGAGCGCAACCTCGACCGCTTCGACCGCGCGTTCGCCGTCACCTTCAAGGGGCTGGAGGAGATCCGTCTGGAGGACGTGCTCGAGGCGGTGGACCTGCCGGGCGACTGGCTGCGCAAGATGGCCGAGAAGCACCTCTCGGCCGAGGAAAAGGCCGAGATCGAGGCGCTGGGCGGGTTCGACAAGCTGATGGAGACGCTGAAACAGCGCCTCAAGGAACAGCAGGGCCGCCACCAGGGCGGCTCGAAGTGGATCGGCACGGCAGGCACCTCGCCCTTCGGCGCCTATGGCTACAACCCCGAGGGTGTGCGTATCGGCCAGGACGAAAGCCGTCACCAGCGCGCCGTCAAGGTCTGGGACAAGCGCGAGTTCCGCAATCTGGACGACACGGTGGAGCTGGGCACCCGCAACATCAAGGTTGCGCTGAAACGGCTGCGCCAATGGGCCCGCGACGGCGCCCATGAGGAGCTGGATCTCGACGGCACGATCCGCGCCACCGCCGAGCACGGCTATCTCGACGTGAAAACCCGCCCCGAGCGGCGCAATGCCGTCAAGGTGCTGCTGTTTCTCGACGTGGGCGGCAGCATGGACGCGCATGTGAAGGTGGTGGAAGAGCTGTTCTCGGCGGCGCGGTCGGAATTCAAGCACCTGGAATACTGGTATTTCCACAACTGCCTTTACGAAGGCGTATGGCGCGACAACCGCCGGCGCTGGGACGAGGTGACGCCAACCTGGGACGTGCTGCACACCTACGGGCCGGACTACAAGTGCATCTTCGTGGGCGATGCCTCCATGTCGCCCTACGAGATCGCCTTTCCGGGCGGCGCGAACGAGCACTGGAACGCCGAGGCGGGCCAGACCTGGCTGGCGCGCGCCCGCGCCCAATGGCCCGATCACCTCTGGATCAACCCGGTGCCCGAGCGGCACTGGCAATATACCCAGTCGATCCAGATGATCCGCGACATCTTCGAGGACCGCATGGTGCCGATGACGCTGGAAGGATTGGAGCGCGGGATGAAGGACCTGGTACGCTAGGCGGGAACCAGTCGCACGGTGCGGACCGTTCCTCCCGAGACCCGGACGCCCCGGCCTAACGGATCCGGAACATGAGGAGGAACACCGATGCCGCCACATTTCACGCCGGAGGAATTCGCCACGCGGCAACGGGCGGCGGCCGCCGCCCTGCGCGCCCGGGGACTGGATGCGATCCTGCTCTTCGCGCCGGAAAGCCAGTTCTGGTTGACCGGCTACGACACGTTCGGGTTTTCCATGTTCCAGTGCCTCGTGCTGGACGCGGATGGCGCGCTGGCGCTGCTGACCCGCACACCGGACCTGCGGCAGGCCCGGTTCACCTCCGTGCTGCGCGAGGACCAGATCCATGTCTACGGGGATGCGCAGGGCCTCGATCCGGCGCAGGATCTGGCCGCGCTGCTGGGCCGGCTGGGCCTGCGGGGCGGGCGCCTTGGCTACGAGGGCCGCACCCCCGGCCTGACCGAGGCCAGTGGAAGGATGCTGCATGCCGCCCTGCCCGGACTGGTCGAGGCATCGGACCTGATCCCGCCGCTGCGCCGGCTGAAATCACCCGCCGAAATCGCGCTGCATCGCCGCGCCGCCGAACTGGCCGATGACGCGCTGGAGGCCGGGCTGGCCGAGACCCGCCCCGGCGCCTTCGAGGGCGACATTCACGCGGCCATGCAGGGCGCGGTGCTGCGCGGCGGCGGCGAGCCCGCGGCCAACGAGACGATCCTCGGCTCGGGTCCCGGCGCGCTGATGTGCCGGTCCTATGCCGGGCGGCGGCATCTGGGCGCGCAAGACCAGCTGACGCTGGAATGGGCGGGCAGCTATCACCGCCACCACGCGGCGATGATGCGCACCGTGCCGATGGGCCCGGTCACGGCGCAACACCGCAGGATGCATGCAGCCTCGGAGGAGGCGCTGGAAGCCTGCGAGGCCGCCATGCGCCCGGGACGGCCCATGGCCGAGGTCTACGAAGCGCATGCGGGGGTGCTGGACGCGCACGGGTTCGGACATGCGCGCCTGAAGGCCTGCGGCTACGCCATGGGCGCGGTCTTTGCGCCGATCTGGGTGGATTTTCCCATGTTCTACGCCAACAACCCCCTTGAAATGCAGGAGAGCCAGGTCTTTTTCTTGCACATGATCCTCATGGACGACGCGACCGGGCTGGCCATGACGCTGGGCCATTCCGTCCTTCTGGGCGCGCATGGCCCGGAGCGGCTGTCGCGCCATGGCACCGGGCTGATCGCGTGCTAGGGACATTGCGCGTCCTGTGGCGACGGCACCGGCTGGCCTGCGCGGGGTTCATCCTCGCATTGCTGGTGACGCTGTTCTTCACCGCGCGCTTTCTTGTCTTCACGCTCTACTGGTCCGACCCGGCGCATCGCGAGCAGCCGCCGCAGGCCTGGATGACGCCGCGCTACATCGCCCATTCCTGGGACCTGGATCCTGTCGAGGTGTCCCGGGCGCTGGGCGTGACGCCGCAGATCGGCAAGCGTCCCACCCTGAACGACATCGCCCGCGCGCGCGGCGTTCCCTTGGAGATCGTCCTGGCGGAGGTGCGCGCGCTGATCGAACGTCGGACGGAGACGCAATGACCGACTGGCTTCCCGAACTGGTGGCCGATTGGGGCGTGGCGGTGATTGCGCTGACGACCTTCCTGTCCTGTCTCGCGCTGCCGGTTCCGGCCTCGCTGGTGATGCTGACCGGGGGCGCCTTCACCGCTTCGGGCGACCTGCCGCTGATCTCGGTGGCGCTTGCGGCGCTGGTGGGCGCCGTGCTGGGAGACCAGGTGGGCTACATGCTGGGCGTGCGCGGCCGCGCGGCGCTGGAGGCCCGCCTGACCCGCAAGCCGCGGCAGGCCGCGCTGATGGAACGCGCCCGCGCCCTGATCGAGCGGCGCGGCGGAATCGGCGTGTTCCTCAGCCGCTGGTTGGTCAGCCCGCTGGGCCCATGGGTCAATTTCGCGGCCGGCGCCGCGGCGATGCGCAGGCCACGCTTCACCGCCTGGGCGATCGCGGGGGAATGCGTCTGGGTCGCCATCTATGTGGGGCTGGGCCGGGTCTTCGCCCAGAATCTCGGCGCGGTGGCGGAACTGGCCTCGGATATCAGCGGTATCCTTGCCGGTGCCGTGGTCGCGGGTGCGCTGGGCCTCTGGCTGCGGGCCGCCATGCGCGCCGAGAAACGCCGCAAGGACGGCCACTGAACGCGCCCTGCCCTTGCCGGGCGGCCCCGAGCGCGCCATATCGGAAGCATGCTCAAGACCGCGCCGATCCTTCTTGCCGTTCTCTACGCGCTCGCCATGTACCGCTTCTCGGTCTGGCGCACGAAGCGCGAGCTGGACGCGCGTTCGACCGAACTGGCCGATCCTGCGCTCAAGCGCCTGACGGACAGGATGGCCACCGCGCTGGAACTGCCGCGCATCCGGGTGAACATCTACGAGATCGACCCGGTGAACGGCCTGGCCGCGCCTGACGGGCGGATCTTCATCACCCGCGGCTTCTACCGCAAGTATCGCAACGGGGAGGTCAGCGCCGAGGAACTGGCCAGCGTCATTGCGCACGAACTGGGCCATGTCGCCTTGGGCCACACCCGCCGGCGGATGATCGACTTCTCGGGCCAGAACGCCCTGCGCACGGCGCTGGCGATGGTTCTCGCCCGGTTCCTGCCCGGGATCGGAGTTCTGATCGCGAACGGTGTCACCACGCTGCTCGCCGCGCGCATGTCGCGCGGCGACGAATACGAGGCCGATGCCTATGCCGCCGCGCTGCTGGTGAAATCCGGGATCGGGGTGGCGCCGCAGAAGTCGCTGTTCCGCAAGCTGGAGGCGCTGACCCAATCGCGTGCAGGCGGGATGCCCGCCTGGATCATGAGCCATCCCAAGACCGAACAGCGCATCGCGGCGCTGGAGCGTCTGGAACGTCGCTGGCATGCGGACGGCTGACCCGCGAAAAATCTTCGATCGAAGATTCTTTCTGCCACGCGAGCACCCGGACCACGCGCACGACCCGCAAGGGATTTTTCGATCGAAAAATCCCGCTCACGCGCCGATCGGGTGCTCTGCCAACCAGGACCGCAATGCCTTGAGTGGCGGATAGTCCGCACGCGCCCGAGGCCATGTCAGCCAATAGCTGCCGCGCCCGGGCACCGGCGCACCGAAGGCCGGCACCAGCCGGCCGTCCTCGAATTCGGCCAGCGCGAGAAAGCGCGGCAGCAGCGCAACCCCCACCCCATGGATGGCGGCCTGGGTCATCGTGGCGAACTGGTCGAAGATCATGCCCTGCGGCACCGCCGCCTCGACCCCGTGATGGGCGAACCAGCGCTCCCAGGCGCGCGGGCGCGATTCCAGTTGCAGCAGCGGCAGGCCCAGCAGGTCCTCCGCCCGGTCCGGCGGATGCGCGTGCAGGAAGGCCGGCGCGCAGGCGGCCTGCAAAGGCTCCTCCCCCAGTTTCAGGAAATCGCAGCCCGGCAGGTCGGCGGCGCCGAAATGGATCGCGGCATCGAAGCCCTCGGCGTCGAAATCCACAGGCCGCAGCCGGGTGGCCAAGTTGACCGTGACACCGGGATGCGCCGACAGGAAGTCCGGCAGCCGGGGCGCCAGCCAGCGCGTGCCGAAGGCGGGCAGGATGGCCAGCGACAGCGTCCCGCCACCGGGATTGGCGGCCAGTTCCATCGAGGCGCGGCCGATCAGGTCCAGCGCCTGGGCCACGCTGCGCGCATAGTGCCGCGCCGCCTCCCCCGGCACGAGCTGGCGCCGCTCGCGCAGGAAGAGCGCCGTGCCCAGCTGCGCCTCCAGCCCCTGGATATGCCGGCTGACCGCGCCCTGGGTCATGTTCAGCTCGGCCGCGGCCGCAGTGGTGGAGCCCGTGCGCATCACCGCCTCGAAGGCGCGCAGCTGGCTGATGGAGGGCAGGTATCGGCGCGACCAGGGCATGACCACATGAGTAAAGCACATGTGATCATGCCACAAACACGTTTTTCATTGCGCGAATGAAATAGTATGTTGCCGTGTATTCCTCGCAGAACCGGGCCGCGCCCCGGAGAAAGGCACCTCATGACGCTCGACATGCCCGCCCCCAAGCTCAAGGCCAAGGACGCGCCCGACCTGGGCCGCTTCGACTGGGAGGATCCGCTGCGACTGAACGACCAGCTCACCGAGGACGAGCGGATGATCCGCGACAGCGCCCGCGCCTATGCGCAGGAAAAGCTCCAGCCCCGCGTGATCGAGGCCTTCAACGCGGAAAAGACCGACCCGGCCATCTTCCGCGAGATGGGCGAGATGGGCCTGCTCGGGGTGACCATTCCGGAAGAATATGGCGGGCTGGGCGCCGGCTATGTCAGCTACGGCCTCGTCGCCCGCGAGGTGGAGCGGGTGGATTCGGGCTACCGCTCGATGATGTCGGTTCAGTCGAGCCTCGTGATGTACCCGATCTATGCCTATGGCACGGAAGAGCAGCGGCAGAAATACCTGCCCAAGCTCGCCAGCGGCGAATGGATCGGCTGCTTCGGTCTTACCGAGCCCGATGCGGGCTCGGACCCGGCCGGCATGAAGACCCGCGCGGTCAAGACGGCCGATGGCTACAAGCTGACCGGCTCCAAGATGTGGATCTCCAACTCCCCCATCGCCGATGTCTTCGTCATCTGGGCCAAGTCCGAGGCGCATGACGGCAAGATCCGGGGCTTCGTGCTGGACAAGGGCATGAAGGGCCTGTCGGCGCCCAAGGTCGGTGGCAAGCTGAGCCTGCGCGCCTCGATCACCGGCGAGATCGTGATGGACGGCGTCGAGGTGGGCGAGGACGCGCTGCTGCCGCATGTGGAGGGACTCAAGGGCCCGTTCGGCTGCCTCAACCGCGCGCGCTATGGCATCAGCTGGGGCGTGCTGGGCGCGGCCGAGTTCTGCCTGCATGCCGCGCGCCAATACGGGCTGGACCGCAAGCAGTTCGACAAGCCGATCGCGCAGACCCAGCTCTACCAGAAGAAGCTGGCCGACATGATGACGGAGATCTCGCTCGGCCAACAGGCCAGCCTGCAGGTGGGCCGCCTGATGGACGAGGCCAATGCCGCGCCCGAGATGATTTCGATCGTCAAGCGCAACAATTGCGGCAAGGCGCTGGACATCGCCCGCCACGCCCGCGACATGCATGGCGGCAACGGCATCTCTGCCGAGTTCCAGGTGATCCGCCACATGATGAACCTCGAGACAGTGAACACCTATGAAGGCACCCATGACGTGCACGCCCTGATCCTGGGGCGCGCCATCACCGGGCTGCAGGCGTTCTTCTGATCGACCCGGGCGGGGGGCGGCACACCCGCCCCCGCGTCTTCTCGGCCCCGATTTTCATGCGCGGCCCATGGCTGCGGCCCGTTGAAGGGCCGCGGCGCCACGTCCCGAACTCCGCCGCTCAGGGCAGAACGGCGAGCCACGTCCAGACGGTCACCACCGACAGCGCGGTGGCGATCAGCACCGATGAGGCCGCCACGCGCCGCGCCCGCCCATACATGTTGGCGAAGAGATAGCTGTTCACCCCCGGCCCCATCGCGGCCGTCACCACCGCCGAGCGCAGACCGGCATCACCAAGCTCCAGCCCGCGGCCCAGGCCCCAGGTGATCGCCGGATGCAGCAGGAGCGAGATCGCGCAGACGAAGCCGATGGTGGGCAGGTCGCCCTCCGGCCGGTAGCGGTAGAGCACGCCGCCCAGCCCGAAAAGCGCCGCGGGCAGGGCCGCGCGGATCAGCAGATCCAGCGCGCCCTCCACCGCGCCGGGCACCGGCACCGAGAGCAGGTTGACGGCGAAGCCCAGCACGATGCCGATGATCAGCGCATTGCGGAACATCGCGCGCAGCACGCGCCCCACAAGCGCCGGCCCCGCCCGCCCCTTCGCGCGCACCACCTCCATCGCGGTGATGCCAAGCGCGTAACAGAAGGGCGAATGCACCGCGATGATGGCATAATTCCCGGTAAGCGCCTCGGCGCCATAGGCGCGCTCGGTGATCGGCAGGCCCAGCAGCAGCGAGTTCGAGAACAGGCAGCAGAAGCCGATGGCGACGCTGTCCTCCCAGTCGCGGCGAAACAGCAGCCGCGCCCCGGCGATGCCCGCGGCGAAGCAGGCGCCGGCACCGGTGTAGAAACCGGCCAGCAGGCGCGGGTCGAACTCCTGGCCCAGGTCCATCCCGGCGATGGCGCGGAACAGCAGGCAGGGCAGCGCGAAGCTCTGGACGAATTTCATCAGCCCGTCCACCGCCGCATCCGAGAAAAGACCCCGCCAGACGGCCACGTATCCGAAACCGATCACCAGGAAGACCGGCAGGATGACATCGATCAGCGCCTGCATGGGCGCCCCGCTGGCCCCAACGCGCGGCCAGTCCGCAGCGCGACGGTGGTCTCGGGCGCGATGACGCGCATGCCGGGGCCGCCCGCGGGACCGGTCACAGCGCGTAGCGGATCACCATCCCGTCATGGGCGGGGGTGACGTGCTCCGGCGTTTCGGCCGCGAGGGTGGCGTAGTCGAGGTCGATATGCATGTTGGTCAGCACCGCGCGGGCGGGTTTCACCCGCTCGATCCATTCGAGCGACCGTTCGAGATGGGCATGGGTCGGGTGCGGCGTCCGGCGCAGCGCGTCGAGCACCCAGCAGTCCAACCCTTCCAGCACCGGCCACGCCGCGTCATAGATCTCGGCGACGTCGGGCAGGTAGGCCAGCGGCCCGATGCGGAAGCCCAACGCGTCGATCGCGCCGTGCCCCACCTTGAAGGGGATCAGCCGAACCTCGCCCCCCGCGCCCTCGACCACCACCTCGTCGTGGATCGTGTGCATGTCGAGGATCGAAGGATAGGGGCTGTCCTCGGGCTGCACGAAGGCATAGCCGAAGCGCGAGAAAAGGTCGTTCTGGGTGTCGCCATCGGCCCAGACCGGCAGGCGCCGGCGCATGTTGAAGACGATCATGCGCAGATCGTCGAGCCCGTGCACATGGTCGGCATGGGAATGGGTGTAGACCACCGCGTCCAGCTCACCAACGCCCGCGTCCAGCAATTGCTGGCGCAGGTCCGGCGAGGTGTCGATCAGAACGCGGGTGATGCCGCCTTGCCCCTCGCGCTCGATCAGCATCGAGCAACGCTTGCGGGTATTCCTGGGGTTGGACGGGTCGCACTCGCCCCAATGGCCGCCCAGGCGCGGCACACCGCCCGACGAGCCGCAGCCCAGGATGATGAAGCGCAGCTCGTCCATCATGCGGCCTGCGCCCAGCGGGCGGCCTTGGCGAAGAGCCGCTCGAAATTCGCCTCGGTGGCAGCGGCGAACTCGGCGTAGGACAGGCCGAACAGCTCGGCGCCCACCTTGGCGGTATGGACCGTGTAGGCCGGTTCGTTGCGCTTTCCGCGATGCGGCGGCGGGGCGAGATAGGGGCTGTCGGTCTCGACCAGGATGCGGTCCAGCGGGGCAGCGGCGAAGATCTCGCGCAGCTCGCTCGACCGGGGAAAAGCGGCGATGCCCGACATGGACAGGTAGAAACCAAGCTCCAGCGCCACGCGCGCCAGCCCCGCGCCCGACGAGAAGCAGTGCATCACGCAGCCGTAAGGCTGGCGGGCATGGCCCTCGGCAAGGATGCGCGCCATGTCCTCGTCCGCGTCGCGGGCATGGATGATGAGCGGCAGCCCGGTCGCCTGCGCGGCCTCGATATGGATGCGCAGGCTTTGCTGCTGCACCTGCGCGCTCTCGGCGGTGTAGTGGTAATCCAGGCCGGTCTCGCCGATGCCGACGAACTTGGGGTGATCGGCCAGCGCGACCAGCTGCGCGACCGTGGCAAGCGGCTCCTCCGCCGCGCTCATCGGGTGGGTGCCGGCGGCGTAGAACACCGGGTCATGCGCCTCCGCGATGGCGCGCACCGCGGGTTCGTGGCGCAGCCGGGTGCAGATCGTCACCATCCGCCGCACGCCGGCATCCACCGCGCGCTGCACGACCTGCGCGCGTTCCTCCGAGAAATCGGGGAAATCCAGGTGGCAATGACTGTCGGTGATGCTTGGCGCCGTGCTCATGTTTGCCCCCGGGCGGGGCTCAGGCCGCCACCCTGTCCTTGATCTTGAGCACGGTATCTAGGATGAGCGCGGCAGGGTCAAGGTTGACCGCCAGACCATGCGCCAGCCGGTCGGAGACCTCCTGCGCGAGCCCCGCCCAGCGCCGCCCCGCCTCGGGCGTGGGCGACAGCCGGGCCAGCATCGCGGCTTCGCCGGGCGCGGCCTCGGCGGCAGGGGGCCGGCCGGTGGCGCCGTGCCGGGCCAGCCGCATCAGCGCCAGTTCCAGCAACTCCACCAGCAGGTCGCGCCGCGCCTCCTGCCCGCGCTGGGCGGCCGCCTCGGCCAGCGCGATGGCGCGGGGCCGGTCGAGCCGCGGGAGGCTGGCCAGCAGATCGACCAGGTCGGCATAGAGCCGCGCGCCACCGAGGTTGAGCAGCCGCACCGCCGCGCCGACCGAGCCTCCCGAGAGCTCCGAAAGCGCCGCGACATCGCCCTCGGGCGCGAGCCCCGCCTGGTCGAGCGCCGCGGCCAGGTCGGCGGGTGCCAGCGGTTTCAGGCGCAGTTCGCGGCAGCGCGACCGGATCGTGGGCAACAGCCGTGCGGGCTGATGCGCCACCAGCAGGAGCGTGCTGCGGGCGGGCGGCTCTTCGAGCAGTTTCAGCAGGGCATTGGCGGCGGAGGTGTTCATCTCGTCGGCCGCGTCCACGATGGCCACGCGCCGGCCGCCCTCGGCGGCGCTGAGACTGAAGAAGGATTTCAGCCGGCGCACCTCCTCGACCCGGATCTGGGCCGAGAGCGCGTTGCCCTTGTCGTTCGGGCCGCGCCGCAGCAGGAACAACCCCGGCTCTGACCCGGCCGCCACGCGCCGGGCGACCGGATGGTCGGGCGCGACCTCCAGGCTGTCGGGGTCGGGGGCCTCGCCGAACAGCCCCCCCGCCTCGCCTTCGGGTGGCTGGGCCAGAAGGAAGCGCGCGATCTGCCAGGCGAGCGTAGCCTTGCCCACCCCGCGTGGCCCGGTGATCAGCCAGCCGTGGTGCAGCCGACCGGCGCCGACCGCGTCGAGAAACGCCGCCTCGGCCGCCCCCTGCCCGATCAGCCGCGGGGTTTCGCGCGGATGGGGGGCGCCCTCGATCCGATCGGGTTCGGGCAGCTGCATCTCGCTCATGGGCAGGCCCGCAGCCTCTCGCGCACCGCCGCCAGGACATCGGCGGCCACCGCGTCCTCCGGGCGCGCCCCGTTGATCACGCGGAACCTGTCGGGCGCCTCGGCGGCGAGATCGAGAAAGCCCTGCCGCATCCGCGCCTGCATCGCCTCTCCGAAATCCTCGAACCGCTCCTCGCCAGTGGCCCGCGCCTTGGCGCGGCTCCAGCCGGTCCCCGGATCGATGTCGATCAGCAATGTCAGGTCCGGCTCGCGCCCGATCATCAGCCCGTGCAGGCTGTCCACCAGCGCGCGCAGATCGCCGCGCGTCACGCCCTGGTAGACGCGGGTGGAATCGGCGAAACGATCGCAGATCACCACCTTGCCCTGCGCCAGCGCCGGTTCGATCGTGCGCTCCAGGTGATCGCGCCGCGCGGCGGTGAAAAGCAGGATCTCGGTCTCGGCCGACCAGCGATCCGGGTCGCCCTGCAAGAGCAGCGCGCGGATTTCCTCGGCCCCGGGCGAGCCGCCGGGCTCCCGCGTCGGCAGCACCGGCACCCCCTGCCCGTCCAGCGCCGCGGCCAGCCTGCGGGCCTGGGTGGACTTGCCCGACCCGTCGATGCCCTCGAAGGTGATGAACCGGCCCGGCGCGCGCGCGTCACCGATCAAAGCGCACCCTCGGCCCGGTCGCTGAGCCGTGCGAGAAGCTGGCGCGCCGCGGTCTCGACCCGCTGCATGAACCCGCCTGCCGGGACGTCGCGGTCGGCCAGCAGAGGCACGCGCGCCTCCGGCAACCCCTCGGGGCGCAGGATCAACTCGCCCAGATGCTGGCCCTTGGTGATGGGCGCCGGCACCGGCGCGTCATAGACCACCTCACCCTCGATCCGGTTCTGGGACAGGGTGGGCAGCAGCATCGCGCGATCCTCGCCCGCCATGAGCCCCACGGTTTCGGCAACGCCCATCCAGACCGGCACCTCGGCCACCTTCTCGCCCTGCCGGACGACGGATTTGTGCACGAATTGACGGAAGGCCCAGTTCAGCAAGCGCTGGGCTTCATCGGCGCGATCCTGCGCCGTGTCGAGCCCGGTGATCACGAAGGACACGCGCCGCCCGCCCTGCACGGCGGATCCCGAAAGCCCGTAACCCGCCTCCTGCGTGTGCCCTGTCTTGAGGCCGTCGGCCCCGATGTTGAGTTGCAGGAGCGGGTTGCGATTGAAGTGATTGGAGGGCACGCGGCCATCGAACTCGAATTTCCGTTCGGCGAAATACTCGTAATATCCCGGGAAATCCTCGATGATCCGCACCGTCAGGACACCAAGATCATGCACGCTCATGCGGTGGTCGGGATGCGGCCAGCCGCTGGAGTTTACGAAATTGGACTCCGTCATGCCGAGGGCGCGCGCCCGGTCGTTCATCAACTGCGCGAAGGATTCCTCGCTGCCCGCCAGCCCTTCGGCCACGACCACAGTGGCGTCATTGCCCGACTGCACGACGATCCCGCGGATCAGATCCTCCACCGTAGGGCGATCGGCGGTGGTGAGGAACATGGACGAGCCCCCCTTTCCCATCGCCCGCGCCGAGACCGGAAAGCGCGTCTCCAGCGTGACGCTTTCGATGTCGCGCAACGCCTCGAACAGCATGTAGAGCGTCATCAGCTTGGACATGGACGCCGGCGGCAGCGGCACGTCGGCATTCTTGGACAGCAGAACGGTGCCGGTCTTGTGATCGTAGACCCAGGCCGCGCCGGCCTTGCTTTCGAAAGCGGCAACCGGCAATGCGAGCGCTGCCAGCAGGCCCATGGCGAGGATCAGGTGTCGGACTGTGGCGCAGCGCATGGCGTCTCCCGGTCTGGTCTCAATCGGCAACCGCGTAGGCGTCGGTGAAGCCCGCAGCCTTGATCTTTTCCAGCAGCTCGGCGCGTTCGGACGCGCCGGCCGCAGGACCAACCAGCACCCGCCAGAAGGTCTTGCCCCGGCTGGACTGCTTGCGGACCTCGGGCACCATGCCCGCCTGCCGCATCGCCGTCGCGGTGTTCTGGGCGTTCTGCTCGATGCTGAAGATGCCGATCTGGATGAACGGCCGGTCCAGCGTCGAGGCCCGGGACGCGGGCGCTGCCGGGCGCGCCTCGGGCGCGGTGGGGGCCGCCGTATCGCCGGTCTCCAGCGCGGCCGCGGCGGTCGAGACCGGATCGAGCGCGCTCTCGGTGACGTCGGACGGCGCGTCCAGCGTGGCCTCCGTCGCGTCCTCGGGCGCGTCTTCCGGCCCTTCCGAGACCTGCTCGCGGCGCAGCGCGGTGACGTCGAGATTGGCCGGTTGCCCCGCCAGCATGCCCAGCGCGGCGGCCGCGTCGGAGGACACCTGGAGCCGCGGGCCGGGATTCTCCCGTTCGCGCCGGAACAGCGCTCCGATGACGAATTTCCCGTTCGCGGCGTTGCGGATGATGACGCGTTCGGGCTCCTCCACTTCGGGATGCGCGACCCAGACTCCGCCGAGCGAGGGCCGGCCGTCCCAGAGCCCCGCCTCGGTCACCTGGAAGACCTCCGGCGCTTCCACGTCGCGCTCGACCAGCCGGACCGAGCGCGCGGCGCTTTCACTGCCCTCCCGCGATGCCCCGTCGCGCGGCTGGAGAAACCCCAGCCCGCCCTCTTCGCCACAGCCTGCAAGGCCTAGCGCAAGCACACCGATCAGCAGGACTCCGCGTCCCGCGCGCGCGTTCCGGAAACTCGTGACTCTCATGCAAAGCCCCTTGCCTGTTGGCGCCGCGATCCGCACGCGTCCGGGTTTCGCCCGGTTCTGTCTCCTCGCGCGGCCGCGGTCGCACCGCTTGCCCGTGGCAAGAGTAACCCGTTCGCTCGCGCAAGGAAAGTCCGACCCGCCGCATCGGCAAGAAAGCCCGCCTTCTAGAATCGGAAAGCTGCCGCTAAGCATCCCGGGACGGAGGAGTGGCAGAGTGGTCGATTGCGGCGGTCTTGAAAACCGTTGGACGTGAGAGCGTCCCGTGGGTTCGAATCCCACCTCCTCCGCCACTTGCCCTCGCGAAAGCGTTCTCCTGATCCGGCCGCGGCCGGATTTTTTCGTTGTTTTCGAGGGTTATGCGAGATGGGCTGAGCACTGGCCGTGCTGCCAGGTGGCCCGGAAGCGGTCTCTCAGGGCCGATATTCTCCGGACCTCATGACTGCGCGAGTTTAGTGAATTTCTTGTAAGTATCTGCAATGGATGGAATTTTCAGACCCTGCAGCTGAGCACTTCGATGCCAGTGGCATTCGTCAGAAGGAACAGAAATCGAACTCGCTCCTGGTCATGGTGTAGCCCCCGTGGTCGCTCCAAGTCTTCGCGCGGGTGCCGCCGCGCTAGCCGTTCCCGTCAGGCCAGCTCTCCCCTTGTCATCCTACTCGGCCACCTCAACACGAGCCAAATGCCCGGTTGAATGAACGGACTCTTATGGTCATTGTGGCCCAAACAGGGAGGCGGCGATGAAGACCATGTCAGCCCGAGACGCGAAGCACCAGTTCGGCAGGCTCATCGACACCGCGCGCGCCGAGCCGGTTGTGGTCGAAAAGCACGGGCGTCCGGTGGTGGTCGTTCTCGCCGTCGAGGAATTCGAACGTCTGAAAGCGCTCAGTGAACCTGACCCTCAGGCGACAAAGTCGGTTGGCAAAGGAGATTGAACATGGCCGGAACGAAGAAACCCAAAACCGTCCCGGCGACGCCTTGGCCCGCGGCACCGGATGCCATCCACCAAGAGGGCACCTGGATCTGGCTACCGCTCAAGGGGGAATGGCGCGACAGTACGGGTAAACCGGAAGAACTGGTGCGGCAAAAATTCATTCGCCACCTGTGCGAGAACTACGGCTACGCCCTCGAGCAGATGCGACAGGAAATGCGGATGATCTCGGGCAGCCGCAGCGCCCGCGCAGACATCGTGATCTGGGAGACGCCAGCCAAGGCGGCGGCCGGGCCAGGTGTCTCGCCGGTGCTGGTCATCGAATGCAAGGCCGAGAGCGTCGAGATCAACCTCCGCGACTACTATCAGGGCGAGAGCTATACCCGGTCGGCCGGCGCGGAATTCTTCATCGCCACAAACAACCGCTTCACCGCAGTCTTCAAGCTCGTACCCGGAGCGCCCGGCGACTTCGTGCAGATCAACGAGATCGCGAAGGCGTCCGACTGGGGCGACGCCAAGCGGATCGAGGAAATCCGCAGCAAGCTGCGGGTGTTCAACCGCAAGGAATTCCAAGACCTTCTGTTCAAGTGCCACTCGATCCTGCGTGACGTCCACAAGATGGACCCGGGCCGCGCCTTCGACACGATTTCCAAGATCCTGTTCGTGAAGATGTATGTCGAACGGTCTGGCCTGCATGGCACCTTCACCGTCGATTTCCTCGACCGGCGCGCATCGACCAGACTGCCGACCGATCCTCAGGTTCACGACGGGCTCTTTGAGCAGACGAAGGCCTACTACAAGGCCGACGACCTGTTCTCGGCCACCGACCGGCTGGAGATCTCCGAGGAGACCTTCCGCCGCATCGTGAAGGAGCTGGAGCGCTTTGACCTGTCGAAGACCGGCGACGACATCAAGGGCCTCGCGTTCGAGAAATTCCTCGGCAACACCTTCCGTGGCGAGCTCGGGCAGTTCTTCACCCCGCGCCCGGTCGTGGATTTCATGGTCAGCATGCTCGACCCGCAGGAGGGCGAGCTGATCGCCGATCCTGCCGCTGGCTCGGGTGGCTTCCTGATCCGCGCGTTCGAGCATGTGCGCGAGCGCATCTCGGCCGACGTGCAGAAGCAGAAGGACAAGGTTCAGGCAGATATCGAGGCGAAGGGCCTTCCCATTGAGGAAGAGGAAAAGCTGATCGACGACGCCTTCGCCAAGCTGAACGAGGAGCTTCTCCCGTCAGGCGACGACAACAAGCCGATCGACACCCGCGTCGGTCGCCTGGCGTGGCACTGCATCTTCGGCTGCGACGCCGAGCCTCGCGCGGCGCGCACCGCCAAGATGAACATGATCATGCATGGCGATGGCCATGGCGGAATCCACTACCATGACGGCCTGGTCGACATTAACGGCATCTTCCCCGGCCGCTTCGACATCGTCATCACCAACCCTCCTTTCGGCTCCAACGTCGGCAGCGACCAGAAGGTCGGCGGCAGCGAGGAAACTCGCGTCCCCAAGGAAGCCTCGTACATCAGCCGATGCGAGAGCCGGTACGGCGAGCCATGGCGTCAGAGCCACGACGCCATGCAGAAGGCGATGGGCACGAACATCCTCGACCTCTTCGAGATCGGGAAGGGCAAAAAGAACCGCGCCACCGAGATCGTGTTCGTCGAACGCTGCCTGAACCTGCTGAAGCCGGGCGGGCGGATGGGCATCGTCCTGCCCGACGGCAACCTCAACAATCCGTCGCTGACATGGCTGCGCCGCTGGTGCGAGGGTAAGGCGCGCATCCTCGGCGTGGTCAGCCTTCCAGAGGAGACGTTCAGCTCGGCCAAGGCCACCGTGAAGGCGTCGCTCGTGTTCCTGCGACGGTTCACCGAGGCGGACGAGACGGCATGGGAGGCGGCGTGGACCAAGGCGCACGCCGACCACGACGCCACCTTCAACGCGCAGCGCGACACCCTCTGCGGTGATCTCGGCCGCAAGGTCGTCACCGCCGAGGAGGCCGAGGTGGAGGACATCCTCGCCGAACTGGCGAAGCTGGGTGTCGAACGCACCACATCGGCATGGACGGCAGGGCCTGAGCCCGACTATCCGCGCGGGATCGGATCAACGAGGGTCGGCAAGCCGAAGTGGAACGGCACGGCGAGCAACGCCAAGGAAGCGACCAAGCTCAAGCGCGACTACACCGCCGCCTTTGATGCGGACAAGCAGAAGCGGTCTGACGCCTTCTGGCGCGAACTGACTGCCGGGCTCCGCGCTATCGACGCGGCACATGACGCCGCCCTCTGGGCAACGGTGCGCGAGGAATTCGATTATCCCGTCTTCGTCGCCGCGCCGAAATCGGTGGGCATCACCTCGACCGGCGACACCGGGGAGAGCGTGCCGAACGAGTTGCCCGCGCTGCTGGAGGCCTATCGCGCCTTCGAGACGTGGGTGGAGGCCGGGGCCAACCCCAAGGACACGCCGGGTTTTCTCCTGCCCTCCGCTGCCTGATCCGTCAGTGGAGGGCTCTCGAGCCCTGGATCACCGCCGAAGACGTCGAGCACCAGCACTCGCACTTCCCGCCAACGCCGCTGCGCGAGCTGATGACCCAGCGACGCGAGGCGGTGGTCGTCACCGACAGCTTCGGCGACTGGACGCCGATCACGGTGCACCTGACCGGCGAGATTTCAGCGCGCGACAGGACCGCGCCCTACAAGGGCAGCATGTTCGCGGCGTATCCGGGCGACATCGTGTTCTCCAAGATCGATGCGCGCAGCGGCGCCATCGGCATGCTGCCCGCCGAGATCGGGAAGGCGGTCGTCACGCCGGAATTCCCTGTGTTCACCGCCGACCCGGCGCGGCTGGACGGCGAGTTCGTCAAGCTGGTTCTGCGCACCGGCGGGTTCATCGAGGCCCTGCGACGCAAGGCCAGCGGCACCAGCGGCCGCAAGCGCATCACGCCCGAGGCGTTCCAAGACCTGCGCATCCCGCTGCCACCACTCCCCGAGCAACAGGCCATCGTCGCCGCCTGGCGCGCGGCGCTCGCCAAGGCGGCGTCGCTGGAGCAGGAGGCCGCCGAGACCGAGGCGAAGGCCGCCGAGGCGTTCGAGACCGCGCTCGGCTTCGCACCACCCACCCCGCTTCCCGACCGACCGGTATTCGTGGCGAATTTCAAGGACATTGATCGCTGGAGCCATGAAGGGATCCTACGCCGACTGGTGGATGGTGGCACGACGCACTCATCACCATTTCCGATGGTGCAGCTGGGCGACGTCATTGGCGATCTGGAAAACGGCTGGAGCCCCAATTGCATGAGCAGGCCTGCCGAGCGAGGTGAATGGGGCGTTCTGAAGCTCGGTGCTGTTTCATTCGGCACGTTCGATGAGAATGAGAACAAAGCGCTTCCGAAGCACTTGAAGCCGCGACCACATCTGGAAGTGAAGAGCGGCCAGATACTTATCAGCCGAGCAAATGTTACGCGACTCGTCGGCGCAACCACCATGATCAACGAGACCCGTGACAAGCTGATGCTATGCGACAAGATATTCCGCGTTGTGCCTTTGGACCCTGCACCGGTCGATCCGATGTTCCTGACTGAGGTGCTTCGAATCTCTGATCTGCGGAGACAGATCGAATCCAACGTCACAGGCACGTCCCCTACGATGAAGAACATCTCGAAGCCGGCCTTGCTGGGCCTGACTTTTCCGCTGCCTCCCGTTCCCGAGCAGCAGAAGATGGTTCAAGCGCTGCGCGATGCGCGGACGACAGCGACCAGCCTGCGTACCGATGCCGCGAGAATCCGGGCGCAGGCCTGGACCGACTTCGAGGCCGCCGTCTACGCCGCCGAGGATGCTGACGACGCAGCAGACCTGATCGCCGCCGCCTCATGACCTATAGCGACTACGTGATCTACGTCGACGAGAGCGGCGACCACACCCTGACTGCCATCGACCGGGATTACCCCGTGTTCGTGCTGGATTTCTGCATCTTCCGGAAGGACAGCTACGCCAACGTCGTCGCCCCGCAGGTGCAGGCGTTCAAGTTCGCCCATTTTGGCCACGACATCGTCGTTCTGCACGAGCACGAGATCCGGAAGCAGAAGCCGCCCTTCGTGTTCCTGAAAAGCCGCGACAAGCGCGATGCCTTCATGGACGGGCTGAACCGCCTGATCGAGCAGGCGGACTTCACCATCGTGGCCGCCGCGATCCACAAGGAACGGCTGACCCAGCGATACGCTGCGCCTGGCAACCCCTACGAGATGGCGCTGACGTTCTGCATGGAGCGCGCCCACGCATTCCTGCGGGAGCGCGGTCAGCACATGCTGACCACGCACATCGTCGTGGAGCGTCGCGGCAAGCGCGAGGACGATGAACTGGAGCTCGCCTTCCGCCGCATCCGCGACGGCGCGAACTTCGTGGGCGAGATGCCAGGATTCGAGATCATCTTCGCCGACAAGAAGACCAACTCGGCCGGGCTGCAGCTCGCAGACCTCACGGCGCGCCCCATCGGGCGTCACGTTCTCGACCCCGCGCAGCCGAACCGCGCCTGGGAGATCATCGAACCGAAGCTGCGGCGCAGCCCAGCCGGTGCGGTGAGAGGGTGGGGACTGAAGGTATTCCCCTGAAAAGCAAAAGGCCCCGGGAGACCCCAGAGCCAGTCGCCGACCGGGAACAACCCCCAGTCCGATGATGTCCATATGGCATGTCGAGGCCGCCAGGTCAAGGATTGCGGAGGGCAGATCGTGCGGCGGGCGAAGTCTGCTCCCATATTTCTGCAAATCATGACAAGGAGTTAACGCTTTCTTGAGCGTGTGTCTCACCCATGCAGACCTTCGTCCATCGCTGTCTCGACCTAGCTGGAGGGAAGTCCCAAGCGATCGAAGAACGCGCGATTGCGTTCAGTCGCCGCCGCCACCAGCCCATCGAATGAGATCACCTGAATGTAGGCATTGTAGTAGGCGCTCGGGTGGTAGCCGAAGTAGCCCATGCCGTCTGCCGTGATCTTGAGGTGGTGAAGCTCACAGCAACCCCTGAGATGATCGGTCAGGTCCGCAACTACGTAGACGAAACCCGGAATCTTGTCGGCATTCGGAATTGGTCTGCCATTCTTCGCCTTCGCACCCTCCCTGAGCCGCCTCAGGTAGTCCAACGCCTGCAGGATCGGATCGTGCTCTTCGGACTGTCCTGGCTTGAAGCCACCACGCATAGGCCGCTTGATCTCTACGACGGTGAGTGAGGCGGCTGGTCCGGTTGCCTTGTCCGACACAAGAAGCGGATTGTCGAATGTGCGCAGGGAGGCAATGTCCGGCTCCTTGCCGCATGCGCTCTCGGTTATCGGCATGGTCGTGATCGGTTTGTCCGATGCAAGGAAATCGTGGAACGCGAGCCGTTCATCGAGAAGCCACAGGCTTTGGCGGCGAAACGCAAGATCGTCCGATGTGACGCGCATCGGCACGATCAACTCGTGTATCACGTCCTCGCGGACATACCGACCCGACGCATCCCGTTCGATCGCCTTCGCCAAGAGGTCAATGATTACACGCCGGTGCGTAACGTAGTTCGCCAAGTCAGACTGCTTAAGATCCGATACCTTCTGCAGATATTCCTCAAGACGCTTCTCGTACGCCTCCTCGGTCTCATCGTCAGCTGGAGAAAGGACCTTATGACCTTCACTCAGAAGGTTCTGCTCGACGCGGAACAGGTGCTTGTGCAGCAAGGCGTCCAAGTTCGCGTCCGAGATGTTCGCGTCCACAACCAACTCGTCTGGCGGGATGTGCGCGAGGATTGGGCGGTAGCGGGGCGCCTTTTTTGCGACAAACGACGCTACCCTCTCTTTACCGGCCGCGATGTTCTGCTCGAGGGCATCTGCAAGGAACTCCTGAACGCGAGGTAGCACCGCTTCTCGGATGTCCCGGAACGAAATATCAGTCGCGGCAAACATTCCGTCCACCTCGTCCTCGATGTTGAAGCCAATGCGCTGCTCCACGACGCGATCATTCAGAAACGGGCTTGTGAGGTAAGCGGCGTAGGTGAACGGTCCGCGATCGTCCGTCACGGCTCCGGCCAGTCCGGGAATTTTCCCTTGAATTGCTTCCTCTTTCACGAGCCTTCCGGCTGCACAGTAGTTCAGGCCGTGCGTTTTATTGACAGCGGCGCGAAATTTTACATGCGTGATCTCGAAGCGTTCGCCCTTGATTTCGATGTGCTCTGCGTGAGCGGCGGAGTGCATGTGCTCGTCGTAGAGCTCGTCTAGGGTGAGGCGGTCCGGCCCGTCCTCGACCACGATGTTGGGAACGCCCTGCTCTCGCACGAAGTACCAGAGGCAATGTTCGAGGAGGCCCACGGCGATTACCCTTGCTGTCTTCGGTGCCTGCTCTGCAAAACGTGGTTCGAATCCCTCAAGACACAATATCGTTTGCTTGGGACCGGAAGCAGCCTCCACGTCGCCTTCCGGCTTCACATCGTGCGCGACATCGAAGCGGAACCTTCGGCGCTTAAGCCCGCCGTCTTCTGCGAACACTGAGTCGACCCGCACGCGTTTGAATGCCTTCAGCCACATCAAGCGCCCGATCCCACGGCAGCCTCGCTGAGCCTTCCACAGGCTGTCCAGCGTTCGGAAGGATTTCCAGTTGTCCTCTGTGAAGCCTATGCCGTCGTCCGTAACCTCGAATCCCGTGATCTTCTCGCGCGCACTCCCTCTCCCCTCAATCTGGAGCGAGCTCTGCGGGGATCGGATCACCTTCACAGAAATCGTGTGTGATCGGATGGGGTCCGCACCTGCCGCAGCATCGTCCTCAATGGCTTGGATCGAGTTCACCACCGCCTCATACAGAGGTATCATCGCCTTCGAAGCGGCAAGGTAGGTATTGCGAAGGCGACCTGGCAGAAGGCTTTCCATGAACTCGACCGGCCAATCAATTATTCTAGTCCAACGCCCATCCCGGAGCGAAGCGACGTCGGTGTAGCTTTTCATGGACAACCTCCTCAGAAAAGGGCTTTCAAGGCCTAAGCGACGCCGCGTGAATGCATTTTGTCACCCGCGTCGAGACGAGACCGGCTCTCAGCCGAAGTGCATCGCCTGGTGTTCCCACTCCAATGGGAACGGCTCCAGCACGCGCGCCAGCGTCACCTCCGGCCCTTGGGTCCCGTCCAGAATCGCCTCGACGATGTCGGGCGCGAGCAGGGTCAGGCGCAGGACGCGGGTCATGTATGAGGGCGCGATGCCCTCCCGTTCTGCCAGCTCCGAGATGGTGGCGAACTCTCCCGACTCCAGCATGCGCTTCCAGCGGAATGCGCGGGCCAGCGCCTTGACCAGCGCGTTGTCCGTCCGGCGTGGCTGCGTGGCACCCTCGGGCATCTGCATCTCCTTTCGCCCGCCGCGCTTGACGACGCGGAATGGGACATGCAGCGTCACCGTCTCGGGGATCGTCGCCCCGCGGTTCATGCGGCCGCCTCGATGCCAGCCATAATCTCGCGCGCGAGGCCGCTGAGGCCGTCCATCCGGAGCCGGAAGTTGAGCCCGTTCGTGCCGATATCGACGCGTTCGACCAACAGCGTGACAATGCGCGCCTGCTCGGCAGGGAACAGCTCGTCCCACAGCGGGTCGAGTTGTTGCAGTGCCGCACGGGCGTCGGCCTCGGTGATGTCGGTGACGTCGGCGCGGGCCGCCTTCCAGGTCCCCGCAACAATCTCCGGCTGGCGGAACACAGCGCGAAGCTGGTCGATCACGGCGGCCTCGATCTCGCCCGCGGGCACACGGCCGACTGGGCATGATCCGGCGCCGTGTTTCAGCACCGTCTGGCTGACGTAGTAGCGGTACAGCCGTCCGCCCTTGCGGGTGTGGGTTGGCGAGAACGCGGCGCCATCGGGGCCGAAGAGCAGCCCCTTCAGCAGCGCGGGCGTCTCGGCGCGGGTACGAGCGGCGCGCTTGCGCGGGCTCTCCTGCAGGATGGCGTGGACACGGACCCACGTCTCTTGGTCGATGATGGCGTCGTGCTCGCCGGGGTAGCTGTCGCCCTTGTGGACCGCCTCGCCGATGTAGGCGCGGTTGCTGAGCATTCGATAGACGTACTTCTTGTCAATCCTGTTCCCGCGCGGGGTGCGGATGCCGCGCGCGCCGACCTCCCGCGCCAGTTCCGTGCATGACCCGATCTCGAGGAAGCGGGCGAAGATCCAGCGCACATGGTCGGCGCTGTCTTCGTCCACCACCAGCTTGCGGTTCTCCACCCGATAGCCGTAGGGCGGCACACCGCCCATCCACATGCCCTTCTTGCGGCTGGCGGCGACCTTATCGCGGATGCGCTCGGCGGTGACCTCCCGCTCGAACTGGGCGAAGGACAGCAGGATGTTCAGGGTCAGCCGCCCCATCGACGTGGTCGTGTTGAAGGACTGGGTCACCGAGACGAAGGTCACCCCGTTCCGGTCGAACACCTCGACCAGCTTGGCGAAATCCGCCAGCGAGCGGCTGAGGCGGTCGATCTTGTAGACCACGACCACGTCCACGAGACCGTCCTCGATGTCGGCCATCAGGCGCTTCAGGCCGGGACGCTCCAGCGTGCCGCCCGAGATGCCGCCATCGTCATACTGATCGCGGACCAGCACCCAACCCTCTGACCGCTGGCTGGCGATGTACGCCTCGCAGGCCTCACGCTGGGCGTGGAGCGAGTTGAACTCCTGTTCCAGCCCTTCCTCGGAGGATTTCCGAGTGTAGACCGCGCAGCGCAGCTTGCGGACGACTCTCGATTTTTCCGGCGGCTTCGTCATGTCCGCCCCCTGTGGTTCTTGAGCCCGAAGAACACCCAGCCGTTCCACCGCGTGCCGGTGATGGCACGCGCGATGGCGGACAGAGACTTGTAGGGCCGCCCCTGCCATTCGAAGCCGTCGGCGGTGACGGTGACGATCTGTTCGACGCCCTGCCACTCGCGCAGCAGCCGCGTGCCGGTGATGGGACGGTCACGATCGGCACGGATGCCGCGCTTCCTCTTGTCGCCTCCGTCCAGTTCCTCGCCAAGCCGTTCCAGCCGCCGGACCGTTTCGGGTTTCAGCCCGCCATAGGCCAGTTCCTGGATGCGATAGGCTATGCGGCTTTCAAGGTAGCGGCGGTTGAACGGCGGCGGCTCGCTGTCGAACAGATCGCGCCACTGCTTCTTCAGGTCAGGCGTCGGCGTGGTCTTGAGCGCGGCCAGGCGCGCGGGGATGGGATCGGGCTTGTTCATGCATCTCTCCGGTGAGTTGGAGTTGCATGACGGCATCGGTCGGCCGGATAGTGTAGGCAACGTTCTCCAGTATCGTCAGATACTTCGTCCGTCTCTCGCATCCGCAACCGAACCAGCCCGAGCGCCAGCAGGCCGCACAGGTCGGCGCGTCGCTCGGCGGCGGTCATCTGGTCGGGCGGGAGCGGATTGGGGCGTTTCATGCGGGCCTCGGAGCAGTCGTCTCCTCGGGCCTCTACTCATCGTGATTGCGAACCGTCCCATGGCCGCTGGTGATGCACGGACCACGCCCATCCTGACTCGACTCAGGGTTGTTCGGACTGCTAGAACATAGAGAGAACAATCAGAGCTGAAAGGAAGGGGTTCCATGGGTTCCGACATCAAGAAATTCGTCAATCCGAAATTTCTCAACAGCATCGATGTCGTGCTCATGCGCGATCTCTTCGCGCGCCATTTCGAGGAAGATCGGCTTCCTCTCGCATTCGACGGCGAGAGTGCCGAAATTCGCAAACGGATGGCTGCCTACTTCGCGACGCCGATCACCGACTGGTCGGAAGGATTGATCGCGGACCTGCATCGGGTAGCCGAACTCGGTACGGGCGAAGGGATGCAACTCATCCTGAACGAAGCCCGCCGCCGGAGCGTGATCCTCTATCCCGAGCCCGACGCGGAAGATGGCGGATCGGCACCGTTGAAGCACGAGGCCAAGCATGTTGCGCTGCACGCCTACCTGCATCATCATCAGATCTTCGAGGCGGCGGCCGATTTCCAGGCACTGAGGGCGCCGACCGCGATGGCGGAGTTTCGCGGCCCGGAGCGCGATGTCGGGGCCGATCTGACAGAGGAGGCGTCAGCGGCATTCAAGGCCGCCATCGTGAAGCTGTTCGCGCAGGATCTGCAGGGGGATTACTGCCGTCTCGGCCCCTATGAGGAGGATGGCGAGATCAACCTCGTCGTCAGCCATGGCGCACCGGTCACGACCACGCCGGTCGTCGCAGGCGACCGCGAGCAGATCATCACTCTGCGCGCGGTGAAATACGCGGCGCTGCGCTATTCACCGAACGAAGGGCTTCTGCGCATCGGCGGCGTGCCGAGGGCGCAACAGGCCGATGTGGCGGCGATCTTTGCCGAACACATCCTCGGGCGACCCGGTTTCTTCGCCGGAAAGGACGCGCGCGATCTCTACACCCTCGATCCCATCACCGCGTTCGGCCCGGACTTCGCATTCCAGCATGCGTTCGACGAGAGGATCCTCGAGGTTCGGATCGTGGCGGCAGCGGCCGATTTCTTCGCCGAGGACGAGGATGGCGCATGGCGCTATGTGCGCAGCTGGGAGTCGAAGGACGCATCCGGTGCGGCGCTCCGGCATTTCAAGTCCAGCGAGGTGCGTTTCGGCCGCGGCTGGCGTCTGGGAGAGATCACCTTCCGGGTGTTCTTCAAGAGCGATGCGAAACAGCCCGCCAAGGTGACCGTGCGTTTGAAGCCGCCCGGCACGCTCGCCTTCCGTCGAACGCGGTTCGAGAAGGCGATTCACGCGCTGGTCGCGCGCAACGGGCTCGAAAAGGATCGCGATGCTGACCTGGTTGTGGAAGCGGCTGAGTAACGGCGGCGCGGAGGCCACGGTCTCAGGCCGGGCGCTGCGCCGCTTCCCCGAGCGGGAGATCGAACGCCTGCTGCGGGCCGGGGCTCTGATCGAGCAGCGCAGGGCGGACAGCTGGTCGGTCTGCGCGCATTGCGACTGCGGGCTCGATGCACGCCCGATCCGCGCCGTCGGAGAACAACTCCTCGCCTGCTGTCCGCGCGACGTCGCGGCGGACGAGGTTCTGGAGCCGGACGACCTTCGCCGGTTCGGGATCGACGCCGACAAGCTGATCCCGGCCATCGCAGCATCCGGCGGATTGCCGGCGGCGGCCACCGTCGTTGCTGACGGGCTATGGCTGCTGGGACGGCTGCCGACAGGCACCTGCCTCTTTCTCTGCCGCGACACGCAGGTGCTGATGGCGCCCGCCACCATCCTCGCGACCAGGATGGCCGCCGGATCGGGACCCATCACCGTCATCTCCATCGGCGTCGACCCGACAACCGAACTGCACTTGCGTGCGGCCGGTATCGAAGCCCGCTTGTTTGCCGAATGTGTCCTGGTGGACGATCGCGGCACGGAGCATGTCGCGCTTGACCGACTTTCGCCGATTGCTGTCACCGCGCCTCGCCTTGTCCTGAGCCGGAGCCGCCAGTCGGCCGCGTTCGACGGACGCCGTCTCGATCTCACGCCGCAGATGTTCGCACTGATCCGCCTTTTCGCGGAACAGGCCGGGCAGCGCGACTCCGTGCTACGCAAGGAGACCATCGACGCGCAGACCGGGCGTCCGGCGAACGAGATCGTGCGGGATCTGCGCAAGGCCCTGGTCGGCTGCGGCCTGTCGCGGGCGGCCGCCGACGCCCTGATCGTGACCGTGCGTGGCTACGGCTATCGCCTCGGCATCGCTCCCGCCGAGGTGGTCGTCGAGGACTGATTCCTCCACACACTTTCCGCACACAACAAGCACACGCCAAACACACCGAAGGCGCCGGCGGGTCCGGCAGTCTTGGAACAACAGCAATGATGTTCCGAGGCACGACGACATGCACCCCCCGATTACCCCCGCCGACCTTTCCACGCTGATCGCTGAAGCCGATACGGCCGCGCGCCGTCTGCGCCGCAAGCTAGCTGCGCCCGCCGCCGATCATGACGATCTCCGCCAGGACCTTCTGGTCGACCTGATCTGCCGCCTGCCTGGCTTCGACGCACGACGCGGCAGCATCGGCGCCTTCGCCAACATCGTGCTGCGCAACCAGTCCTCGCGGATCGCTATGCGGCACCATCGCCAGCGCCGTGCGCAGGGTGGGTCGCTGCTCTCGCTTGAGGTTCCGCTGTCCGGAGCTCGCGAGCCGGTGGGCGACACGCTGACCGAGGACGACGGGCTTGCTGCCTGGCACGGCCAGACCTGCTGCGCCGCAACCGTCACCGAACTTCACCACGCCCTGCAGGCCGCCCTCGCGCGGCTCCCGGCCGAGGATCGCCGCTTCTGTGCGGCGCTGGCGCATCGCCCAGTCACCGCGCTGGCGGCCGAGGGATTCGGCAGTCGGTCCGCGCTCTACCGCCGCCTCGCCGATCTCCGTCACGTCCTCACTGCCCACGGTCTCGGTCCCGCCTGGGACGATCTCGCGGCGACCTGAGTAGAGGCGAAAGGAGGAGATCATGTTCATGGGCACCACCCCCTTCATCACGGTCCGCGCCCGCCGACCGCTCACCGAGATCGAGTTCTGCGCCTGGGTGGCGCAG
>Ga0208112_100559_pt1 | contig 27595 bp, 30 predicted proteins | sample HotLakConsoUCCLE_FD_184736 | JGI IMG/M metagenome (GOLD analysis project Ga0208112, IMG submission 184736) | Hypersaline microbial mat communities from Hot Lake, Washington, USA - Hot Lake Consortium UCC-LE (SPAdes) (version 2) ... | reverse complement strand
CGTCAAACCGGGCGACGATGGCCTTGCCATTCACGGGTGACAAACCCTCCAGCGGCAGCGTAGGATCATTCATGGCGGATGTGGCCTCCGTGAAACTGCAAGATTCGGCGTCAACAACCAAATCTTAGGCGATTTCAACGGCTTGCGCTACATCCGCCAGACCACAATGAATTTTCCGGGCTAGTACTCTTGAGAGATTGCTGGATTTGCGGCTTGAGATAGTTGATTTTGTAGATTCCCACTCTTCGGATGTATAATCTGCATTCCTTCCAACGAAATCGATTATATCTAAAAGTGAATGATCACCAGAGAATCGCTGTATCTCAAGAGGTCCCCATTGTATGCGACCTTCCCCATCCATTGTCCCCGTATGCCGCCTGAAAATCCACTCTTCGGCTTCTTCTCGCGTATCAAATTTTACGCAGCGAATTGGATTTATTTTATTGATATCAAAATTAGAGGATGCTCTTAAAAGTGATTTTTTTATTCGATCAGATATTTTTGTTCCATTCAAAATGTTGGTATTATCGAGAACCTTTAAAGCAGATATTCTCCTGTTTCCCTCAAGGACAACGTACTCGTCAGAATCATCGCCTTCTATAACATAAAGGCTATCCCCAGGATCAAGTCCATTGTTTTTGATGCTTATCATCAGATTGCGAAAATATGCATCGTTTAGATTAATAATATATTCCAATGCGGATGCTTGACTATCTGCACTTCCAATACGTGGATTATCTTCATCGAGTAGGAGATATTCCAGTTCAACCTCAATTAACTCAGGCATATCACACATTCCCCTAAACGATGTCTATATAAGCGACCTTTCGGACCAACGCGCGAAACAGCAACAAAAAATCGCCGAATCGACAGCGGGCGTCTTCGCGGCAAGAATACCGCAATCCCCCATCCACGCCACCCCCGCGCCCACACCCTCCATGAAGGTGGCGCCGGAACTCCCCTCTCCCCCGCGGAGAGGGGTTGGGGGTGAGGGGCGTATCAGAATAAAGCGCGAGCGTGATGAAGCGCGACCGTCATCCACGGCAAAGCATAATCATCAACGCTCCTCACCCCCGGCCCCCACGCAGGGAGAGGGGAGAGCGCGCTGCATCAGCCGCTTCGCCCTCGCCATGTCGGCGGGATCAGCATTGGCTGGTCGTCGTCGAGGGGCAGGCAGGTCGGGGCGTCGTCTGTGGTGGCGGACGGCGTGTGGCGCAGGATGCGGTACTGGCCGGTGGCGTCGCGGTGCACGGTGTAGACGAGTTCGCCATCAGCCTCCGGCGGGGCGCGGCGTCCGCGCAGGACGAGCGCCGTCATGGCGAAGATGAAAGCCGGCGGCACGATCAGCCACAGCGCCTTGATCCAGTCCGCAAGCGATTGATACGTGCCGAGAAAGGCTTGCCAGAATGTCGTATCGTCCATGCTCAAACTCCCCAATAACGCGGTCGTGGGAACTGGCCTGCCTGGTTGTGGTGCAACATGATCTCAACCGATTTTTGCCTGAAGGATAGAGCGATATCCCATAATGGGATAATCCGAAAATGGGATTAGTCAACCGGCTCTGATCATCGACGTGAGCCAATGGCAACATCCCTGCAATCTCCTGCCTATCGTGATGCGATTGCCATCATCATCGCTGCCCGCAAGCGCGTCGGGCTGACTCAGCAGCGCATCGCCGACAGGTTGGGAAAGCCGCAATCATGGCTGGCCAAGGTGGAGGGCTGCGAGCGTCGCCTCGACCTCGCCGAATTCATCGCCCTCGCGCGTGCCATGGACATGGAGCCGGCGGCTTTGTTCGATGAGGTGCTACGCGGCTCAGGCAGGGCGGACGCGGCGATGCGCACCTAAAGAGCGGATTTTGCTTCATGGAAACCCCTCTCCACGGAGGGAGAGGGGAGATCGCGCTGCATTGAGCGCTCGGCATGACCGGATGCCCCTCCTGGCGGGGAAGGAATGGGGGGTGGGGAGCGGCGGCGATGCAGATGAACGGCGTTGCGGATTGTCGAAACCGGGCTCACGCCACCCGACACGCCGCTCCCCGCACGCGATTTAAGCCCTGCATCCGCCCCCGGCGCTTGAAGAAACCGGCATCTCGTGACAAGACCGCGCGGTATCAATCGGCGCGCGGGGTGGCTGCGCGCATCCGGCGTCGCGCCAGGCGGGCGTCGACAAAATCGAGACGGGCGTGAGATGAATCTGTTTGCGACTTTCGAGGAGCGCGTGGCGCAGGCGCTGCGGAATCTGCAGCAGGCGGGGGAATTGCCGGGGGATCTGGATATTTCCCGCGCCGTCGTCGAGCCGCCGCGCGATCCCGCCCATGGCGATCTCGCCACCAATGCGGCGATGGTGCTGGCCAAGCCGGCGGGCACCAATCCGCGCGCGCTGGCGGAAAGGATCGCCGCCGATCTGGCGAGCGATCCGCGTATCGTGGCGGCGGAGGTGGCCGGGCCCGGCTTCATCAATCTGCGGCTCGATCCGGCGATCTATCGCGACATGCTGCGTGCGGTGATCCTGCTTGGCGAGGAGTACGGGCGCGGCACTGGCCAGGATACGCGCCCGGTCAATGTCGAATACGTCTCCGCCAATCCCACCGGCCCGATGCATGTCGGCCACGGGCGCGGCGCGGTCTTCGGCGACGCGCTTTGCGCGCTGCTCGCCTTCGCCGGGCATGACGTTTCGCGCGAATATTACATCAACGATGCCGGCGCGCAGGTCGACGTGCTCGCCCGCTCCGCCTTCCTGCGCTACCGCGAGGCGCTCGGCGAGGAGATCGGCGAGATCCCGGAAGGGCTCTATCCGGGCGATTATCTCGTCGGTGTCGGCCAGCAGCTGGCGCAGACCTACGGGCCCGGGCTGCATGATCATACGGAAGCCGAATGGCTGCCGGTCGTGCGCGATGCGGCGATCGAGGCGATGATGGCGATGATCCGCGACGATCTCGCCGCTCTCGACATTCGCCACGACGTGTTCTTCTCCGAGCGCTCGCTCATGGCGGGCGGCACCGATGCGGTGGCCGCCACCATCGCCGATCTGCGCGCACGCGACCTGATCTACGAAGGCCGTCTCCCCCGCCCCAAGGGCGCGCCGGACGAGGATTGGGAGGACCGGGAACAGACGCTTTTCCGCGCCACGGAATTCGGTGACGATGTCGACCGCCCGCTGCTCAAATCCGATGGCTCCTACACCTATTTCGCCGCCGATATCGCGTATCATCGCTCCAAGTTCGAGCGCGGTTTTCCGGTGATGATCGATGTCTGGGGCGCCGATCACGGCGGCTATGTCAAGCGCATGCAGGCGGCGGTGAAGGCCATCACCCGGGGCGAGGGCGCGCTCGACGTCAAGCTGTGCCAGATGGTGCGGCTGCTGCGCGACGGCGAACAGGTGAAGATGTCGAAGCGCTCCGGCGAGTTCGTCACGCTGCGTGAGGTGGTCGACGAGGTCGGCTCCGACGCGGTGCGCTTCATGATGCTCTACCGCAAGAATGATGCGCCACTCGATTTCGATCTGGTGAAGGTGCGCGAGCAATCGAAGGACAACCCGGTCTTCTACGTGCAATACGCCCATGCGCGCTGCCACTCGGTCGCGCGGCAGGCAGCGGAGGCGTTTCCGCAGGCGGATCTGTCCCCCGAGAACCTCGCGACCCGCGCGGCGGCCTCGCAGACGGCGATCGACCCGGCGGAGCTGGAGCTGTTGCGGCGGATCGCGCAATATCCGCGCATCGTCGAAGCCGCCGCAAAAGCGCACGAGCCGCACCGGATCGCGTTCTTCGTCCATGAAATCGCCAGTTTGTTGCATCAGTTCTGGGCGAAGGGCAAAGATTCCACACACTTACGCTTTGTTAACCAAAGCGATGAAGAGTCGAGCCTGGAAAGACTCGCTCTGGCATACGCAATCCGTTGCGTGATCGCCTCGGGTCTTCGTATTCTGGGCGTCGCGGCGCCCGACGAGATGCGCTAGCGGGGCTCCCGCGAGAGCGGGTGGATCATCGGCCCGACGATATCCTCTCCCCGCCGCGCACCGTCGGCACCGCCGGCGAAGGTGAAGGCGGCACGCCGCCTGCGAGGGACGAGGGGCCCGGCCGAACATGAGCGATACGGCGAAGAGACGTCTGGCGATCGACCTCGACGAGATCGAGCGGCAATTGCAACAAAGCGCACCACAACGTGGTGGCGGCAGCGGAAACGGAGCCGGCGCGGGGTCCGGTGACAGTGGCGGCCAGGATCCAGGGGGCACGCCATCGGGCAAACCCGATCCGCTGGCGGAGCTTGCCCGGATCGTCGGGCAGGACGACCCGTTCCGCAGCATTCTCAGCGGCGAACAGGCCGGTACCGAGCCACGCCCCAACGATCCGGATCACGATGCCGTCTTCGGCGATGGCGCCGACGAAACACGTGACCAGCCGGAACCCCCGCCTGCACATCCAGCGGTGCAAGCACAAGCCCCGGTGGGTTATCAAGCCCCGCCGGGTTATCAAGCCCAGCAGGGTTTTGACGACTGGCTGCCCCAGGATGCGCAGCAGGAGCTCCGGGCCGGCGAACAGCCGCCTGCGCCTGCCGTCGGGCCGGTGTCGCCACGGGGCCCGAACGAGTATCGCAATGACGCCCGCGATGACGGCTGGCCGCAAATGTCCGCGCCGATTCCCGCGCCTGGCTCTGCCTACGCGCCGCAGCACCCTCGCGACTGGCAACCATCTCAAGACTGGCAACAGCCGGAATGGCGCGAAGACGATCTCTACGCCGATCCTCGTCGCCCCGATCTGAGCGCGCCACCGGTCTATGCCACCCCGCATCCGGCCGGGCAGACATATGATGGCGGTCATCAGGGCTACGGCGATTACGATGATTACGGCGATGCCCTCGACGATCTCGACAATGCCCCGCGATTGCGCCGTGAGCGGCGCGGCGGTGGCAAGGCGATGATGACGATCGGCGTCGTTCTCGGCGTCGCGGTGATCGGCGTGGCGAGCGCTTTGTATTTCGTACGCAGTTCCGGCCCTACTGGTGACGGCGCACCACCCCTGATCACGGCGGAAAGCGAGCCGATGCGCGTGGAGCCCGCCAATCCGGGCGGTGTCGAGATCCCGGATCAGGACCGCCAGATCTTCGAGCGCTCCACCGAGGATGAAACCCGCGTCGTTGATCGCGAGGAACAGCCCGTCGATATCGGCGAGATCGCGCGCTCCAGTCCGCGCGTCGTCCTGCCGCCGCCGGCCGCAATTCAGGGGCGTGACGGCTCTGCCGATCCGATCGCGGAAGTGCTCGCAGGCACGATGGAATCGCAACCGGACTTCGAGGCGCCGCCAGAAATCTCCGCCGCCGTCGCCGAGCTCGGCGAGCCGCGCCGCGTGCGCACGGTCACGGTGCGCCCCGACGGCACCATCATCCGCAACGGCGACGACGCGCCACGTGAAACGGCCGCGCTCGATACACCGAGCGCGTTCTCGGCAATGGCCGATTCGAGCGTCCCCGCCCCGGCGACCGAGCGGATGCCCTGGGAGACCGATCCTGCCGAGGATACGGCAGAGGATGTCTCGACGGGAGACAATGCCGTGGCGGCGGCAGATCAGCAGCCGGAGCGCGAGGCCGCCGACGATGCGCTCGCGCCGCTCCTCGTGCAAGATGAGGCACCCGCCGCAGCACCGGAACAAGCAGCACAGCCCGATATCGCCGATACAACTCCCGAACCCGCCCCGGCGCCGCGCGGTCCGATGGCACTGACGGGCGCCATGCAGATAGCCCCGCAGGCGCAGGAGCAGGAGCAGGAGCAGGCGCAGGAGCAGGAGCAGGAGCAGAGCGCGCCCGCACAATCGCCGCAGCAGACGGCGAGCGTCGCACCGGCGCAGCCGGCGGCTACGGGCGATTATGTCGTCCAGCTCGGCATCAGCAATTCCGAAGATCGCGCCCGGGCGGCCTTCAGCCAGTATCAGAGCCGTTATTCCGGCATTATCGGTGGTGCGGATCCGATCGTGCGGCGGGCGGAGGTCAACGGTAACACCATCTATCGCGTGCGCGTCGGCCCCTATGACCTCTCTTCGGCCAACAGCGTCTGCGACCGGATCAAGGATGCCGGCGGGGATTGCTTTGTCGCCCGCAACTGATCATCAGGCGGCCCGGTGACCAGCCGGGCCACCTCCCCCGAGACCCTCCACGGAAACTCTGCATGACCCTGTCCGCTGTGATCTACGGATGTTCGGGCCCCGAACTCACGCCGGACGAGGTCGCCTTCTTCCGCGAGACGCGCCCTTTCGGCTTTATCCTGTTTGCGCGCAATATCATCGATCCCGATCAGGTCCGCGCGCTCTGCGCTGCAATGCGCGAGGCTGCCGGCCATGATGCGCCGGTCCTGATCGATCAGGAAGGCGGGCGCGTGCGCCGGCTGCGTCCGCCGCACTGGCTCGACCATCCGCCCGCTGCCAGCTATGGCGAGGCCATCAAGGATCCCGCGCAGCAGATTGCCGCCGTGGCGCTCGGGGCACGGCTGATTGCGCATGAATTGCGCGATCTCGGCATCGACGTCGATTGCCTGCCCTGCCTCGACATTCCCGTCCCCGGCGCCCATGACGTGATCGGCGACCGCGCCTACGGGCATGAACCGCAGATCGTCGGTGCGCTCGGCGGTGCGGCGGCGCGGGGGCTGATGGCGGGTGGCGTCCTGCCCGTGATCAAGCACATACCCGGCCATGGCCGCGCCGGCGTTGACAGCCATCTCGCTCTGCCGGTCGTCGAGACCGACCGGGAGACGCTTGCGGCAACCGATTTCGCACCCTTCAAGGCGCTTTCGCATCTGCCGATGGCGATGACGGCGCATGTCGTTTATACCGCGCTCGACCCGGAGAACTGCGCCACGCTCTCGCAGGTGATCATCAGCGAGATAATCCGGGGCGAGATCGGCTTCGACGGGCTGCTGATGAGCGATGATGTCGGCATGCACGCGCTCGCCGGCGATTTCCGCGAACGCATGCGCGGGCTGTTTGCGGCGGGTTGCGATATCGCGCTGCATTGTTCGGGGGATTTCACCGAGATGCAGGATGTGGCGGCCGAGACGCCGGCGCTCGCCGGTGAGGCCGCGCGGCGTGCGGATGCCGCGCTCACGCTGCGCAAGGCCCCCGTCGAGGATTTCGATCCTGTGGATGCGCGCGCGCGGCGCGATGCTTTGCTTGCCGGGACGGGCTGATCGGGTGATTCTGCACCGCGCGACAAGGCGCGGGGGCGATTCGCACGAGGTGGCATGGCCGAGATCATCGCATTCGAGGAGGGACGTCCCCGGCGCGAGGCCGCGCCGGATACGGATGCGCTCGTCGTCGATGTCGACGGTTTCGAGGGCCCGCTCGATCTGCTGCTTGAACTCGCCCGGCGTCAGAAGGTCGATCTGACGAAGATCTCGATCCTCGCCCTCGCCGAACAATATCTCGTCTTCATCGAGGAATTGCGCAAGCTGCGCCTCGAACTCGCCGCCGATTATCTCGTCATGGCGGCCTGGCTCGCCTATCTGAAATCGCGGCTGCTGCTGCCCGAGCCGCCGAAGGGCGAGGAGCCCTCCGCCGACGATCTCGCCACCGCGCTGCAATTGCGGCTGCAGCGGCTCGAGACGATCCGCAAGGCGGCGAAGATGCTGGAAGAGCGCCCGCGTCTGGGCCGCGATTTCCACACGCGCGGCGCGCCGGAACCGGTCCGCGTGCGCCACAGGCCGCTCTGGGACGCCACACTCTACGATCTGCTCTCGGCCTATGCCCGCGAGCGCCAGAAGCAGATGTCGTCGCGGGTCACGATGAAACGCCGCACGGTCTGGACGCTGGCCGAAGCGCGCGAGGCGCTGGAGCGGCTGCTTGGTCATGATGTCGGGTCGGACTGGATCGTTCTCGACAGCTATCTGACCGATTACATCGCCAGCCCCGGCCAGCGCGCCACGGTACTGGCTTCGGCACTCTCGGCAACGCTCGAAATGGTACGTGAGGGACGGCTCAACCTGCGCCAGGACGAGGCTTTCGGCTCGCTCTGGGTGCGCCCCGGCAGCGGCAAGCCGGATATCGGGCCATCCCTATCCTCCGCAGCAGAGGCGGCCGGATCATGAGCAAGGACGGCAACATGCTCGCCATCGCCGAACGCCTCCATGCGGAACTCGCACAGGCACGCGATCTGCTGGAAGGTGTGCGCATCGCCGAGGCCCTGCTCTTCGCCTCCGCCGAACCGCTCGCCGAGGACGAGATCGCGGCGCGCCTGCCGGCGGGTGTCTCCGTCGAGCGGGTGATGGGGGAGATGGTGCGCGCCTATTCCGGGCGCGGCGTGAATTGCGTGTGTATCGCCGGTCGCTGGGCATTGCGCACCGCGCATGATCTCTCCGACGTGCTGGTGCGCGAGGTGCAGGAGCCGCGCAAGCTCTCGCGCGCGGCGATGGAGACGCTGGCCATCATCGCCTATCACCAGCCCGTCACCCGCGCCGAGATCGAGGAGATTCGTGGCGTCTCCACCTCGAAGGGCACGCTCGACACCCTGATCGAGACCGGCTGGGTGCGCCTGCGCGGGCGCCGCCGCTCACCAGGCCGCCCGGTCACCTATGGCACGACACCGAATTTCCTCGATCATTTCGGTCTGGAACAGATCGACGACCTGCCCGGCCTCGAAGAACTCAAGGGCGCCGGCTTCATCGAAGGCCGCATCCCGCCCGGCATGAGCATCCCCTCCCCCTCCGACGCCGAATCCCTGCGCGAAGACGAGGACCCCCTCGACGACAGCGACCTGTTCATGCCGCTCCCGATCGAGGGGGATGATGGCGAGGGGGACGCGGACGATGGTGAGGACGAGGAGGATACGCGGGACGAGCGCGGATGAGGAGCCAAGCGAGGCGACAACGCGGCGACGGCCCCCTCACCCCGCCCGCTCGACCACCTGCTCGATCGCACCGAAAACCGAATGCCCCTTCCCATCCTTCATCTCGATGCGCACCCTGTCGCCGAAGCCCATGAAGGGCGTGCGGGGCTCGCCGTGGCGCAGGGTCTCGACGGTGCGCTGTTCGGCGATGCAGGCATAGCCGAGGCCGCCTTCCGCGACGGGCAGGCCGGGGCCGCCATCGGCATCGCGGTTGGAGACCGTTCCCGAACCGATGATCGTACCGGCACCGAGCGCGCGGGTGCCTGCGGCATGGGCGATCAGGGTGGGAAAATCGAAGGTCATGTCGGTGCCGGCATCCGGCTTGCCGAAGAGCTGGCCGTTGAGCATGCTCACGAGCGGCAGGTTGAGCCGCCCGCCATCCCAGGCATCGCCAAGACTGTCGGGCGTCACCGCCACGGGCGAGAAGGCGCTCGCGGGCTTGGCGTGGAAGAAGCCGAATCCCTTCGATATCTCGCCCGGGATCAGATTGCGCAGCGAGACATCGTTTGCGAGCATGACAAGCCGGATCGCGGCAGCGCATTCCTCGCGCCCCGCCCCCATCGGCACATCGCCGGTGACGACCGCGATCTCGCCCTCGAAATCGATCCCCCAGGCCTCGTCGGCGAGGCGGATCGGATCGCGCGGGCCCAGAAACCCGTCGGATCCGCCCTGATACATCAGCGGATCGCTCCAGAAACTCTCCGGCATCGCGGCGCCGCGCGCGCGGCGTACGAGATCGACGTGATTGACATAAGCCGAGCCATCCGCCCACTGATAGGCACGCGGCAGCGGCGCGGCGCAATCGTGCTCGTGAAAGCGGAAACTGGGGATGGCACTATGTTCGAGCTGCTCGGCGAGATCGTGCAGATGCGGGGCGACGCGCTCCCAATCGTCGAGGGCGGCCTGGAGCGTCGGTGCGATATTGTCCGCTCCGGTCGCACGGGTCAGATCCTGCGAAACGACGACGAGGCGTCCGTCGCGGCCTTGTTTGAGGGATGCAATCTTCATGGCGCCTGCTCGTTTCCTCTATGATTCGAATTTGGCGCGTGACCCGCGCGGGGACAGTATAGGATGACCGATCTCGCAAGACGACGTTTTCTCGCAGCCGGCGGCCTGATCGCCGCATCGGCGACATTGCACGGTACACGGGCAGCACGGGCGCAGGAGCCGCTGAACCTGCGCATGGCTTATGGTCTGCCGCGTATCCTGACCACGCCTTACGAGGCCGCCGAACGTTTCGCAGCCGACATCGCCGAGGCCAGTGAAGGCGCCATCGCGATTACGCTGACGGACGGGCGCATACGGCTCCCCGCCAGCGCATCCGAGGGCTCGGAGGCAGACGCAGCGGGAAACGTGCCGCAAGATGGGCAGGAAGACGGGCAGGAAGACGGGGAGGAAGACGCGCTGGAGAGCAGCACGCGCGCGATCGAAGCCATCACCGTCGCGCCGACGCCGGAGGTCCTGCTCGACGCCGTCGGCTCCGGGCGCATCGACATGGCCTACATGCCGCTCGATTCCCTCCATGAGCGCGAGCCCGCCCTCGCCTTTGCGGGCGGCGCTCCCTTCGGCCTCAATGCGCGCCAGCATCAGGCGTGGTGGGAACAGGGCGGGGGGCGCGAGAGCATCGACGAAGCGCTCGCCCGGCACGGCTGCATCGCCCTGCCCTGCGGCGGCGCGGGCACGCCGATGGGTGGGTTCTATCCGCGCGAAATAACCGGGCCGGACGATCTCGCCGGCCTGCGCATCCGAATCGACGGGATCGGCGCACAGGTTTTGCGCGAACTCGGCGCCGAGCCGCAAGCAATTCCCGCAGAGGATACGGCACAAGCCTTGCGGGAAGGCGTGATCGAGGCGGCCTGCGGTTTCGGCCCGGTGGATGACGAGATGCTCGACATCCACACCATGGCGCGTTTCTATCACGCCCCCGCCTTCTGGCAGGGCACGGCGAATTTCCATGCGGTGATCAACCTGCAGCTCTGGCGGGCCATGGCGCCCGCCCGGCGCGCGATCATCACCATGGCCGCGCAAGCGACGCATCAGCGGCTGCTGGCCCGCTACGATTACCGCGCCGCCCCAGCATTGCGCCGCCTCGTCATATCCGGGATCGAGTTGCGCTATTTTCCGCAGGAGGTCATGCAGGCTGGCCTCGCCGCGGCGACGCGGGTCCATGACGCCCTCGCACGCCGCGACGCTCTGTATGAACGGGCCTATCGGTCGATGCTGGCCTACCGCACGGACGCGCTGCTGTGGTGGCCGGTGGCCGAACTGTCCTTCGACAGCTTCATGGCACGCTCGCGCGGGGAGCCCTGAGCGGCGATTATGCCGCGCTACGGTTGCGGCGGGCTTCGAGGTCGCGCAGATCGGTGGCGAGCGAAAGGATCTTGCTGCCGGTCATTTTGGTCGGATCGATCGAACCCGAAATGCCGTGCGCGAGATAGATTTCCTCGTGATCGACGCTGCGCATGGCCGAGCCCATGTTCCAGTCGGAAAAATTCCGCTGCGCAATCGGACGCTGCTCAACCAGGGTGACGTCGGCATGGCGCCGGTCGCCGGCAATCCGGCGATAGGTCTCCTCGACGGCATCCTTATCCCCTTCGAGAATCTGCAGAAAATAGGCCTTGTCGAAGATCAGGTATCCGGTCACGCCATTCTCGCCGTTCTTGCGGCGTGCAATTTCCAGGATTTCACGCAGGTTCACGAGCTGGCTGCGATCATCCGCATCGAGCGTGTTCTTGCTGTAATAAACCAACTGGGTCATCGCCATGTTTCTGCTCCGTTGACATATTGTGTTTCTTGCCTGCCGAGAGAGGTAGAGCGCAAAACTTAATAAGAATGAACCAGCTCAATGGCCAAGCTGACCCATTTTTTTACAACTTCAAGGAGAGCACGCAAAAGATGCATATTCAAAAAAACGCCATCAAATACCCCTACGCGCCTTCTTCGGGCCGCATCCCTTTCTGACAAAGCCTTTCGGCTGAGTCGCCCGGGAAGTCGCCAGAATGCGCAATGTCGGCCTTTGCGCATAACAGCGGAAAACGTGCAATAAACGCTTTGCGTGATTGCACACGGCTTTCCTCAAGGTCATGGGATTAGCGGCCCGTGCGCAAAGGCGCGCCGAAACGACCTGGGTTGCGAGCGCGCCGTCAGGACGTGCCGGCTGCCGCCTTCGCACCGGTATCGCCCGCCGCCCGTGCTGCGTCGATCTGGTCGATCGCATCGACGACGGCGTCGAAGGTGAGCAGCGTCGAGGCGTGGCGGGCCTTGAAATCGCGCACGGGTTCGAGGACCTTGAGCTCTTCCCATTTGCCCTGCGGCGGCGGGCCGTTTTCCTTGAGCATGGCCCGCATGGTCGCGCGCAGGTCGCGCAATTCCTGTGCGCTGGATCCGATCACGTTGCGCGCCATCAGCGAGGAGGAGGCCTGGCCGAGCGCGCAGGCCTTCACGTCATGGGCGAAATCGCTGACGTGGCCGTCCTCCATGGCGAGATCGACGGTGACCTTGGAGCCGCAGAGCTTCGATACGGCGCTCGCGCGTGCATGCGGCGCCTCGAGCTTGCCGAGACGCGGGATATCCGCCGCGAGTTCGAGGATGCGTTTGTTATAAATATCGTCCAGCATCGCAGATCCGTCTCCGCCGGCATTCCGGCCGCCCTTGTCATTCTCCGCCGATCCGAGCAGGATGCCTGCCCTGTCGTCAAGATAGGCGCTGCGCTTCGAGAAAGCGAGATGCGGCTATCGGTCGCGACGATTGGTCCGGCTGCGGATGACGCGCGTAAGCATGGCTGTAAGCAGCAAGAAGCGGGAGGCACCACATGGATGCTGTGGTTAAGTCCTTGTCCACGCGTGAGACCTCGGTCGACGCCGACAAGCGGGAAATGCAAAGACCCAGCCGGGAAGAGGCGGAGGCGGCCGTGCGCACGCTGATCCGCTGGGCGGGGGATGATCCGGAGCGCGAGGGGCTGCTCGACACGCCCAAACGCGTCGCCAAGGCCTATCGCGAATTGTTCGCAGGCTATGAGGAGGATGCGGGCGATGTCCTCGCCAAGGTGTTCGAGGATGTCGAGGGCTATGGCGACATGGTGCTGGTGCGCGACATCCCGTTCCATTCGCATTGCGAGCACCACATGGTGCCCTTCCACGGCAAGGCGCATATCGCTTACTTTCCCTCGCAAGGCGTGGTTGGCCTGTCGAAGCTGGCCCGGCTCGTCGATGTCTATGCCCGGCGCCTCCAGACGCAGGAGACGATGACGGCGCAGATCACCGATGCGATCGAGGATTCGCTGAAACCCTGCGGCATCGCCGTGATGATCGAGGCGGAGCACATGTGCATGTCGATGCGCGGCGTGATGAAGGCGGGCTCCTCGACGGTGACGACGAGCTTCACCGGCATCTTCAAGGACGAGCCGGCGGAGCAGGTCCGCTTCTTCACGCAGCTGCGCGCGGGCAAGGAATACCGCTGACGCATATGAGGATTGCCTTGCGGCTGTTGACTTGTGCCGCGACTTCCCTTTTGTGAAGGCGCTTCGCCTGCGGGCGGGGCGCCTTTGCTCGTACGGGAAGGGATGGAAGCCAGCATGAGCGAGACGCGTTTCGGGAAAGACCTCGACAAATCCACACGCGAAGAGGGTGAAATCTTCGCCCCCCGCTTCAACGCCGACGGCCTGATCACGGCGGTGGCGGTGGATGCCGATACCAAGCGTGTCCTCATGGTCGCCCATATGAACGCAGAAGCGCTCGCAAAGACCCTCGAGACCGGCGAGGCGCATTACTGGTCCCGCTCGCGCAACGAACTCTGGCACAAGGGCGCCACCAGCGGCCAGATCCAGCGCGTCGAGGAAATGCGCGTCGATTGCGACCAGGACGCCATCGAAATGCGCGTCCGCGTCTCCGGCGACGGCAATTGCTGCCACACCGGCCGCCGCTCGTGCTTCTATCGCAGGGTGAGCATGGATCAGAACGGCGAAGCGCGGCTGACGAAGACGGATATGGCGTTTACGGGGTGATGTTTGATCGGGCTCGCCGGGATGCTATGATCTGCGCCGCAACCAACGGAGCCGACCATGCCGCAGCGCGCCGCATCCGAACCGATCACCATCAGCGATGAGCAAGCCGCCGAAATCGACGCCCTCGCCCGCGCCACCGACCGCTCCCGCAACGACATCGTCGACCAGGCCATCGCACAGTATCTCGAAGCCAATAACTGGCAGATGAACCGCATTGAGGCCGGCATCGACGCGGCGCGCGAGGGAAGGGTCAGGGACGCCGATCGGGTGTTTGCGCGGATTGCGGACAAGCATGGTTGGGCGCGTTGAGGAGATTGGTCTTTGCCGAGCCGGCGGCGGATGATTTGGAAGCGATCGGGGACTATATTGCGCCGGACGACCCCATCCCCGCCAAAACTGTACACCGTGGACAATAGCTATGAAAGATGGTATAAATATCTCCCGCATAGATTGTGAAATCACACCCAATAAATACTAAATTGCCCTCATTCAATGGAGAGGATCCTTTGATACAGTACTTATCAATCGCAATTTCAATATTTGCGTTGCTGATTTCGGGAGCCACTTTATGGCTCACTCATGTTAGACGCGGAAATCTTATGATGACGCAGCCAAACGTAATTTTCTTTGGCCCAGATGGAAACGAAGGTCATTCCAACGGGAAAGAAGATCGAATTTCAAAAATTTACTTACGAACTCTTCTCTACTCGACAGGAAAGAGAGGTATCGTTCTTGAGCATCTTTTTGTTCGGTTGCGACGGGGTGAAACGCAGCAAAATTTCAACATTTGGGTTTTGGGAGAAAGAGAGCTTGCGAGAGGCAGTGGAATCTTTGTCCCCCAAGAAGGCATTGCCGCAAATCATCATTTCTTAGCACCCTCAGACACCCAGAACTTCGATTTTGCGGCAGGCGACTACAAGCTTGAGGTATATGGAAAGGTAGTTGGCAAAAAGAAGCCGATACTTTTGTCAATTATCCAACTTGCAATCGATCGAGACGAAGCAGAGAAGCTTCGAAAAAAAGACTACGGCATCTACTTTGATTGGGGGCCGGACGCTGGGCGCTACCAGAAAAAAATAGAGCCCCGACGACCGCGAACTCTGGATCCCCTAGTAGCGCTTGCGGCGCTTGGCTACGGCAATCCTCCATTTTCTCAGGCAGTTCAGGAGGACACTAAGGCGATGCGTTCACCGAGGACCACAGACTGAAGCTGACACGCCGGCACATGCGCCCTGTCCAAATATTTCCCGCGCAAGGCCCCGATCACCTTGCCCATATCCTTCATGGAGCTCGCGCCCTGCTAGGCGATCTCGGCTTCGACGACGGCGCGAGGATCGCATGTCGGGTGCGACCGCAAGCCGTGGAACTAGCGCATCGTAGGTTGCCTAAAAAGAAATACACACGTAAATATCGTGAAGAACACAAAAAAGAGGCGCTCCGAAGGAGCGCCTCTGATTGGGAAGCCGGGGATCTATTTTGCCGAAGAGATCGCCGATCGTGTCCGGGCCTTTCACTTCTGAAAACAGTGACCGTGCGGGCGCCCGGGAGCCCGAGGGCTGGCATCCCGCAAGCGGAATGCCGGGTGGCATGTTCCTTCAGGCAGCGATGCCGGTCGTTTGATCCATGCTCTTCTCGTCGGTGAATCGGATGGCGCAGGCACCGTCGGTTCGGATGACCTCCGCAGCAGCAACGCTGCCGTTATGCAGTTCGACTTGCACGCGGTCGCCGATGTGCAGGCCCTGGACATGGGAGAGCCTTGCCCCGACCTCACTGATGTCGATCAGGGTGACAGGGATGCGTCGGCCAGCGGCGACGAGCATGATCTCCTGATCGACCCTTCTGCGTATCTGCTCACGGCGATCCCGGACATCTGCGGATACCCCTTCGAGGAATTCATCGACGGCAAGGGACAACGCGCTCCCGACCTGTGAGAGTTCGTCGGAGACCCCCATGACACGACCGGCTTCCTTAGAAGTCGCCTTGATCGCGCCGGCAACGGTATCGACATTGCTGGTCGCGGTCGCGCTGCCATCGGAAGCGACAGCGATCGAATGGGAAATCTCCTTGGTTGCGACATCCTGCTCTTCGACCGCAGAGGCGATCGCCTGCATGAAGCTCTCGATCTCGCGAACCGCATCGTTGATCTCGCTGATCGCAGTCACGCTCGACCGGGTCGATGCCTGCACGGCAGAAACCTGCTCACTGATTTCTGCTGTTGCCCTTGCGGTCTGGCCGGCGAGCGTCTTCACCTCTGCAGCGACGACGGCGAAACCCTTTCCGGCCTCGCCAGCCCTGGCCGCTTCGATGGTCGCGTTGAGAGCCAGGAGATTGGTCTGCTCGGCTATTGCGTTGATCATCTCTACGACGGTGCCGATCCGTTCAGCAGCGTCGGCAAGACTGGCAACCTCGTTATTCGTCCGCTCTGCGGTCTCGGACGCACGCATGACCACATTCGCCGAACGTTGCGCCTGCTCGGCAATTTCACGAATGGAAGCCGCAAGTTCCTCCGTGGCTGCGGCAACGGATTGTACTTCTGATGACGCGGTCGTCGATGCAATCCGGGCCGAGTCGGCCTGTTCAACCGCCGTCGTCGCGACATTGGTGAGAAGTCCCGCCGTGTCACGCATGGTCTGGGTGCCATCCGTGACCTGGCCCACCGTGCGCGAAATGACCTCGCGAAAATGAGTGATCAGCTTCTCGAGTTGCGCCTGGCGTTGACGCTCGCGGTCACGCTCCAGCTGGGCTTCGCGCTCCAGCCGTTCGCGCGCGATCCCGTTCTCGCGAAACACGGCTACGGCCCGTGTCATGGTTCCGAGCTCATCGCCACGTTCCGCGCCCGCGAGAGAAACGTCAAAGCGCCCCGAGGCAATGGCTTTCATCGATTCGGAGAGATGATCCATCGGGCGCGTCAGGGTGCGCGCAACGAAGTAGCCACCAGCGAGGGCGATCGCCACGAGGACGCCTCCGATCACAAGCATGATGGTTTTCATCTGCGCGAGCGGGGCCATGATCTCATCATGCCCCTGGATGGCCGTTACGGCCCAGTTGGCGCCTTGAAAATTCAACGGTACGGCGGCCTGCAGCGTTGTGATATCGCGATAGCCCGAATCCATGGCGACCCGTGTGTCACCAGCCAGGGCGGCTTCGACGGCTTCGGAGCGCAGACGGGTCGACAGGATGTCGCCATCAGGCGTGAAGCCGGAATCGTTGCGCATCAGACCGTCACGCCCCACGAGGACGGCTTCGCCGGTCTCTCCGAGCCCGCTGCTGCGCGTCATGATCGCATTGATCGCGTCGATCGGCATCTGGAAGACGAGAACGCCCGCCATTTCACCCTGATCCATGACCGGTGTCGAAATGAAGCTCGCCGGCGCATCTGCGCTGGGTCCATAGGGCCTAAAGTCGAAGAAGGACAACTGGCCGGCCTCAGCCGCTCTGGCCGCTCGAAAGGCTTCACCGAGATCCGATTCAGCCCATTCTCCGCCGGATGCGCTGAAATTGGTGGCGTAGTCTTCTTCCTTGAAGACCGAGTAGATCAGGTCGCCTGCATTGTTGAACAGGAAGATGTCGTAATATCCGCGCTCTGTGAGAAGTTCCCGAAACCATGGATGATAACGGGCATGCGCCGCATCATAGGCCAAAGAAACGTCGCCCTGATCGAGCAGATGCTTTTCGCCTGACGGATGCGGGTTATCGTGAATATATGCGCCCTTGAGCAGCGCGGTGACATTTCCACCGATCGCCCCGAAGGCTTCATCAAACACGCCGATAGCCTCGCTGACTGTCGGGTTCGAAGCCACCACGCGCATATCCTGTTCGATCGACGCGAGATAACCCGCGAGCTCGTGAGCGCGTTCGAGGGCGATCGCGCCGAGACGCTGCTCGGTCAATGTCTCGACTGTACTCGCGGCACGCCAGTAACTGCTTGCACCCACGCCTATACCCAGAACCAAAGCGAACCCGGCAATGATGAGTGGAAGCTTTACTCTGATTGGTAGTTTACTTAACATGCTTGATCTCCCAGTTTCAGGAGAATGGTAGAGCGGAATCATAAAAATTTTACATAAATAAATGTATAATATCGGAAAAATGTACGAAGAACGCCCGCGAATGCAACCCGCCTAAATAGATAGATAAGATTTCTCTGCTATAGTGAAATCCATGCGAATGACAATTTCTTGTTTAAAGTACCTTGGCTTGAACATCTTAACTTGCTAATAAGCACCCCTAAAGTGGAGTCATTCCAGCAAATTTCAATCCCTGCATCAGATGGAAGAAGGAACCCGGATGAAGCTCCCTGATTTCAGCCAACGCAACTCCGTTCATACACACGCGCCGACCATGAAGGAGAATCTATTAGAGCGTCCAGCATTTGGCAGATTTTTATTAACTCAATATCTTATTGCGGAGGAAAATCCACATAATCCAGAAATTTCGCTATTTTCCGCTGGAATCGCGCAAATACGCCGAGGAAAATATAAAATTAAAAATTGTTGTTTTAGTTTGAGTTTTATTTTTGATATAAGACGAGATGAATATGCTTGCAAATTTCAAAGAATATATGATTATACAGACTAGACTCGCATCGGCCCTACCGCTTATCACCCCCAAGTACAGACATGCATACGCATCTTCCTTTGCACAAATATAACAAAGTTCACATCAGGAAAGCGAATGGCGGACTGTCATGCTTGGCTGAATTGTACCCAAATTACAAGATAACAAAACCTCGCTCAGAAAGTGATTTTTTCTTCACTGCGAACGCTACATTTATTGGTAATACGAGGATATCTGTCAGAAATTCTGTGCAGATTTTCGCAGAAAATATTGAAAATTGTTTTCTTTGCAAGTATTCTTTTAATGAAAAAGGTTTATTTTCATATAATCACAAAGACACCAACCTTTACAAAGGCAGCTTGATTATTTGTAATATTGATGAGAAATACTCTGTCTCATCTTCTGGGGTAAGCTTCATGCTTCACATGGATAAGGAAAAGCTAATTGAATTTGGGAGAGAATTTCAGCAATTCGAATCAATTAAGATGGCTGACCAGATCTCTAATTTTCAGACTATAGAACAGAATAGCGATTTTCATCTACAAATAAGAAACCTGATTCTTTATTCAATGGATATTTGTGATATGTTTTACACATCAAAAGAATCGGATTTCTCGAAACAATACATTGAAAGAATTTTAATGTTTAAAATTCTTGAACACCTCTTCTATACAAGCAAGACTAATATAATAGATGAGCATAGTCTGCCTGCACGCAAACATATCACGAAGGCGATTGATTACATTCAGGAGTTTTCAGACAGAACTATAATTCCAGCAGATATTGCTAATTATGTTGGAGTATCGAGCCGATATTTGCAAAAAATTTTTCGCGAAGAAGTCGGGATAACGCCGACTCAAGCGATCAAGGAACGAAGACTGGAGTTAGCCTATGAAGCATTGAAGCAATGTGGTGGAAACAATTCAGTCCGCGATATAGCACTGCGCTATGGCTTTACGAATATTGGCGGATTTTCAGGTCTCATTCGCCAAAAGTATGGACGAAGACCATTAGATATAATTCGTTTTGGCTAAAATTCGGCAAGCCATGAACTGAATTTTCCGCATCATGCTTTGACGCGACCGGAGGCCTCGGTCGTATTCTCGCAAAAGCAATGGATTAATTTATAAAAAGCTACCCTCGTTCGGCAAGCAGGTCGGCCTGCCAGTGTCGAATCGGGAGCTTTTAATTGCTATTTTGGCGCAAATACACATCGGACAGCCCGAATCCCCGCGACGCCGTGATGTCCAAACCATCAAAGACTTTCAAGAATTTGGTGACAACATGGATCGGATAAAATCCCCCCCCCGTCACCCCGACAACATCTCCTTCACCACCCCGCTCGCCTTCCCGAAATCCATCCGGCCCGCGTATTTCCCGCGCAGGCCGCCAATCACCTTGCCCATATCCTTCATGGAGCTTGCGCCCTGCTCAGTGATTTCGGCTTCGATGGCGGCGCGCATTTCGGATTCGTCGAGCTGTTTGGGGAGGAAGCTCGTGATGATTGCGGCTTCCTCGTTTTCCTGGGCGGCGAGTTCGTCGCGGTTGTTCTCGGCGTAGATCGCGGCTGATTCCTGGCGCTGCTTGATCATCTTCTGCAGCATGGCGAGGATCTCCTCGTCGCTGGCCTCGCCCTTGCCGGCGCCGCGCAGCTCGATATCCTTGTCCTTGAGGGCGGACTGGATCAGGCGGATGGTGGCGAGCTTGCGCTTTTCGCCGGCGCGCATCGCATCCTTGAGTTCCTGCGTGAAACGTTCGCGCAACATTGAATTCTCCGCTAATCTGGGGCGCGCGGCGTTGACGCCGCCCCGCCGCACCCTTAAGTGACCCATCGACGCGAGCGCCTTATCGGCGCGCGGTCGTACCGCATAATCGTACCGCACATAAGCGAGAAACGAGCCATGTCGCAAGATGATACCGCGCCCACGACCGAATCCGGCTGGCAGGACCTCGCCGCCACGGCGCTTCTCGTGCTGGCCGACGGCACCGTGCTCGAAGGCTTCGGCATCGGTGCGACGGGCGAGGCGGCCGGCGAGGTCTGCTTCAACACGGCGATGACGGGCTATCAGGAAATCCTGACCGACCCCTCCTATGCCGGCCAGATCATCACCTTCACCTTCCCGCATATCGGCAATGTCGGCACCAATGACGAGGATCTGGAGGCGATCGACGCGGTCTCGCCCTCGCCGGTGCGCGGCGTGGTGCTCGCCGCCGCGATCACCCAGCCCTCGAACTGGCGCGCGGCAAGCCATCTCGACGCCTGGCTGAAGGCGCGCGGGCTGATCGGCATCTCCGGCATCGACACCCGCGCCCTCACGGCGCTGATCCGTGATCATGGCATGCAAAACGCCGTCATCGCGCATTCGCCGACCGGCGCTTTCGACGTCGCGGCGCTCAGGCAGAAGGCGGCGCAGCTGCCGGACATGACGGGCCAGGATCTCGTGCCGCTGGTCACGGCGAAGGACGCCTATGAATGGGACGAGACGCCCTGGGAGCTCGGGCGCGGCTATGGCCGGCGCAGCGAGGCGAAAGCCCATGTCGTCGCCATCGATTACGGCGTGAAGCGCAACATCCTGCGGCTTCTGGCCAATGCCGGCTGCCGGGTCACCGTCGTGCCGGCGACGGCGAGCGCCGACGAGATCATGGCGCACGAGCCCGACGGCGTGTTTCTGTCGAACGGCCCCGGCGATCCGGCGGCGACGGGGGAATATGCGGTGCCGGTGATCCGTGCGCTCCTGGAGAGGGACGTTCCGGTTTTTGGAATTTGTCTGGGCCACCAGATGCTCGCCCTCGCGCTCGGCCTGAAGACGAAGAAGATGGGCCAGGGCCATCACGGCGCGAACCATCCGGTGAAGGATCACACCACCGGCAAGGTCGAGATCGTCTCGATGAATCACGGCTTCGCCGTCGATGCCGACGACCTGCCCGCCAATGTGCAGGAGACGCATGTCTCGCTCTTCGACGGCTCGAATTCCGGCATCGCGCTGAAGGACAAGCCGGTCTTCTCCGTGCAGCACCACCCGGAAGCCTCCCCCGGTCCGCATGACAGCCATTACCTGTTTGATCGCTTCGTGGGGCTGATGCAGGACCGCGCGCAGGTCACGGCCTGATCCGCGCGGAAGCGCTTGTTGCCGAGGTTGTTGACGGCGCTGGAGGAATCCGGCGCCGTCTCGGTTTCGTTAACCACCGCTTAACCAAGCTCGCGCACGGTGATCCCCAGCCACCGTCAGCGAGTATCCGCCGTGACCAGCACCAGCCTGCCCCTGCCAGCATCGGAGCGCATGCAGCGCGCGCTGCTGGCGCAATTGAGCATCGTGACCGGCGCCGCCTGGGCGCTCGCACTCTATGCCGGCATGCAGGCGCCCTGGGTGAACGACATCATGGCCTTCATCGCCCCGGAAAGCGCGCGCGCCATGAGCACCGGCGCCTATCTCTTCTCGGTGCCGCTGATTCTGCTGCTCGCCCTGGCGGTCACCTATTTCGGGCGCGAAAGCGTCTTTCGCGCGCCCTTCACGCGCAATCCCCGGCTCGCCGGTGCGCTGGCCGGCGGGCTGTTTTCCCTCCTATTCGTGATCTCGCTCATCCGCACGGCCCAGACCCTGCGGCTCGGCGGGGTCTGAACCGGCACCTGCGGGACGCAACAAGGCGAGACGATACGATGCAAATGGGACAATTCTTCCGCGCCTTCTTCGCCGTCGGCATCATCGGCGGCGCCTTCGTGGCCCTCGCGGAAGCCAAGAGCGGCTGGGCGCCCGATCCGCAGACGGGCCGAGCCCTGCTCACGGAGAACTGCGCGAGTTGCCATGCGGTCGACGCGACCGGCACCAGCCCCGTTCCCGAAGCCGTCGCCTTTCACGAGATCAGCGCGCGCTACCCGGTGAAGGCGCTGGAAGAGGCGCTGGCCGAGGGCATCATGGTCGGCCATGACGGCGTGCAGCAGATGCCGGAATTCCGTTTCAACGCGATTCAGATCGGCGATATCATCGCCTATCTCGAGAGCATTCAGGACGAGTGAAATCCCGTATCCTGTGGCGTCCCGGCAACAGGCACGGCGTTGCGAATGCGTGCGGAGCGTTCCTGCCCCATTTCCGCCGCATCGCAGGCGGCTCCGTCGGATCAACACAACAGATCACGAGCCCGTCATGCCGCCGCTCTCCCACACGCCTCGCGCCCTTTCCCGCCTGATCCTGCGCAAGGCCACCATACCCGGCATCGCGCTGATGAGCATCGTGCTTGGCGCCTGCGTTCCGACCGACGGCGACAGCGTCGCCCTCGCGGGCGATGCAGAAATCGCACAGGCAGGCTCGGCGATCACCGGGCCCGGCCCCGAGGCATCGACAAGGCTCATGCAATATGCCGGCCTCACCGAGCGCGATGATGCTCCGTTCCAGCAGGGCCGAGCCTCCTTCTATCGCCATGGCAGCCGCACGGCCAACGGCGAGCGTTTCGACCCCTCCGGCATGACGGCGGCGCATCCCTCCCTGCCCTTCGGCACGCGGGTTCGCGTGGTGCATCCCGCGAGCGGCAACGCGGTCGTGGTCCGGATCAATGATCGCGGCCCCTTCACGGGCGGGCGGGTGATCGATCTCGCCGAAGGCGCGGCACGCAAGCTCGGCATCATCCGTGCGGGCGTCGCGCCGGTTGCGCTCTATCGCCTCGATTGAGAACCTGCCTCGGCGCGCATCTCACGCAGGCCGGTGAAACCACGCAGGGCGAGGAACGTGAAGACGGCGTGCGGCACCGCGAAGGCGCTCACCAGCCAGATCGCGATGCGCAGACTGTAGGCGTGGGGCATCGCCGGATCGATGAAGAAGAAAATCATCAGGGCAAGCAGCGCAATCGTCATCGCGGTCGGCAGAATCGTCGCGCGCAGGACGCGCATCATTGCGCGCGATGGATTGCCGATGGCCGGGTTGCGCGCGGCGAAATCGAACAGATGGCGCGGGGCGTGTACGAGCCCGACATAAAGCACAAAGGCGATCAAAGGCGGAAGCATCGCGAAGGCGAGGACAATGACCGCCATCTCACAGACACGCACGACCGCGCGCATGCCATCACCATGCCCGGACAATGTCTGCCAGAGTGAGCGCAGGATCACCAGCGCCCACAGCCCCTGCCAGGCCAGCGCCACAGGCAGCGCCCAGTCATAGATCACCCGCGTGGCCATCGGCACGTCGAGGACGAGCCAGCCCGCGAAGGCCGTGACCTGCGGCAGGCTGAAGAGAACCGCGAGCGAAAAGGGGGCGAGACCGCGCGCGACGATTTCCGGGTAACGCCACAAGGAGCCCTCCTCGACATCGCCGAGCCCGTAATGCAGAGCGGCGAGCAGGATGAGGGCGGGAAGCAGGATCTGCGGCGCGATCATCCAGCCCGCAACGACACTGACGGCAAGAACGCCGTAGATCACCATGAAACCCAGCGGCCAGAGCCGGCCGAGTCGCGGCTGCAAGACGATCAGCGCCGCATATTGATCGAGCGCGGCATGCGGCAGCACGAGGAGCAGGAGCAGCGCCCCGGCCATGGCGAGCTGGAACAGGGCCGAGGCCGGCGCAAGAAACGGATAGAGGATGGCCGTGACGCCGATCACGGCGAGCGCAGCGACGGCATGGGCACGCCGCATGGACGCGAACCACGCGCGATAGCCGTCAGGCGTCAAGGCATCGTCATGCTGTTGCGCATGGGTCGTTGCCTGTAGCCTTCCATTCTCGACCCGCCTGCTGGAATCCATCGCCCTATACCCCGGCGTCCATCCACGCCACAATTTGCTCTGGTTCGCATGCCCGGACCGACTTGTCGACCCGCTCCGAGCGACGGCGCTTTCGCGGGAGCCCCATTCCCGTCATCGACATGTGAAATCGTGAGGAGGGTTTGAAAGTCAAGAAATTTGGCCGGACAAACCGGTGCGATTTTTCGGATTTTTCAGAAGAATGTCACAATTTATTGCCGCATCTCGCCATAACCGCGCATTTGAGCGGCCCAAAATCAACAAACGCTTTACAAGGCAACGCAATTTCTGCAATGGTACCGAGCCGGTATGATGCCGGTTGTGGGTCAGCGGTCACAAGCGTTGATGAATGACATCGCCGTCGCTTTGGAGTTCGTCCAATAAGATCAGGTTGTCGGTTTTCAGACTGTCATGGGCATCCCGGAAACGGTTGTGTCCGTCAGGTGTGTCGGTGAACGCGACCCCGTTTTGAAGCAGCTCCAGAGCGAGAGAATACATGGGTCGAGGTCGAGATTTCCGCGAGACGAGCCGTAAGGGCTTCGATAATGATTTTGGTCAGGATCAGCCTGACTATTTCGAGCCGCGCGCGGAACGTGGTTCCTTCGGCAGTCAGCCGTCAATGTCCCGTCCGGTCGGCGGCGTCGAGATGGACGCGGTCGTGAAGTGGTTCAACCCGGAGAAGGGCTTCGGTTTCGTCGAGCTGGGCGACGGCTCGGGCGATGCCTTCCTGCATATCCGCGCCGTCCAGGCGGCGGGCTATGATGAATTTCTGCCCGGCACCAAGCTGGAAGTGCGGACCGCGCAGGGCCAGAAGGGCCCGCAGGTCACGGAGGTGCTCAGCGCCGATACCAGCACTGCGGAAGAACGCCCGCAGCGTCAGGGCTTCGGTGGCGCCGGCGGTCCCGGTGGCGGCTTCGGCGGCCAGCGCCGTCCCCCGCCGCGCCAGCAGGGCTTCGGCGGACCGCGCAGCACCGGCCCGGCGACGGAACTGTCCGGTACGGTGAAATGGTATAATCCGACCAAGGGCTTCGGCTTCATCATGGCCGAGGATGGGGGCAAGGACGTGTTCATCCACCGCTCCGTACTCATGCGCGCCAATCTGCCGGATCTGATCGAAGGCCAGCAGGTCCGTATGGGCGTGGTCGAAGGCCAGAAGGGCCGCGAAGCCGCAACGATCGAGATCTGAGATCACCTTCAAACCTGCGCGCCGTCGCGATGCGTGACGGCGCGCGCTTCTTGTCGGCGAAGTGCGAAACCCTGTATCAGCATCGTTTTGCAAAACCGCGATGAAACACGCGCTCGGCCTCCCCTCTCCATGGGGATTGAAATCATGCCCTTCATACAGGCCGTAAACCGTCCCGGCTCCCTCCGTGAATACGGGCAGCAGGCAAGCGGCGGCGACAAGCATCTCTGCGCCGTCGATGGCTGCGGCACGGCCCATGACGCCGGCGCCTGATCCCGATACACTCCCTCCCCGCTCATACCTCAAAGTGTTCACCATCTCTCCGGTCTGTGCCTGGAAACGGGAGAGGACCCGCGTGCAGCGCGCGCCAGGTCTGCGAACCGGGCGGGCAATCAGCCGGGAAGCCACTCATAGGCGACGGGGTTGTCCGGGCAGAGGCCGTTGCCGCATTCGAGCAGGGTCGAGGCGGCATTGCCGAGTGTTACCAGAGCGAAGACGGTGAGCGCGGCGAGGATCAGCGGGTTGCGCGCGCGCGCCCCGATAGTCGGCTCGAACTGCCGCTCGAAAAACAGCATCGCGGCTGCACCGAGAATGATCGCGCCGAAAATCAGCGCTGCCCAGCTGTAGAGATGCAGGCCGAGCACGGGATCGCCATAAGCGCCACTGCCGGGCACGATATGCAGCGCGACCTGGCGCAGCGATACGGCGCCGCCGGCGAGAGCGGCGAGGATCATCAGCCCGTAATGGCCGGGTCGCGGGCCGATCAGCAGGTTCAGCGCGAGGCCGAGCCCCACGGCGACGAAGCCGGCGCGTTGCAGGATGCAGAGCGGGCAAGGCAGCTCGCGCGCGACGATCTGGGTGTAGAAGGCGGCAAGCAGGATCGCGGATATCGCGATCAGGGCGAGCGCGTTGAGCAGGCGGGAGGTCGCAGCATCGATCATCGCAGCACCGGTCAGAAGGACAGCGCGAGGCTGTCCGTCGCATGCAGGCGAAACAGCATCAGCGTGAGCGCGATCGCGGCGAGCCCACTCCCCAGCGCCCAGCCACACCGGCCATACCAGGCGAAGGCGAGGCCGGCGAAGACGATGACGAATGGCAGAGCCATCATCGGATGATCCTTCTTGCGTCAGAGGGTGAATCAGCAGGCATGCGGTCTGCACCATCGCTTGCCGACCGCTCCCGGGGCAAGGCATTGGTGCCAAATCCGTGGAACGCAAATGCCAGATCCGGATTTGAATCGGTTAAGACAAACCGCGCCATGGAACGGAAGCGCTGATGACGATGCGATACGAAGAAAAACGTGACTTCTCGAAAACGACCGAGCCTGAAGCGGATCGGCAATCCGCCGATAATGCGCCGATCTTCGTCATTCAGAAGCACGACGCTTCCAGCCTGCACTACGATTTTCGCATCAATGTCGGCGGCGCGCTCAAGTCCTGGGCAATCCCGAAGGGCCCCTCCACCGATCCACGCGAGAAACGCCTGGCCCTGCGCACCGAGGACCATCCGCGCGACTATGCCGATTTCGAGGGCGTGATCCCGGAGGGTGAATACGGCGCCGGGACCGTTCTGGTCTGGGATCGCGGCACCTGGGAAAACATCACCCGCAAGGAAGACGGGATCGTTCCTGCCGAGACGGCGCTCGAACAGGGGCATCTGCTCATGCACCTGGAAGGCGAAAAGATCGCGGGCGGATACGCCCTGCAACGCACCGATACCGGTGATGACGAGAAATGGCTGCTCGTGAAAATGGATGACGATGCCGCCGATGCGCGCCGCAATCCGGTCTCGACGCAACCGGAATCCGTCCTCAGCGGGCGCACGATCGCGCAGGTCAGGCGACAGGAAGGCGATGGCGACGCGGACGACGCGTCATGACGGAGTGGCGCGACAGACTGTCGGCGCAGGAGCGGGAGCGCCTTGCGCGACAGCCGCATCCGGACTGGACCGCGCCGATGCTGGCCACGCTCACCGATGAGCGCTTTCGTGATCCGGACTGGCTCTTCGAGCGCAAGCTCGACGGCGAGCGCGCCCTGTGTTTTCGTGACGGTGACCGCATCCGGCTGCTCACACGCAACCGCAAGGATATCGGTGAAACCTATCCCGAGATCATCGACACGCTGGCCAAGCAGGCGGGCCGGGATTTCGTCGTCGATGGCGAGATCGTCGCCTTCGAGCAAGGGCGCACCAGCTTCTCGCGTCTGCAGCAGCGCATGGGGATCAGTGATCCGCAGGAGGCGCGCGACAGCGGTGTGGCGGTG
>Ga0208112_100548_pt1 | contig 28168 bp, 36 predicted proteins | sample HotLakConsoUCCLE_FD_184736 | JGI IMG/M metagenome (GOLD analysis project Ga0208112, IMG submission 184736) | Hypersaline microbial mat communities from Hot Lake, Washington, USA - Hot Lake Consortium UCC-LE (SPAdes) (version 2) ... | reverse complement strand
CACACCGGCGTCGTGCTCGCGCAGCATGCCGATAATCTGCTCTTCCGAATAACGGCTCTTTCGCATGGTCCATCCTCTCCTCGATGGACTCTACCATTCAATGGCCGGAATTCACGGGGCTGGGTCATTCGGCACCCGGTTGGCGGCGCGACTACACGCTCCACCAAAGCGCCAAAGGGGGATTTTCCGGGGGATTGAAAAAATCTCCACCCCTAAAAACTTATATATTTCAATTCATTAGAAGAAAATTATGGTGCCCAGGAGAAGACTCGAACTTCCACTCCCTTTCGGGAACTGGCACCTGAAGCCAGCGCGTCTACCAATTCCGCCACCTGGGCCGGTGTGCGAGCGGGGGTGATAGTGCGCGAGGCGCGGCGCTGTCAACGTCTTCGCGCGCCCCATGTGCATTGCGGCGCACAAGGCGGGCCGCGCCTGCATGGACAGCGGTGGGGATTTTTGGTCTATCGGCCGATGATCCCTATGTAAGCGGTGCGGGGCGCCGCTTTTCGAAACGAGGCCGACCATGCAATTGCGCGACGAGATGATCACCGTGTTCGGCGCGTCCGGATTCATCGGACGCTATGTGGTGCGGCGCCTGGCCAAGGCGGGCTACCGGGTGCGCGCCGCCACCCGCCGCCCGCACCTGGCCAACGAGCTGCGCCCCATGGGCGTGGTGGGCCAGATCCAGCTGGTGCAGGCCAATCTGAAGGACCGCGCCTCGGTGGAGCGCGCGGTGGACGGCGCCCACGGCGTGATCAATCTGGTGGGCATTCTGGCCGAGGACGGCAAGCAGAGCTTCGAGGCGCTGCAGAACAAGGGCGCCGGGCTGATCGCCGAGGCGGCGAAGGCCGCCGGGATCGCGCGCATGGTGCACATCTCCGCCATCGGCGCCGACGAAAACTCCTCCAGCAAGTACGCAAAGACGAAAGCGCTGGGCGAGCGCGCGGTGCGCCAGGTCCTGCCCGAGGCGGTGATCCTGCGCCCCTCCATCGTGTTCGGCCCGGAGGACGAATTCTTCAACAAATTCGCCGACATGGCCCGCTTCGCCCCGGCCCTGCCGCTGATCGGCGGCGGCAAGACGAAATTCCAGCCGGTGTATTGCGACGACGTCGCCGAATGCGCGGTGAAGGCGCTGGACATGGACGCCGCGAAGGGCCGCACCTATGAGCTCGGCGGGCCGGGGATCTACACCTTCAAGCAGGTCCTGGAATTCATCATGGAGACCACGGGCCGCAAGCGCGTGCTCGTCCCCCTCCCCTTCTTCGCCGCCACCTCCCTGGGCGCGATCGGAGAGATCACCGGCAAGCTGCCCTTCGTGCAGCCCTTCCTCACCCGCGATCAGGTCAAATTGCTCAAGACCGACAACGTGGTGGGCGAAACCGGCGAGGATTTCGGGACACTTGACGATTTCGGCGTGGAGCGCGAGAGCATCGAATCCATCGTGCCCTCCTATCTGGCGCGCTACCGCAAGGGCGGCCAGTTCGCCGAGGAAACCGAGCGCAATTAGGTAAAGCCCTTAGAAAAGGCCCGTGACATGAGCAGCGAAGAGCCGAAATTCCCCGGCTGGCGCGGCACGACGATTTTGTGCGTGCGCAAGAACGGCAAGGTGGCCCTGGCCGGAGACGGTCAGGTCTCCATCGGCGACACCGTGATGAAGGCCACCGCCAAAAAGGTCCGCCCGCTGTCCGGCGGCAAGGTGATCGCCGGGTTCGCCGGCGCGACGGCCGACGCCTTTGCTCTGTTCGAGCGCCTGGAAGGCAAGCTGGAGACCCATTCCGGTCAGCTGGCGCGCTCCTGCGTGGAGCTGGCCAAGGACTGGCGCACCGACCGCTATATGCGCCGGCTGGAGGCCATGCTGATCGTGGCGGACAAGGACGAGAGCTTTGTGCTCACCGGCGCCGGCGACGTGCTGGAGCCCGAAGACGGCATCGCCGCCATCGGATCGGGCGGCAATTACGCCCTCGCCGCGGCGAGGGCGCTCATGGACTATGAAGACGATGCGGAGGTGATCGCGAAAAAGGCGATGAAGGTCGCCAGCGATATCTGCATCTACTCCAACAATAATCTCACCATCGAGACGCTTTAGGCTCAGCCTTTCAGCGCCGCGGTCTGCTTTTCGCACAGCTCTGCGACGCCGGACCGGGCTAGCGCGAAGAGCTGGTCGAACTGTTCGGGGGCCATGGGGCGGTCCTCGGCGGTGGCCTGCACCTCGATGACGCCGCCTTCAGCGCTGAGCACGAAATTGGCGTCGGTCTGGGCGACGCGGTCTTCCTCGTATTCCAGATCCAGGCGGGCTTCGCCGGAAATGATCCCGCAGCTCACCGCGGCCAGCTGGGCGTGGACCGGGTCGGCCTTGATCACGCCTTCTTCGAGCAGATAGCCCACCGCCTGTTTCAGGGCGAGCCAGGCGCCGGTGATCGAGGCGGTGCGCGTGCCGCCGTCGGCCTGCAGCACGTCGCAATCGATGAGGATCTGGCGTTCGCCCAGGGCCTTCAGATCGATGCAGGCGCGCAAGGAGCGTCCGATCAGGCGCTGGATCTCCTGGGTGCGGCCGGAGACCTTGCCGCCGGTCACCTCGCGGCGGGTGCGGGTGTGGGTGGCGCGCGGCAGCATGGAATATTCGGCGGTGACCCAGCCCTTGCCCTGACCGCGCAGCCAGGGCGGGGTGTGGTCGTCGACGCTGGCGGTGCACAGCACGTGGGTGTTCCCGCACTTCACCAGGCAGGAGCCCTCGGCGTAGGGGTTGAAGCCCATCTCGAAACGGATGTCGCGGAGGGCGTCGGGCTGGCGGCCGTCGGGGCGCATGGGCGAGTCTCCTGAAAACTGATCTGCGCCTTGCTACAAGGATATGCGCGCCGGTCAAGCCGACCGGAAGGCGGCGCCCGGCCGATTGCGCGAACCGGCGTGTGACATTACCTCTTTAGCCATGGACGACACCCAACGCCCCGTTTCCGGACTGCAGGCGCTGGACGCGCGCTCGCGCCGGCTCTTCCGCGAGCTGGTGGAGACCTATCTGGCCACCGGCGAGCCGGTGGGCTCGCGCACCCTGTCGAAGACCAGCGGGCTCACCCTGTCTCCCGCCTCCATCCGCAACACCATGGCCGATCTGGCGCAGGCGGGGCTTCTGAGCGCGCCCCACGCCTCGGCGGGGCGCATGCCCACCCATGCCGGGCTTCGCCTGTTCGTGGACGGGCTGTTGCAGATCGGCGATCTGGACAGCGATGAACGCCGCGACATCGAGGACCGGGTCAGCGCCGCCGGGCGCCGGCCGGAAGAAGTTCTGTCAGAAGCCTCCGCGCTTCTGTCGGGCCTGGCCGGGGGCGCAGGTCTTGTGGCCAGCGCGGAAGCCGATGCGCCGCTGCGCCATGTGGAGTTCGTCAATCTGTCGCCCACCGAAATCCTCGCCGTTCTGGTGAGTGAGGACGGCGGGGTGGAGAACCGGATCATGCGCGCGCCCATCGGGCTGCCGCCGGCCGCGCTCATCGAGGCGGGCAATTATCTCTCCTCCCGGCTGCGCGGACGCACCCTGGCCGAAGCGCTCAAGGAGATCGGCGAGGAGATCGCCAGCAAGCGCGCCCAGCTCGACAGCGCCGCCTCCAGCCTGGTGTCCCAGGGCGTGGCCGACTGGGGCGGCCCGGAAAGCCGCACCCTGATCGTGCGCGGCCAGGCGCGGCTGCTCGAGGCGGTGCAGGCGGCCGAGGATCTCGAGCGGGTGCGCCTCCTGTTCGACGATATCGAACGCAAGGAAGGCCTTCTGGCGCTTCTCGACGAAGCCCGCGCGGGCAAGGGCGTGCGCCTGTTCATCGGTTCGGAGAACCCGCTGTTTTCGCTGTCTGGATCCAGCGTCATCGTCGCGCCCTATCGCAATCGCGACAACCGCATCATCGGCGCGCTCGGCGTCATCGGGCCGACGCGCCTGAATTACGCCCGCGTCATTCCGCTGGTGGATTACACCGCCCAGGTGGTCGGCAAGCTGATCGCCGGGGGACGGTGACCCCTTGACCTTTAGCCCCATCGACTTGATCTAGCTGCCCATGACCCAAGACAACGCCAAACCCGACACCGCCGCCGACCAGGGCTTCGAGCCCGGGACCGAGCACACCGCCGCAGGCGACGCCGCGCGCACCGGCGCCGACGCGCCGCTTTCCGACGCGGAGCGGCCCGACCCGCTCGACGCCGAGGCGGGCGAGCAGGCCCCCGAAGAGCACACTCCGGAAGAGCCCGGCCTCGACGCGCAGCTCGCCGAGGCCAAGGACAAGCTCCTGCGCGCCTATGCGGAGATGGAGAACACACGAAAGCGCGCCCAGCGCGACGTGAAGGACGCGCGCGAATACGCCGTCACCGGCTTTGCGCGCGACATGCTGGACGTGGCCGACAATCTGGCGCGCGCCCTGGGCAGCATCGATGACGAGGCCAAGGCTGGCGCCGGGCCCGCCCTGGCGACGCTCCTTGAAGGCGTCGAACTTACCGAAAAGCGTCTCTCCACCACGCTGGAGCGCCACGGCGTGAAGAAGGTGGAGCCCAAACCCGGCGACGCCTTCGACGCCAACCACCATCAGGCCGCCGCCCAGGTGCCCGCCGACCAGCCCAAGGGCGCCGTGGCCCACGTCATGCAGCCCGGCTACGTCATCGGCGAGCGCACCCTGCGCGCCGCCATGGTGGTGGTCAGCGCCGGGCCCGCCAGCGGCGGCGGCGGTGAGCGCAAGCCGGAGCCGAAGCCCGAACCGCCGACAGGCGGCGGGGTGGATGTGAGCGCCTGACGCAGACTGCATTCTTGACGCCTGAAGCCTGAGCGCTGGACCTTGAAGGCCGCGAGTCTGCGGCCCGGCCCTCGGCCGCCTTATTTCGATTGCCGAGGCCCTCTGGCGGGCGTACCGCTTTGCGCGCCGCGTCGCGGCTCATCGCTGACGCGGTTTTCAGGAGAAGCCTTCCATGTTGAAGCGCATCGTTACCGGCGTTTTCGCCGCAGCCTGCCTTGCTGTGGCGCCCGCTTACGCTGAGGACGTCATCTACACGCTCCACAACGAGTCCTCGTATGTGGTCATGGAGTTCTACACCGGGCCGACCAATGAGGACGAATGGGGCGACGACCTTCTGGGCAGCGACGTCCTGGGCGCCGGCGAGAGCGTTCGCGTCACCATCGCCGACGGCAGCGATCAGTGCGAATATGATTTTCGGTTTGTCTTTGAAGACGGCGATGTCGTCGAAGAATTCGGCGTCGATATCTGCGAACTGGCCGAGTATTCGCTGACCGATTAAACCGGCTCGCTCCGGTTCTGATCAAAAAAAGGGCGGCTCCACGGAGCCGCCCTTTTCATGTCCGGATGGCTGTGAGGCCCTAGCGGCGCGGCGCGGTGCGCGGCTCGCCGTTCTGCCAGTAGGTGGCGCCGTTGCGGTAATCTTCATACCAGTAGCGGCCCGAATACTGATCGTAATACAGCTCGGAATGGTTCGGGTTGTTGGCGCTGTGGCCGCAGCCGCCCGGCTGGCGGCAGCCGATGAGCGCGCCGCCCGCCGCACCCACGGCCGCGCCGATGAGCGCGCCGCGTCCGGCGTCGCCGTCGCCGACATTATTGCCGATGGCCGCGCCCGCGAGCGCGCCGGCGCCGGCGCCGACCGCGGCGCCGCGGACGCCCTGATTGGTGGCGCATGCCGAAAGCATGAGCGGAACGGCGGCGAGAAGCACTAGCTTGCGGATCATGGCGAACTCCTGTGACCAAGGGGACGGACCCCTCCGGTCCGTTGCCTGAGTGTTATTAAAAACCATCGCGGCTGAATTGAGGCTGAACGACTTTCCTGAGGTCAGGGCGTCACGCGCCGCAGGGTCAGGTTGATCCGGCCGGGTCGCCAGTGTTCAGGCAGCAGGGTGGAGGTTCCCGGATAGATCCGGTCCACGCCGTGATGGCAGGCGCGCGCGGCGCCGCCCAGCACCACCACGTCGCCGGAATCGAGCACGAAGGAGGCGGTGGGATCGCCGCGCGACGGTCCGCCGAGCCGGAAGCGCGCCTTGTCGCCCAGCGAGACCGAGACCACGGGCGCGTACACCGCCTGCTCGTCATTGTCCACGTGCAGCCCCATGCGCGCTTCGGGCCCGTACCAGTTCACAAGGCAGGCCTGCGGCGGATCGGGCCAGTCCGCGATCGCCGCCCACAGATCCAGCAGCGCCTGCGGCATGGCCGGCCAGGCCTCGCCGGTGACCGGATGACCGGGCTCGTAGCGATAGCCCCTGTCCTTGTCGGTGACCCAGCCCAGAGGCCCGAAATTGGTCATGCGCACCGAGAGCGGCTTGCCGGTGCGCGGCATGGCGGGTTGATAGAGCGGGCTCTTTTCGATTCCGGCGAGCACGGTTTCGACCAGCGCGGTCTGCTCTGCGCGCGAGAACCGCTGGGGCAGAAGCTTGAAGCCTTCAGGCGGGATGAAGCGGGATGCGGGCATTAAGCGAGCCGATCTGGTGAGGCGGGCAGGCTAGCCGAGGCGCCGCCGCAGGCAAAGGATTCTCCCTTCCGCCCTTGCGCCCTCTCGCGCGCCTTCCTAAATCGCCCCGTAGCGCACATGGACTTCACGTCCGCGTGAAAATTTTGAATTTCGCCCCGGCCCGGCCGGGGCCGGTTTGAACAGAAACAGGCATCAAGTCGGGGGGTGGCCCCGTATGCGCCGGCGCGCTTCGGGCCCGGCCATCCGCCCGCCCCGCCGCAACACAGGAGACAAAAGACGCCATGAGCAAGGTTATCGGTATCGACCTGGGAACCACCAACAGCTGCGTCGCCGTCATGGACGGCGACAGCGCGAAGGTGATCGAGAACGCCGAAGGCATGCGCACCACGCCGTCCGTGGTCGCGTTCACGGAAGACGGCGAGCGCCTCATCGGCCAGCCCGCCAAGCGCCAGGCCGTCACCAACCCGGACCACACCTTCTTCGCCATCAAGCGCCTGATCGGCCGGACCATGTCCGACCCGACGGTGAAGAAAGACAAGGACATGGTGCCCTACGCCATTGTCGAAGGCGCCAATGGCGACGCCTGGGTCCAGGGCCGCGACAAGAAATACGCGCCGTCTGAAATCTCCGCCTTCATCCTGCAGAAGATGAAGGAGACCGCCGAAAGCTATCTCGGCGAGAAGGTCGAGAAGGCCGTCATCACGGTTCCCGCTTACTTCAACGACGCCCAGCGCCAGGCCACCAAGGACGCGGGGCGAATCGCCGGACTTGAAGTGCTGCGCATCATCAACGAGCCCACCGCGGCCGCGCTCGCCTACGGCCTCGACAAGGGCGACAGCCGCACCATCGCGGTCTATGACCTCGGCGGCGGCACGTTCGACGTCTCGGTCCTGGAGATCGGCGACGGCGTGTTCGAGGTGAAGGCCACCAATGGCGACACCTTCCTGGGCGGCGAAGACTTCGACATCCGCATCGTGGAATATCTCGCGGCCGAGTTCAAAAAGGACCAGGGCATCGACCTGCGCTCCGACAAGCTCGCCCTGCAGCGCCTGAAGGAAGAAGCCGAGAAGGCCAAGAAGGAGCTGTCGAGCGCCTCGTCCTACGAGGTGAACCTGCCCTTCATCACCGCCGACGCGTCGGGTCCCAAGCACCTGAACATGAAGCTGTCGCGCGCCAAGCTGGAGAGCCTCGTCGAGGATCTGGTCAAGCGCACGATCGAGCCGTGCAAGGCCGCGCTGAAAGACGCCGGCGTCTCGGCCTCGGAAATCGACGAAGTGGTGCTGGTGGGCGGCATGACCCGCATGCCCAAGGTCCAGGAAGTGGTGAAGAACTTCTTCGGCAAGGAACCCCATCGCGGCGTGAACCCGGACGAAGTCGTGGCGCTGGGCGCCGCGATCCAGGCCGGCGTGCTGCAGGGCGACGTGAAGGACGTGCTGCTGCTCGACGTGACCCCGCTGAGCCTGGGCATCGAGACGCTGGGCGGCGTGTTCACCCGCCTCATCGACCGCAACACGACGATCCCGACCAAGAAGTCGCAGACCTTCTCCACCGCCGACGACAACCAGACCGCCGTGACGATCCGGGTGTTCCAGGGCGAGCGCGAGATGGCCGCGGACAACAAGATGCTCGGCCAGTTCGACCTGGTGGGCATTCCGCCGTCCCCGCGCGGCATGCCGCAGATCGAGGTGACGTTCGACATCGACGCCAACGGTCTGGTGAACGTGTCGGCCAAGGACCAGGCCACCGGCAAGGAGCAGGCGATCCGCATCCAGGCCTCCGGCGGTCTGTCCGATGACGATATCGAGAAAATGGTCAAGGACGCCGAAGCCAACGCCGAGGCCGACAAGAAGCGCCGCGCCCTGGTGGACGCCAAGAACACCGCCGAGGCCCTGGTCCATCAGACCAAATCTCAGGTCGAGGAGTTCGGCGAGAAGCTGAACCCCGCCGACAAGGAGGCGATCGAAACCGCGGTCAAGGAGCTGGAAGAGGTCAAGGACGGCGAGGATCTGGAAGCCATCCAGCAGAAGAGCCAGGCCCTGCAGCAGGCCGTCATGAAGCTGGGCGAGGCGATCTACGCCGCGCAGCAGTCGGGCGGTCAGGCGCCGGACGGCGGCGACGGGGCCTCGAAGGAAGACGAAGGCGTCGTCGATGCGGAATTCACCGAGGTGAAGGACGACGACGGCGACTCCGACGAGAAGAAGAGCGCGTAGCGCGCGCTGTCTCGCGATACCGCGGCCCCGTCCCGACCCCGGGGCGGGGCCGCATCGCTTCAACCGGCGGCTTCAGCGTTTTGAAACGCCGGTTTGCAGCTGAAACGTGAAGGGCCGCGCCGATCTCGCTCCCTCCCCCTTCGGGGAGGGTCGGGGTGGGGGGGGCGCGAGACCTTGATGATCCGGCGCCCGTCATGGGCCGTCGCCGCCCCGCCCCGGCCCTCCCTTCGAAACGGGAGGGCGAGCTGATAAAGCCTCTCGCTCCCATGCGCGGGCGAGGCCGTAGGGAAGCTGGACTGAACGTATGAGCAAGCGCGACTATTACGAGACACTGGGCGTGGACAAGGGCGCGGACGCCAAGGCGATCAAGAGCGCCTATCGCAAGCTGGCCATGCAATACCACCCGGACAAGAATCCCGGCGACGCCGAAGCCGAGGCCAAGTTCAAGGAAGTGGGCGAGGCCTACGCGGTGCTGTCCGACGCCGACAAGCGCGCCGCCTATGACCGCATGGGCCACGCGGCGTTCAGCCAGGGCGGCGGCGGCGGTCAGGGCCCGTTCGGCCAGGGCGGCTTCGGCGGCGGTTCCGCGGCCGATTTCGCGGACATTTTCGAACAGGTCTTCGGCGACGCCTTCGGCATGGGCCGGGGCGCGCGTGGCGCCGGCGCCGGCCGGCGGGCGGGGCCGGCGCGGGGCTCGGACCTGCGCTACGACATGGAGATCACGCTGGAGGAGGCGTTCCACGGCAAGGATTCCGATATCCGCATCCCCACCACGGTTTCGTGCGAGCGCTGCTCCGGCGACGGCGCCGAACCGGGCACGGGCGTGACCACGTGCGAGACCTGTTCCGGGGCCGGCCGCATACGGCGCACCCAGGGCTTCTTCACCATGGAGCAGACCTGCCCGACTTGCGGCGGGCGCGGCCAGTACGTGGAGACCCCCTGCCAGGAATGCGACGGGGCGGGCCGGGTGCGCAAGATGCGCGATCTCAGGGTCCAGATCCCCGCCGGCGTCGAAGACGGCATGCGTATCCGCCTGGCCGGCGAGGGCGAGGCGGGCGCGCGCGGCGGGCCGCGCGGCGATCTCTACATCTTCATCTCCGTGCTGCCCCACGAATTGTTCGAGCGCGACGGGCCCAATCTGTATTGCCGCGCGCCTGTGCCCATGGTCACCGCGGCGCTGGGCGGCGAGATCGACGCACCCACGATCGAAGGCGGCAAGGTGAAGATCACCATCCCCGACGGCGCCCAGACCGGCGAACGCATGCGGCTGCGCCACAAGGGGATGAGCAAGGTGAACACCGGCGGCGCGCGCGGCGACATGTTCGTGGAGCTGTTCGTGGAGACGCCGCGCAAACTCACCGAGCGCCAGCGCGAGATCCTGCGTGAGTTCTGCGACATCTCCGGCGACGGCTGCAATCCGGAAAGCGACGGCTTCTTCAAGAAGGTCAAACGCTTCTGGCAGGACGTGCGCGGCGACGACGAGGCGCGGCCGGGAGTGTAGGCCGGCGCCGGCTTCGCTGCGTTACCGTTTTCTTCACCACGTTTCGCTCAAAACCGGCGAGTGAAGGAGCGCATCCATGCCTGACATCAAGCTTCGCGCCGCGGTATGCGGCGTTTCCGGCCGGCTTGGCCGGACCATCGCGAACCAGCTGATAAGCCGGACCGATACGGCGATCTGCGGCGGCATGGTGGGCCAGGACAGCGTCAATCTCGGCGCCGATCTCGGCGATGTCGCCGGCAAGGGATATCTGGGGATCGAGACCGTCGTGTCCCTGGAGGAGGCGGTGGCTGACGCCGACATCCTCATCGACGTCTCCACGCCGCAGGTGATCGCGGCGGTGGCCGAACGGCTCGCCCGGCTGGGCGGCGTCGGGCTTGTCACGGGCAGCACAGGGCTGGACGATGACCAGCAGGCGGCGCTTCACGCCGCGTCGAAGGTGATCCCCGTCCTGCAGGCGAGCAATTTCTCGCTGGGCGTCGCCGTCATGGAGCGCCTGGTGGCCGAGGCGGCGCGCGCGCTCGACGCTGAACAGTTCGATCTGGAGATCGTCGAGACCCATCACAAGCGCAAGGCCGACGCGCCGTCCGGCACCGCCATCAGTCTTGGCAAGGCCGCCGCTCACGCGCGTGGAGAGACCTTCGACACGGTTGCGCAGTTCGAACGCCCCCGCATCAATGGGTCACGCCCCATGGGCACGATCGGCTTCGCCGCAGTGCGCGGCGGCGGCGTGGTGGGCGAGCACGAGGCGCGCTTTCTCTCCGCCTTTGAGGAAGTGACGGTGACCCACCGCGCCTTCGACCGCTTCCTGTTCGCGCGCGGCGCGGTGGAGGCGGCGCTCTGGCTGAAAGGCCGCGAGCCCGGCTTCTATTCCATGCAGGACGTGCTGGGCTGAGGCCTTCCGGCTCAGGCCGTGCCGAACAATTCCAGCTGACGAGCGTTCAGGCTCGGTTCCGGGATCGGTCCCCGCGTGCGGTTGCGCGACAGGGTGCGCGACGGCGGCGGGGCCACCACGGCGTCGCCCTGACTGACCGACAGCCCGAGATCGCTCGCCTTGGACCGGATTGCGGCGTCCGGCCGGCCGAGGCGCAGGCTGATCAGGCGCAGGGGCGCGCCGCGGCGCACCAGCTCACGCAGGGCTGAGAGATCGTCACGCCGCCAGCGCTTGCCGGAATTGCGGGCGTATCCATCGGTCTTCGAGGTGTAGGGCATGTCACGCTCCTGTTCTTATCAGTTTAGAACATAAGCGGAACATTATATCAGGTCAAGCGATGTTCCGCCTGCGTTCTCCTGACAGGGTTAACGCCGAACGGATTCACCGGGTTCCGGAGCTACCAGCTTCCCTCGTTCTCCATGCTCTTCCACGGCTCGTCCGGCTCAAGCGGATCGCCCTGCTGCAGAAGCTCGAGGGAGATGTTGTCGGGGCTCTTGATGAAGGCCATGTGGCCGTCGCGCGGCGGGCGCGCGATCGTGTATCCGAGCCCCTGCATGCGCGAGCACAGGGCGTAGATGTCGGGAACGCGATAGGCGAGGTGCCCGAAATTGCGCCCCGTGCCGTAGTCCTCCGCGTCCCAGTTATAGGTGAGCTCCACCATGGGAAGCCCGGCGGGCAGGGGGCTTTCCAGCGGCCGGGTGAGCGGCGTCTGCACCCCCGCCCTGTGAAGATCGTCCGGCGTCGCCAGGAAGATCAGCGTGAAGCGGCCTTTCTCGCTTTCGGTCCGTCGGACCTCTTCAAAGCCGAGCCCCTCGCAGAAAAAGGCGAGAGAGGCGTCGATATCGGTGATGCGCACCATGGCGTGCAGGAATTCCATCGCGGGAATACTCCTTGCGGACTGGATGTGAAGCGGCGCCTACGCGCCGGGATCGGATCTTGAGTCGGGGTCGGGATCGGGGCGGACGCGGCGGGCCCATTTCGGGCGGGGCCGCCAGCCGGGATCGTCGGGAATCGGTTCGCCGCGGGCGCGGGCCAGGGCGTGGGTGAAGGGTTCGGGGGTTTTCTGGTGGGCCAGGCGCGCGAAAATCGCGGCCACCGCAGCCCAGATGAAGCACAGCGCGAAAAATAGAGAGAACATGTAGACATAGCCGGTATGGCCCGCCCATGCCGGAGCCCCGCTGGCGCGCCAGATTGCGTCATAGCCCAGCGGCACCAGGATCAGCGCCGCCGGGCTCACCAGGAGCGCCGCCGCCGCGCCGCCGGCCGCGTAGAGCGCACCGCGGGGCTGGAAGCTGTCCACATAAAGGGTGACGAACTCCGCTTCGGACACCGACGCCACCGTGGCCGGCTTTTCCGCGCACCGGCTGGCGTATTCCGCCTTCGCGTCCTCGCGCAGGGCCCGCACCGCGAGAACCCAGCGGGCGAGCGAGATGACGATGAACAGCGCGAGGAGTGCGCCGAGAAGATAGAAGCCCTGACCGATCATGGGGACGTATTTAACCCCTCGCGGCCTCATAAGCGAGCATGCAGCGCTTGCGATTCAGTCCCCAGTGATAGCCGGTGAGGCGGCCGTCCCCGGACAGCACGCGGTGACAGGGGATGAGGAAGCTCACAGGGTTTGCGCCCACCGCCGCGCCGACGGCGCGGCTGGCCTTCGCCGTGCAGACTTCAACGGCGATGTCGCGATAGCTGACGATCTTCGCCGGCGGGATGCGCAACAAGGCCCGCCAGACCTGCCGGCGCCAGGGCGTGCCGTAGAGCGCCAGATCCAGCCGGGTCTCGCCGGGCCGCGCCTCGAAGATGCGTTCGGCCCAGCTGGCGGCGAGCGCGTCGTCGGTTTCAATCCGGGCCTTGGGAAAGCGCGCCATGAGGTCTGCGCGCACCGTGTCTTCCTCGCCGGCGTCCGCAAAGCCCAGGGCCGACAGGCCGCGCGGCGCGATCAGGAAGACGCCGGTCCCGAACGGGGTGGCGGCTTGCCCGATCCGGAAGGTGAGCGCGGCGCCGCCCGCCTTCGCCGCGCCGGGGGTGACGCCTTCTTCGGCGATGAACACGTCATGCAGGCGCGACGGCGCGGACAGGCCGGTCTCATAGGCCGCGTCGAGCACGCTCGCCCCGTCCACCAGGAGCTTTCGGGCGCTGGCGTGGGTGAGCGCCTGGACCATGCGCTTCGGGCTGGTTCCGGTCCAGCGGGTGAAGACGCGCTGGAAATGGTGCGGCGAAAGCCCGGCCGCCTGCGCCGCGGCGTCCAGGTCGGGTTGTTCGCGCCAGTGGTCCGACAGCCAGGCGATGGCGGCGCCCATGCGGGCGTAATCGGCGCTGGCGGCGATGTCGGAGGAAAGAAGGGTCTCGGTCATGGCGGCGAGAGTGCCGCGGGTCAGGCGGGCGCGCCACCCGGTTCTTGCGGCGCGCCGCGCCGGGCCTTGTCGATCGCTTCGCGCACCGCCCCGGCCAGGGCCTCGCGCTCCTTCGGACCGAGCATGGCGCCGATGATGAGATTGCGGCCTTTGTGGTGCAGCCGCGCCTGAACGTCGGGTTCGCCCTCTCCGGCCACCTCCACCCGTGTCCAGGCCAGCGGCACGCGGTAGGCGGTCTGGTGGCCGAAGGGCGTGCGCCGGTCGACGCGGATTTCCTCGTCTGTGACCTTGATGGTCTCCAGCCGCCGTCCGTCGCGATAGGAGAAGTGGAACGCCAGGAAGACCACCAGCACGTCGAGCCCGAAAAAGCCCAGGACCGGCCAGGCGCCGATGGCCATGAAGGCGATACCGGCGGCGAAACTGATCACGCCGACGCCGGCCATAAGGGCGTAAAAGCCGGGATTGGGCAGGGAGCGGTTGGGCCGGATCTCCGCATCAAGATAGAGCTGCGCCTCCCCTGGCAAGGGCGGGGCGGACGGGTCGGCGGGCCAGGTTTCGTAGGGTCGGCGTTCCATGGCGCCTAAAATAGCGCCCAGCGCGGGCAGTTCCAGACCCCGGCGCGATGACCTTGGTCGCGACCGGCCTTCGGCTTGCGCTCGAGCGCATAAGCGCAGGGCGCGCTAACGCCCCGTAGACCCGAAGCCGCTCGCGCCGCGCTCGGTCTCGTCGAGATCCTCCACCTGTTCCCACTCGACCCGGGTGACCGGCGCCACGACCATCTGGGCGATGCGCTCGCCGCGGGTCACGGTGAACGGCTCGCGCCCGTGATTGATGAGATTGACCTTGATCTCGCCGCGATAGTCGGCGTCCACGGTCCCCGGCGCGTTGACGCAGGTGACCGCGTATTTCACCGACAGGCCGGACCGCGGCCGGATCTGCGCCTCGAAGCCCTCGGGCAGCGCGATGGAGAGCCCGGTGGGAATAAGCCGCCAGTCGCCCGGCTGCAGGACTACGGGCGCGTCCTCGGCGACCGCGGCGCGCAGATCCATTCCGGCCGCCAGCGCGGACTCGTAGCGGGGCAGGTCCAGCCCGGCGAAATGGGGGAGCGGTTTGACCTTGAGCGTGAACACGGCGGCCTCCTTGAACGCAGACAGGGCGCGATCCTAAAAGGATTCTCGCCCGCGTCAGCCTTCAAAGCCCTACTCGCCCGCCCCGCGCAAGGCGGCTTCGCCGTCATTGAAGCCTTCCACGGCCGCCTGGATCCGCGCGCGCGTCCCCGCGTCCACATCGCCGCGCATGATTTGATAGACATAGCGCCCCTCGGCGTGGCCGAGCGCCAGAATCGTCTCTGAATCCTCGGCGGCGAGATAGAGCGGGACGTAATAGAGCGCCTCGAAATCATGGGCGCGGGGCACGATCGTCTCGCGCACGCACACAAGGCCCGACGCATCGTCGGCCAGAGGCGGCCGGGCCATAAGGCCGGGCGCGGCCGATCGCTGCGAGAGATCGTACCCGTCCAGCTGGGTATACGTGGCGCCGTCGCCGCCCACTTCGAAACAGGGCGCGGCGCCGGCGGCGGTTCCGGCGGCTGCGGCGAGGGCCGCAGCGCACAACGGTCTGAAAAGCATGGCGGAGCTCGTGTGTTCTGACTGAAACAGAGCCAGGAAGCGTCCGGCCGGCCCCGCCGGCGGCCGGACGCGCCGGGTCTAGTCTTCGGTTTCGGCTTGCTCGTCCATATAGGCTTCGAGCGCGGTCTCGGAGTCGGCGAACCCTTCAAGGGCGCCGCGGATAGCGACGACGTCGTCCTCGGTCAGCTCGCCCTCGACGCGGCGCACGAGGTATTGGGGCGGGGTTTCCTCGCCGGCCTCGTTCGTACCCGCGGCCGCGAAGCCGATGGCAAGCACGCGCGCGTCCTCTTCCTGTCCGTCGCGCAGGAACAGCGGCACGCCGCGATAGCGCACAAGCTCGAAATCATTGGCGTCGGGCACGATGCTGTCGCGGATGCACATGATCCCGGCGGCGTTCTCCGACAGGGGCGGCGGGTCCATCAGGCCCGGCCGCGCGGTCTCTTCGCGCAGCTCGTAATCGGTGAGCTCGGTGTATTCAGCGCCGTCCGCGCCGACTTCGTAGCACTGGGCGGAGGCCAGTCCGGTGAATGCGGCCGCGCTGAAGGCGGCCAGAAACAGGGTCTTCATGGGGATCCCGTAATGGTTGCTGCAACTGGGACCGAGACTAGCAGGCGATCCCGCCCGCGCCAAACCGTCGCGCACGACCCGGCGCAGTCTCAGGTCCAGCCCAGGAGCGCGGCCTTGATCTCCGCGGCGAGCCGGGCGCCGATTTCAGCCTTCGCGGCGCGGTCGATCACCAGATCCTCGCCGCCGCGGATCACCTGCACTGCGTTCTGCTCGCCGCCCATGGCGTCGCCGGAGACGTCGTTGGCCACCATCCAGTCACAGCCCTTGCGCAGGCGCTTTTCCCGAGCATGCCGGACCACGTCGTGGGTCTCAGCGGCGAAGCCCACCACAAGGCGCGGGCGCCGCGGCGGCTGATGGCCGGCGATGGTCTTCAGGATGTCGGGATTCTCCACCAGCTGGAGCGTCGTCATGGCGCCCTTGTCCAGCTTGATCTTCTGTTCGTGGGCCTGGGCCGGGCGCCAGTCGGCCACCGCGGCGACGGCGACGAACACGTCGGCGGGCAGGGCGCCCTCCACGGCGGCAAGCATGTCGCGGGCGCTCTCCACGCGGACCGTCGTCATTCCGGCCGGGTCGTCCAGCGCGGTCGGGCCGCTCACCAGGGTGACGTCGAAGCCTTCATCGCGCAGGGCCGCGGCGATGGCGTAGCCCTGCTTGCCGGACGAGCGGTTGGACAGGAACCGCACCGGGTCGATGGCCTCCAGGGTGGGGCCGGCGGTGACGATCGCGCGCATCATCACACGCTCAACGCGGAGAGGACGGCCTCGGCGATGCGATCGACTTCGGGCAGGCGTCCCGGGCCGAACTCGCCGCAGGCCATTTCACCCTCGTCCGGCTCCATCACGGTGACGCCGCGCGCCCGCAGCGTCTCGACATTCTGGACCGTGGCGGGATGGGTCCACATGCGCACGTTCATGGCCGGCGCCATCAGCACCGGCTTGTCGGTGGCCAGCAGCGCCGTGGTCGCAAGATCGTCACAGATCCCGCAGGCGTGCTTGGCCATGAGGTTCGCGGTCGCCGGGCTCACCACCAGAAGATCGGCCGAGCGCGACAGCTCGATATGGCCCATCTCCGCCTCGTCGGTGAGGGAGAACAGATCGTCATGGACCTTCTCGCCGGACAGCGCCGAGACGCTCATGGGCGTCACGAACTGCTTGGCCGCGGCGGTGAGAATGCAGCGCGAGGCGATCCCGCGCTTTCTCAGGGTCCGGATCAGCTCCAGCGATTTGTACGCGGCGACCCCGCCGCCGATGATGAGAAGGATCCGCTTGCCGGTCATCGAACGCTCCTGCTGACACGGGCGACAGTGTTAGCCGCGCGAAGCTCCCCCGTCACCCGCAAGGGTGACAGGGGATCAGGGCGCGGGCGCCCAGGCGTCGTCCACAATGATCCGCGCCCGCGCCCAGTCGGCCAGCCCGTCCTCGTCCGGCGCGCCCGCGGCGAGGCTGGTGAACGCGTCAACAAGTTCGCTCTGGGACGCGTCGAGACGAAACCCGTTGAGGAACAGGGTGATCAGGAACCCTGCGGCGGCGGCGCGCTTGTCGCCGTCTACTAGAGGGTGGTTCCTGGCGAGGCCGAACGCCAGGGCGGCCGCCAGCGCACAGGCCTCCGCCTCCCCGCCATAGGCCAGCTTGTTCTCCGGCCGAGCGAAGGCGGACTTCAGCAAGCCCTCGTCGCGAAATTGCAGCGGCGTGCCCGTCGTTTCGTGCAGGATGTCCGCGAGCACGTCGACAAAGCCCGCCCGGTCAGGCAGGCGCGGGCTCATTGGCCGAGCTTCGTCAGGGCGTAGCGATACTGCGCCAGCGCTTCGCGTCCGGCGGCCACGGTGGCGTCGTAATCGCCGCCTTCGGCGGAAATAACCACTCGGCCCTTTTCTGCGTGAACCACGACAGGCATGTCTGGCGACAGGCCGGCGACCTCAAGCGCCTTGCGCGACAAGGTCACGCCATAGCTGTTGCCGGTCTTGCGCAGCTTGCGAGCCTCGCGCACGGACTCCGTGCCGGTCTCATGCTTGAAAGATTGTCCGCCGCGCTCACGCATATCCGCCTCCATCTGTGATGAAAGCAATATAAGCACTCACGTGCTTACGCGCCAAGCGCGCTTAGCCTCCGCCGTCGAACGCCCCGAAGAAATAGGCGGTGATCAGCGCTCCGGCGCCGGCGATGACCAGGGCGGTGAGAATGCGGCCCGCCCATTTCTGGGCGAGAACGCGCGGCCGGATCGGAGGTTCGGTCTCGATCGCCTCGGCGGCGCGCGACAGGCGCTCCAGCGTGTCGGGCAGCGACAGAAGGGCGCCGTGCATCTTCTCCAGATCGCGCACCAGGTCGCGCACCTTGCCCTCGGGCCCCAGCTCGCGGCGCATGAAGCGCTCCACGGACGGGGCGGAGGCCTTCCACATATTGTGGCGGTCGGTCAGCGAGCGGCAGACGCCCTCGGCCTGCACCATGGTCTTCTGGAGCATGACCAGCTGCGGCTGAAGGTGCATGTCGAACAGATCGGTGATCTCGAACAGCTGCATGAGCACCCGGCTCATGGGCACTTCGTCGGCGGTCTTGCCGAAGATCGGTTCGGCGACGGCGCGCAGGGCGCTTGCGAAATCGGCCTTGGAATAGCGGCCCGGCACATAGCCGGCGGCGAAATGGGCCTCGGCCGCGGCGTCATAGTCGCGAACCAGAAAGCCGTGCAGGATGCGCGCGAGATAGCGCCGCTCCTCCGCGCCCAGCCGGCCCATGATGCCGAAATCCACCGCCCACAGGCGGCCGTCTTCGGTGACGAAGAGATTGCCGGCGTGGAGATCGGCGTGAAACACGCCGCGTTCCAGCGCCGTGGTCAGGAACGCGTCGGTGAGATCGGTGGCCAGCTGCACGGTGTCGATCCCGGCGGCTTTCACGCGGTCCATGTCGGTCATGGGAATGGCGTCGATCCATTCCAGCGTCATCACCCGCTTGGTGGTGCGCGACCAGTCGATCTCTGGAATCCAGAAGTTCTGCGCCGCCACCGCGGCTTCCGACAGCTCCGAGGCGCTGGCGGCTTCGAGCCGCAGATCCAGCTCCAGGGTCAGCGAGCGCGCCACCGTCTCCACGAAGGCTTCAGGCTCCATGCGCCTTGAGGCGGGAAACAGGCCCTCGGCGAGTTTCGCGCCCAGGCGCAAGACCGAGATGTCGCGCCTGATGCGCCGCTCCACGTCGGGGCGCAGGATCTTCACCGCCACGGTGCGGCCGTCCGCGGTCACCGCCTTGTGCACCTGGGCGATGGAGGCGGCGGCGACCGGCTCTCCCAGATGGCTGAACCAGTCGGACACCTGGCCGCCCAGCTCGGAGCGTATGGTCGCCTCGGCGCGCTCCAGGCCGAAGGGCGCCATCTTGTCTTGCAGCCGGGCGAGGCCGCGCGCGAAGTGCGGGCCCACCACGTCGGCGCGCGTGGCCATGATCTGGCCGAACTTCACATAGGACGGACCCAGCTTCTCCAGCGCGTGGGCCAGGCGCTCGCCGGGATTGTCGGCGCGCCCGCGGATGGCGATGAGGCGTGCGAGCACTCCCAGGAGCCGCGCCGGCGCCGGGAACGCCTGCTGGTATTCCGCAGGGAAAATCGCGTCATGGCGCGCCAGAGTCCAGGCGGCGCGGGCCAGGCGGGCGAGATTGAGGACCGTTCCAAACACGGGTGTGAGGTTTAGGGCGCGCAGGCGGTCTTGGCGAGGGGGATGCGGCGTTAAAGCTGCGCCGCGCGGCTCTGGAGAAAGGCCCGCACCGCGGGATCGGCGCTGAGGCCCGCGGCGCGGGTGAAAGCGGCGCGCGCCTCCTCCGTCCGGCCCGCCTGCGCCAGCCAGTGAGCGCGTGAGGCGTGAAACGGCTGATGATCGCCGGCGCCGTCCTGAAGCCCGTCCAGCAATGCGAGCGCGGCGCCGGCGCCGAACGCCTCGCCATGGGCGCAGGCGCGCGCAACACGCGCGCCGAGCCCGGCGCCGGCCTCCATAAGCCGGTCATAGAGCGCGGCCGCCGCGCGCCAGTTCGTCACGCCGGTCCGGTGTCGCTCGGCGTGCACCGACTGGATGGCGGCCTCCAGCGCGAAACGGCCTGGCGGCGCCAGCGTCAGAGCCCGGCGCAGGGCCGTCTCGGCGGCCTCGATCAGCGCGGCGTCCCAGAGGCCCGTGTCCTGGTCGCTCAATGCGACGAAGTCGCCGTCCGGCGCGCGCCGGGCCGGGGCGCGCGCCTGGCAATGGGCGACCAGAGCGAACAGGGCGTGCGCGTCGGCCGCATCCGGCGCCAGATCGGCGACAAGCCGGGCGAGAAACAGCGCTTCGCCTGAAAGATCCCTCGCCCGGCCCGGCTCTGCGCCGATCAGGTCGAAGCCGGCCGTATAGACGGCGTAGATCGCCCGCAGCACGGGCGCGAGGCGGCCGGGGAGCGCTTCGGCGCCCGGCGTCTCGACGGTCAGCCCGGCGGCGCGGATCCGCGCCTTGCCGCGCGACAGGCGCTGACCCATGGCCGCGGGGCTGACCAGGAAGGCCGAGCCGATGCGCGCGGCGTCCAGGCCCAGCACCGCCTGCAGCATGAGCGGGGTGTGCAAGGCCTCCTCGATCGCCGGATCGGCGCAGGCGAGCATCAGCGCCAGGCGATCATCGGGCAGGCGGTCGTGCGCGGCCGCCTCGCTCAGCCGGTCGAGCAGAAGGACCAGCTCCGGCTCGGCCTTCGCGCGCACCGCGGTGCGCCGGGCCAGATCGGCGAGGCGCCGGCGCGCGGTGGTGATCAGCCAGGCCTCGGGCCGCTCGGGAACGCCGGTGCGCGGCCAGACCTCCAGCGCCCGGGCGAAGGTGTCGGCAAGGGCGTCCTCGGCCGCGTCGAGGTCGCGGGCGCGCCGGGCGAGAATGGCCAGCAGCCGGCCATAGGCGCTGCGGGCGGCGGTCTCGGCCGCCGCCCGCGCCGCATCGCCGGCGTCAGCCCTCATAGTCGGGGACGGGGCGGACCTCCACCGCGCCGCTTGGACCTATGGGGCAGCGCTTCGCCCAGGCCAGAGCGGCGTCCATGTCGGCCGCCTCGATGACGTAGAAGCCGCCGATCTGCTCCTTGGTGTCGGCGTAAGGGCCGTCCTCGACCGCGCCGCTGCGCACGATCTTCGCGGTTCCGGCCGGGTCCAGCGGCTCGCCCGAGACCATGGCGCCGGCCTTCATGAGCGCGTCCGCATAGGCCATGTGCCCGGAAATCACCGCGCCCTGCTCGGCCTCGCTCAGCGCGAGCCAGGCCTGTTCGTCGTCGTGAAGAAGCAGCGTAAATCTCATGACTTCATCTCCGGAGCGTCGTTCATGGGCAGGACGGGGCGGACCTCGACGGCGCCGGAGGCCGCCGCCGGGCAGCGCTCGGCCCATTGAAGCGCGTCCTCCAGGCTGTCGGCCTCGATGACCGCAAAGCCGCCCAGGTGCTCCTTGCTGTCGGCGTAGGGTCCGTCCTGGACCTCGCGGCCCGTGCCGTTGACGCGGACCACCGCGCCGGCGCCGGGCCCCTGAAGGCAGGCGCCGGATTTCGTGCGCTCGCCCAGCGCGCCGAAATAGGCGCTCCAGGTCGACCAGTAGGCGGCCGCCTCCGGGCCGGCGCGCCGGGCGAACTCCGCCGGCGATTCATGAAACAGGATGGCGTATTGCATGAGCGGTCTCCGTCAATCGCGCCAGCGGACGATCCCGCCGGCTCGATCCTATGACGGGCGAAGCGGTCGCGCTTCGACAAAGTCGCGAAAAGAAGTTCGCCGCCGGCATGGTCGGGCCGGGCGACTTGATCGGGCGCCTTCAATCCGGGCAGAGGCCCGGAGCGGTTGATAGGATCGGTTACCCATGAAGCGCCGCCACGCCATGACCCTGGTCTTCGGAGCGACGATGGTGCTCGGAAAACCTCGTTGCTGCGGAAGTTACGCCGCTCGGCCTGCTCAGAGGCGTTGGGCTCGGACTTGTCGCGGCGGCGTTCCATGGTCTGGTCGTTCCGGCCAACGAAGCGACCCGAGGCGGGGTGGATCGCCGGTTCGAACGGCTGCGGCGCCGGCGCCGGCGCCGGCGCCGGCGCTGGTCAAGCGCCGCGCCTGGCTTCAGCCGTCTGCGTCGTCGCCTTCGGCCTCGGCGGCTTCTTCCGCGTCCGGCTCCAGCGCCGCACTCTCCGGCTTCCGGAACAGCAGCGTCATGCGGTCGCTTTCGCCGATGGCGTCATAGGGCGCGGTGTCGAAGTCCGGGTTGGCGGGCTCGCCGAATTCGGAGGTCCGGCCCACCGGCGGCAGGGTCCAGACGCCGAAGGGGTGGTCCGCGGTGTCGGCCGGATTGGCGTTGATTTCCGAGCTGGCGACAAACTCGAAGCCGGCCTCCTCGGCCAGGCTGATCACATAGTCCTGCTGCACATAGCCGGTAGCGGCGCGCGGGTCCTGCACCCGGCTGGCGGGCAGGCGGTGCTCCACCACGCCCAGCACGCCGCCCGGCTTCAGCGCGGTGTTGAAGGACGCGAACGCCGCCTCGGCGAAGCCTGCGCTCATCCAGTTGTGGACATTGCGGAAGGTGAGGATCGCATCGGCCGACCCCGCCTCCATGAGGGGGACATTGTCCGGCCCGAACGGAACCAGCGTCGCCGCGCCGTAAAGCGGGCTCTCAAACCGCTCCAGGAAACGCGTCTGAAACGCGGCGGCGCGCTCATTGTCGGAACTCACCGGCGGCCAGGCGGCCACATAGGTCCCGCCATGGGCGGCGATCCACGGCGCCAGGATGTCGGTGTACCAGCCGCCGCCGGGCCACACCTCGACGACGGTTCCCGACGGATCGATCCCGAAGAACTCCAGCGTCTCGACCGGGTTGCGCGCCGGGTCGCGGGTTCGCGCCTCATCGCCCCGCCAGGCGCCCGCCGCGGCCTCGGCCAGGGTTTCCGGCGGCGTGGCGGCGACCGCGTCCGGGCTGTCCTGCGCTTGCGCCGCGGTTTCCACCGCCTCGGATTCGGCCGGGTCCGGCGCGTCTTCGGAACAGGCGGCGAGCAAGGCGGCGAGCGAAACAAGGGCGGCTGTGCGCAGCATCAAAGTCCTCCAGACCGGGCGAGAGAGCCTTCACCAGAAACCCAATCGCCGGCGAAGCGCAAGCCCTGCCTGCAAGCGCGCACAGACTGGAGAGGGCCAGCCGGATAGGGGCGTCCGGAGACGGCGTGTCGATTTTTTGGCGCGCACCCTCTTGCATGGGGAAAAAAGCGCACCCACCTCGATTGGTGTGGAGCGCCCGTACGGGGCTCCGCATCCGCCGGCGCCGCGCCGGGGCCGTCACGGGCCGGAGCGGGCCGGGTGTTCAAACCACCGGGCGCCGTCATGGGCGCCCCTGATCGCTTCAACGGAGGATCATCCATGCGTACTGTCGATTTCACCCCGCTCTACCGCACGATCGTCGGCTTCGACCGGCTCGCCGACATGATCGACACGGCCGCCAAGCAGGAGCCTGGCGCGGGCTACCCGCCCTATAATATCGAGCAGCTTTCCGAGCACGAATACCGCATCGAGCTTGCGGTGGCCGGGTTCGCAGAAGACGATCTCGATCTGCAGGTGCAGGAGAACGTGCTCACCGTCGCCGGCAAGCGCCAAGCGGGCGAAGAGGGCGATGCGCGAAACTATCTCCACCGCGGCATCGCCGAGCGCTCCTTCGAGCGCCGCTTCCATCTCGCTGACAACGTCCATGTGCGCGACGCCGAGCTGAAGAACGGGCTCCTGGCCATCGCTCTGGAGCGCGAAATTCCAGAAGCCAAGAAGCCGCGCCAGATCGCCATCAACGGCCAGTCCGGCGCCAAGCTGATCAGCGCGACCAAGGCCGACGCCGCCTGACGCGCATGCGCGGGCGCCGGTCTTTCGGCCCGCTCCTCCCCCCGGCCGTCCCGGCCGGCGCCCGCGTCCTCAATCTTTCCCCCGATCCTTGCGGCGCGCTCGGTTTCGAGCGCGCCGTTTTCTTTTTCGGCGCGCCGGGCGGACACCCGGAGACATCAGACCGCCCACAGGCCCGGGCTTGCGGTAGACTGAAAGACGAGAAGGGAAGGGCGGTCATGACGGACGCAGGCGTAACACCATCGGCGAAACCGCCGATCTGGTTCTATCTCGTCGCGGCTGTCGCCGTGGTGTGGAACGCCATGGGCGCGGTCGACTATGTCATGACCCAGTACCGGGTCGAGGCCTACATGTCCGGCTTCACACAGGACCAGCTGGACTATTTCTACGGCTTCCCGGCCTGGCATGTGGCGGTGTGGGCGATCGCGGTGTGGAGCGCGCTGGCCGCCAGCCTGCTGCTGCTCTTGCGCAGCCGGCTCGCCGCCCCGGTGTTTCTCGTCTCCACCGCCGGCTTCCTGATCAGCACCGCCTATCTCTGCGGCTCACGCTAGCCGCGGAGATGATGGGCGCCGGCGGGTCGATCTTTTCGGTGGTGATCTTCGCCAGCCTCGTGGGTTTGTGGTGGTTCTCCCGCTTCAGCGCGAAACGAGGCTGGCTGCGCTGATCACCGTGTGTTGCGCAGGCGCAAGAGCCCGGCGAAGGCGCCGCCCAGCACCGCGCCGGCGAAGCCGCCTTCAAACGCCAGATAGAGATAGGCGTGGATGGCCAGCTCTTCGGTGGGCCGGACCGCGCCCAGCACGCCCACCAGGATAAAGGCGGCGATCACGCCGACCAGCGCGCCGATCGCCGCGCCTGTGGCGATGCCCGCAGCCAGGGTTCGCCGGGGCGGATTGGCCTTCTTGGTATGGGTGGGCGTCGCCATTGGAGCCTCCATGATCTAGTGCTTTCTCGATCAACGGCGGGCCGGCGCGCGGAGTTCCGGGCCCGCCTCCGCCGCGTTGAACCTGGAGCGGAGCGGCCCTTCACGCCCCTCGCCGCATTGACCCGCGCGTCGCCGGGAGTAGGGTGCGGAAAACCTCCCTTCAGGGCGCGGCGCGCCCGTTTTTCACACGGTGCTTTTCGACATGGCTGACGAGTTCGACGTTGTAATCATCGGGGCGGGCCCCGGCGGGTATAATTGCGCCATCCGCGCGGGCCAGCTGGGCCTGAAGACCGCCATCATCGAAAAGCGCGGGACGCTGGGCGGCACCTGCCTGAATGTGGGCTGCATCCCCTCCAAGGCGCTGCTGCACGCGTCCGAACTCTATGAAGACGCCGGCAAGAGCTTCAAGTCCATGGGCATCGAGGTGGGGTCGCTGAAACTCAACCTGCCCCAGATGATGGCTCAGAAGGACGATGCGGTGAGCGGGCTCACCCGCGGCGTCGCCGGGCTGATGAAAAAGAACAAGGTCACCGTCTATGAGGGGACCGGCCGCATCAAGGGCAAGGGCGAGGTGATCGTGACCGCCGAAGGCGGGGATGAGACGACGTTGAAGACGAAGAACATCGTCATCGCCACCGGCTCCGAAGTCACCCCGCTTCCCGGCGTCGAGATCGACGGCGAACGCATCGTCACCTCCGATCATGCGATCGCCCTCAAGGACGTCCCGAAAAAGCTGGTGCTCATCGGCGCCGGCGTGATCGGCCTGGAGCTGGGCTCTGTCTGGCGCCGGCTCGGCTCCGAAGTGACCGTGGTGGAGTATCTCGACAAGGTCCTGCCCACCATGGACGGAGAAGTTTCCAAGACTGCAAAGAAGCTGTTTGAAAAGCAGGGCATGAGCTTCAAGCTCGGCCGCAAGGTCACCGGCGTCGAAAAGCTCAAGACCAAGCTGAAGGTCACCACAGAAGCGGCCCAGGGCGGCGACGAGGAGGTCCTCGACGCCGACGTGGTGCTGGTGTGCATCGGCCGGCGTCCGTATACGGATGGACTGGGACTGGAGACCGTCGGGATCGAACCCGACAAGCGCGGCTTCATCGCCAACGATCACTGGAAGACCTCGGCCGACGGCGTCTGGGTGGTCGGCGACGCCACCACCGGCGCCATGCTGGCCCACAAGGCCGAGGACGAGGGCGCGGCCTGCGCCGAGCGCATCGCCGGCAAGGCCGGGCACGTCAATTACGACGCCATTCCCAACGTGGTCTACACCTATCCCGAGATCGCCTCGGTGGGCGCCACCGAAGAACAGCTGAAAGAGCAGGGCCGCGACTACAAGGTCGGCAAGTTTCCCTTCATGGCCAATTCGCGCGGGCGGACCAACCACCAGACCGACGGCTTCGCCAAGATCCTCGCCGACGCCAAGACCGACGAGATCCTCGGCGCCCATCTGGTGGCGCCCCACGCCGGCGAGCTGATCGCCGAGCTGGCGCTGGCCATGGAGTTCAAGGCCTCCTCGGAGGATGTCGCGCGCACCAGCCACGCCCACCCGACCCTGTCCGAGGCGATCCGTCAGGCGGCCATGGGCGTTGAAGGCTGGACCATGCAGATGTAGCCGTGAATTTGAAATTCGCGTGACGACGGGGTTTTCCGCTTACGCCGCCGGGGAAATGTCTGGTATCTGACCGATGTCCTTTCCGGGCCGAGGGGAAAGACTGATGGATACACGCGCCGACCGACTGGAAATACGCACCGCCCGCCTGCGCCTCGTGGCGCTGGACGCGGAGCTTGCGCGGCTCCAGGCCGAGGATCGGCGCGCCTTCTTCGCCGAGATCGGCGCCGAGCGGGAATCCGCCTGGCCGCCGGTGGCCGACGAAGCGTCCAGATTGCCCGATGCGCTGGACATCCTCATCCGCGATCCCGATCAGCGCGGCTGGCGCGACTGGGTCTTCCTCATGGGCTGGACGCCGGGCGGGCTCGACCGCGCGGTGGGGACCGGCGGCTTCTTCGGGCCCCCGGACCGCGACGGGGTGATCGAGATCGCCTACGCCATGGCGGCCAGCTTCCGCGAGCAGGGCCTGGCCACCGAAGCGGTGAGCGGGCTGTTGAGCTGGGCCTTCTCCCACGATGCGGTGAAGCGCGTGGTGGCCCACACCGAACCCCATCTCACCGCCTCGCGCCGGGTGCTGGAAAAGACCGGCTTCACCGAGACCGGCGAGGAAAGCCGCGGCGGCGCCGTGCAGGTGCGCTATGAGCGCGGACGCAGCGACGGCGGGGCCGCCTGACGGCGTGGATCAGGGTTTCGCCTCCCCCAGCAAGGCCTGCAGCTGGGCGAGATACGCCGCCCAGGCCTTGCGTCCCTGCGGACTGAGGCTGGCGCGGGTGTGGGGCTTTCGTCCCACGAACGTCTTCTCGATTCCCACATAGCCGGCGTCCTCCAGCTTGCGCATCTGGGCCGACAGATTGCCGTCGGTGGCGCCGGTCTTCTCCTTCAGCTCGGCGAAGCTCGCGTCGCTCACTCCGGAGAGATAGGCCATCACCCCGAGGCGCAGCTTGCCGTGAATGATCTCGTCGAGATCGCCTGCGTCGAACTCGCTCATCTCACACCACCGTGCGCGGCTCGCGCATCATCATGACCGCGCCGGGAACCGCTGCGGACGCCACTACGGTCAGGGCTGCGATAAGGTAGATCGCCGGATCGGAGAGGGCGAAGAGACAGGCCGCCATGCCAAGAAGCGCGGCGGCGGCGGGCAGGGCGTAACCCCAGCTGCGCGCCATGAAGGCGGAACTCATCCAGCCGATCGCATAGCCCAGGAGCGCCACCGGCAGCATCAGGTTGAAAAAGACCGGATCGAGACGGCCGGTGAACACGGCGCCCATGACGGCGAAGAAGAACACCGCCGTGCACACGCCCATGGCCGGCCATACCGCATCGGCGTGGCGGTTCCCTGGCGCCCCGAGCCCGGGCTTGCCCCGCAAGGACCGCCCGAGGACCGCCGAGCCGATCCCGCCGACGATGAGAAAGCCGAGCCAGAGCGGGGTGAGCGCCTGAGATCCAGGGCCCAGCCGGTCCGTCAAAATCGCCCAATGGGTCAGCAGCACCAGCCCGCCAAGCCCGCCCCACCACAGGGCGAACCGCCCCCCGACCGCCGGCGCCTGCGCGCCGCCCTCGGCCAGGGCCTTCAGATAGCTGACATCCGCACGCATCTCGTCTTGAGTCATCGCGACCTCCAAATAACTTTATAAATTAAAGTATCAGAATCTCGTGGAGGGTCAAGGGGGTGTTCGACGTCTGCCGCGCACCAGAGAGCCCGGAGTCAGTCAGTCGGGCGCCCCCATGAAGGGGGAGGACAGGGGAGGTCGATCACCCATGACATTTCAATGTGATGAGCGGCGTTCTTTTTGTCCCTCCCCTTCATGGGGGTTCGACAGCGAAGCTGTCGGACGGGCCGGAGCGTAGCTGCGGTCGGGTGGGGTGCGGCCGTTCCGGCTCACCGGTCTGCGCCGCGGGGTCCTGGACCGTTCGTCCCCCTCATCCTCACCTTCTCCCCCATGTCCATGGGGGAGAAGGGGCTTCAACGGCGGTCATTTTTTCTGAGATGTCAGGGAGGGCGGCATGGATATGCCCGACGCTTATCCTCCCCCGCCTCAACCTGGCCCATACTGCTCGCACTTCGCCGTGACGGAGGGGGCGGTCTGCAGCGTCTTCAGGTCGGGCGGCGAAGGGTGGTGTCCCGAGCAGGCCGGAGGTGACGAGCCGGTCTGCAAAAAGGCGGACGATGCAATTTCCGGAGGACCCGGCAGGGGTAGCGTT
>Ga0208112_100541_pt1 | contig 28391 bp, 26 predicted proteins | sample HotLakConsoUCCLE_FD_184736 | JGI IMG/M metagenome (GOLD analysis project Ga0208112, IMG submission 184736) | Hypersaline microbial mat communities from Hot Lake, Washington, USA - Hot Lake Consortium UCC-LE (SPAdes) (version 2) ... | reverse complement strand
AGGCAGCATCTGGCATCGCTTGACACCGCCTGAGCCATAAATCCTTGGTCTTCGCGCCTTTTTCCACCTCGTTTAGATTACTCACTACCATCCCACTTGCACTCTCAGTAATCTTGCATAGGCGGTGGAATCCAGCAGATGATCCGGGTTTAGCTTTGACAAGTCCTCCTTCACGAATAGCCCGTCCTTCCGGATCAGCTCGCCGTCGAACCAAATCTCCCCGCCGCCGTATTCGGGGCGCTGGATCTGCACCATGTCCCAGTGCACCTGGGAGCGGTTCCCGTTGTCCGCCTGCTCGTAGGCCTGGCCCGGGGTGAAGTGGAAAGACCCGGCGATCTTTTCGTCGAAGAGGATATCCCGCATCGGCTCGAGGATGTGGGGGTTGAAACCGATCGCGAACTCGCCGATGTAGCGCGCGCCCGCGTCGGAGTTCAGGATTTCGTTCAAGCGCTCGCGGTTCGTGCCGTCGGCCTCGACGATCTTTCCCTTTTCGAAGCGCAGGCGTATCCGATCGAAGGATACGCCTTGGTAAACCGTCGGTGCGTTGAAGGAGATCTCGCCTTCGACCGAATCCTTGACCGGGCAGGAAAAAACCTCCCCGTCCGGAATGTTGTGGCGGCCGCCGCAGGCCACCGCGCCGATACCCTTGATGGAGAAGCGGAGCGCGGTCCCGGGGCCTTTGAGCTCCACCTTGTCGGTGCGTTTCATGAGGGACTCCAGCGCCCGCATGCCCTCCTCCATCCGCGAGTAGTCCTGCGTGCAGACGCGGAAGAAAAACTCCTCGAAGCCCTCCGTGCTCTTGAGCGCCTGTTGCGCCATGGCCGGCGTGGGCCAGCGCAGGATCACCCACTTCGTCCGGTTCACCCGGTGGTCCAGAACGGGCTTCATCGCGCGCATCATCCGGCTTACCTTGCGGGGGTCCACGTCGGACATCTCGAAGATGTTGTCCGAGCCGCGCACCGCGATGTAGGCGTCCATCTTCCGCATGCGTTCGAGCTCCCACTCCGCCTGCACCTCGAACTGGTCATCGCCCAGGTCGTTGACCAACTCGCGGCTGATCCGCGCCTTCTGCAAGTTCACATAGGGCACCGCCCCCCGCTCCCGGGCCGAGCGAACCAGCGCGATCACCATCGCCTCCGGAATATCGAAGGCATCGATCAACACCCGGTCGCCCTTCTTCAAATTGGTGGAAAACCCCGTCAGCACGCCGGCCAGTTTCAAATAGTTCGAATCCATCGCTCCATCGGTAGCCCGCTCCCCGCCAAGGTCAATCGACTTCAGCCGACGCATCGGCTTCGGTTCAAGAGGCTGACGGGAGGCTTAGGATCGCCTGCAAGGCGCATGCGGGAGGGACCACCCCGGCTGCCTTCTTCTGAACGAGGAACGCAGCTTTCCCCTCCTTTTCCGGCTTTGCCGGACAGGCGGGAAGCCTCCGGGAAAAAACTCCCCGCCTTCCCGCCCCGGCGGGAGAGGAGGGGACCGAGCGGGCCTCGTCCAGAGGCCCGCTCAGGGGTGGTCCCGGCCCTCCGAAAACCACGCCCGAAAACGAACTACCTTTCGAATCGTCCCCACCACGAATCCGAGCCGCTCCGCGCTCCGCCGGACCTACCGGCCCAGCCCGTCCGGCAGCCTGCGCTTCGCGTAGATGTCGAAGCGGTTGCGCTTGCCCTCCAGCACGTGGCTCGGGGCCGGTCCGGCCAAGGCGGGCGCGATCCGGGGCCGCTTGACCGCCACCCGGTAGCGGGCCGCGCGAAGCGCCGCCGGAAGCAGCGCGTCGGCGTCGGGATCTTCGCCGACCAGCCGGTGAAAGACCTGCATTTCCTTCCTCACCTGCGCCCGCGTCCGCCGCTGCGGAAACATGGGGTCGAGGTACACGACGTCGGTCTGGCCTCCTTCCAGCGCAAGGCCCGCGTCCCCTGCGGGGGCGAGCGCCATGCGGTCGAGTATCCGCCGCAGCTCCTCGTCGCCCCCTTCGCGCCTGCGGCGGAGACCGTCCTCGAGCAGCGCATGCACCTCCGGCGAGCGCTCGTGGAGCCGCACCCGGCAGCCCAAGCCGGCCAGGACGAAGGCGTCGCCGCCAAGGCCCGCCGTCGCGTCGAGAACCTCCGGAAAAACCCCACTCCGCAGCCCCACCGCTTTGGCGATCGCTTCGTCCCGCCCGCCGCCGTGCAAGCGCCGGTAACGGAGGGCGGCCGCGGCGAAATCGACCCGCACCGTCAGCGCGTCGGGGCCGGCGGAGCGGAGGTGAAGCCCCTCCGCGTCGACCACCATCAGGACCGCCTCCGCGCCGACCGCCCTCGCGAAAAAAGCCGACTGCTCCCGCGCTTTCGCCGTCGCGACGGCCGAAGCATCCAGACAGTCGGCCCCGAAACGCGCGGCCAGCCGCCGCCCCGCTTCCTTGTCCTCCGCCCGAAAAAACACCACCGCCGCCACACCCATGACCCGGCAGACAGCCGCATCCGCCGCGGCGGGGCAAGCGCTTTCCACCCTCAGCGGGGGACCAGCCGAACGATCCGGTCCGGCCCGTTCAAAACCAAATACAGGTAGCCGTCCGGACCGCTCGCCACGTCGCGCACGCGCCCGGCACCCCGGAGAACGACCTCGTCCTCGACGACCTCGCCGTCCCGGATCTCGAGTCGGTGGAGCTCCTGCGAGGCCAGCCCGCCCACGAAGAGGTCGTTCGTCCATTCGGGAAAAACTTCGCCCTCGTAGAAATCGATTCCGCAGACCGCGATCGAGGGGGTCCAGTGGAGCTTCGGCTGCGCCATCCCGGGGGCCTCGGTCTTCTCCGTGATGGGCGTGCCGTTGTAGTTCATCCCGTAGGTGATGACCGGCCAGCCGTAGTTCACGCCCTTCTCGATCAGGTTCATTTCGTCACCGCCCCGCGGTCCGTGCTCGGACGCCCAGATCTCCCCCGTCACCGGATGGGCATCGAGGCCCTGCGCGTTGCGGTTGCCGTAGGTCCAGATCGTGGCAAAGGCATCCTTCCGGTCGACGAAGGGATTATCCTCCGGAACCCGCCCATCCTCGTAAACCCGGTGAACCTTGCCGTTGGGCAAGCTCAAGTCTTGGGCCTGATCCGGCGCGCCCCGGTCGCCGATGGCGAAGAACAGGTAGCCGCCCTGAAACACGAAGCGCGTGCCGAAGTGCACCCCGGACGCGCTGTGCGTGGCCTCCGGCGCCTCGAAGATCAGCTGCTCGTCCAGCCACTGGTCGTCCACGATGCGCCCCCGCACCACCCGCGTCATGCCGACGGTCCGTCCGTTCCGCTTTCCGCTGGAGGCGGAATATCCCAGATAGACCCAAGCGTTTTCCACGTAGTCGGGATGAAGCGCCACCTCCATCAAGCCGCCCTGCCCGTGCACCCAGATCTCCGGCAGGCCTTCGACCGGCCCGTGCAGGACCCCCTCCTCGAAGCGCCGCAGCTGGCCGGTCTTTTCCGCGATCCACATCCCGCCTTGGGGACGGAAAGCCACCGACCAAGGCATCTCCAGCTCGTCCACCACCGTTTCCAAGGCGAAGCGGTAGGGCCCGGCGGAATAGGTTTTCCCATCCGCCGACGCCTCTTCTTCCGAACCGCCTTTCAGCCGCTCGATCCGGCGCGTCTCCTCGATCAGGATCTCCAGCGACCGGATCTGCGGATCGCTCAACTGTTCGCCGAAGGCCGGCATCCCCATCTCGAGATTGCCCTCCTTCACGTATTCGAGAAAGCTCACCGTCCTGCCGACCTGCTTCCACTCCGAGCGGTCGAGCAAGCTTCCGCCCAGCCCGCCCTGCAGGTTCTCCCCATGGCAACTCATGCAGTGCTGCTCGTAGAGCTTCCGCGCCGCCCCCGTACCGATCGCGTTCTGCGCCGTCGCCAGGCTTCCGGCGAAAATTCCAAGGAGAAAGAGGAGGAGGCGGATCACAGGCATGCCCGAAAGCAAAACATCTCCGGAGCGTTTTACAATCCCGTGCGAGGAAAAGCCGCCCGCCAATGCGCGGACCCGCAAAAAGTTTGCCCCGCACCGCCGGACGATTCCTAATCCCGATCCATGGACTACCTCGATACCTGGGGCGAGTTTCTGGCTCCGCAAGGCGGCTTTCAATGGCAGGACGCCTGGCAGCTGCTCGTTCTCGCCCTCATCCTCGTGCTCGCCACGCGCTTCTTTCCGAACCGCGGCTCGTCCGACGATATCGAACGCTACAGCCCCATCCTCTGGATTTCGTGGAACCGCGCCTTCCTCGTCTTTTGGCTCAGCCTCGCCCTGCTCTACGGAGTCTTCGCCGGCCTCGCCGGGATGTCCGTCGAGATCCTCCGCTTCGTTACCTTCCTCGGCGGGGCTTGGATCCTGATCGGCCTGCTCAGCTCCTTCCTCCGGGAAAAGTTCTGGGCGGAGTCGGTCGCTCTGGTCGCTTACCTTGTCACCGGCCTCTTCGGCCTCGCCCTGGTCGAAGACAGCATCCGCATCCTCGAAGAGGTCCGCTTCACCGTCGGCACTTTTACGATCACGGCTTGGGCCGTCCTCGCCGGCGTCATCGCCTTCGCCTTCACCCTCTGGATCAGCCTCGCAATCGCACGCATTATCGAGGGCCGCGTCCAGCGCATCCCGAAGCTCACCCCCTCCCTCCGCGTCCTCATCTCGAAGATCGTCCGCATCGTCCTCGTCCTCGAAGCCGCCGCTTCGGTCGAACGCGTGCTTTCGAACCCCCGTCCGGTCTGCCTGCTGACCGGCTTCGGCGACAGCTCCGTCGACCTGGAACTCCGCTTCTGGATCGCCGACCCCTCCAACGGCGTCAGCAACGTGAAGAGCCAAGTGCTCCTTAAAGTCTGGGATACCTTCAAGGAAAACGGCATCGAAATCCCCTTCCCCCAGCGCGACCTCCACCTCCGCTCCGCCGAGACCCTCCCCGTCTCGCGCCAAAATCCCGACCCCGCCTAAACCCGATCGCTCCCTCACCCCCACCCTCTTCCTCTTCCTCTTCCTCTTCCTCGTCCTCGTCCTCCCCCTCTTCCTCACCCTCATACTCGTCCTCTTCCTCCCCCACCCTCCCAAAGCCTCACCGCTTCGGCGACGAAAACCGCCTCAAAGAAAACAAAGCACGCCACCCCGTCCCATGCCTGCCGCCCGGAAATCCCGACTCGACGAGCTCCTCGTGGCCCGCGGCCTGGCCGAGTCCCGCTCCCAGGCCAAGGCGCTGATCCTCGCGGGCAAGGTCCTGCTCGGCACCGAGCGCCTCGACAAACCGGGCCGGCCCCTGCCCGACGACTCCGATCTCAGCGTCGAGCGGCCGCCCCGCTTCGTCAGCCGAGGGGGCGACAAGCTCGAAGGTTTCCTCGAGCGCTTCGGCATCTCCGTCGAGGGTTGCGACCTGCTCGATGTCGGCGCCTCGACCGGAGGGTTCACCGATTGCTGCCTCCAGCGCGGGGCCCGCTCCTCCACCTGCGTCGACGTCGGCCGCGCCCAGTTGCACAACAAGCTGATCCAGGATGCCCGGGTGACCAACCTGGAAAAAACCAACGCCCGCCACCTGCGGCCCGGCGACCTCCCCCGCCCCGCCTACCCGCGCGTCGTGATGGACCTCTCCTTTATTTCGCTGACCAAGGTGCTGCCCGCCGTCTGGCCCTTCCTCGAACCCGGCGGCATCCTCGTCGCCCTCGTCAAGCCGCAGTTCGAGGCCCGTAAAGAGGAAGTCGACGCCGGCCGGGGCATCATCCGCGACCCCGCCATCCACCGGCGCGTGCTGGAAGCCATCAAATCCTTCGCCCGGGCCGAACTCCCCGAGGCCGAACTCGTAGGCGAAATGGAGTCCCCGATCAAAGGCACCGACGGCAACACCGAATACCTCCTCGGCCTCCGCCGCCAAGCCCTCTCTTAAGCGGAGCGGAAGGGCGTTCGAAACAGAAAGCATTCGACCTCGGACCCGTCTTCTTCGATGCTCCCGCACATCCGTCCGCCCACCCGCCTTCCAGCAGCCAGCATGACTCCGATCCGATCCATCACCTTCGCAGTCAACACGACCAAGCCCGGCGCCCAAGAGGCGGCCGAAGCGCTCGCCAAGATCGCGCGCGACGAGGGGGCCGAGGCCCGCATCCATACCGACTACCCCCTCCCGTCCAGGGCGCTCGAGGGGCAGGACCTCTGCTGCGCGATCGGCGGCGACGGCACCCTGCTCGGCGTGCTCTCGGCCGCCCTTCACTCCGGCGCCGCCGTCTTGGGCGTCAACCTCGGCAAGCTCGGCTTCCTCGCCACCTACACCCGCGAACAGGCCGCCCACGACCTGCCCTCGCTCATCCGCGGCCGCTACACCATCGACGACCGTTCGGTGCTCCGCTGTGCCGCCGCCGACGGCGGGATCGTCCACGGCCTCAACGACGTCGTGATCAAGGAAACCGAGGGCCGGGGGCTCATCCGCCTCGGCGTCAGCTCCAACGGCAATACCGTCTCCGAATACCACTGCGACGGACTCATCTTCGCCACCCCCACCGGCTCCACCGCCTACAACCTTTCCGCCGGCGGTCCCATCATCGGCCCCCGCGTGAGCGCCATCGCGATGACGCCCATCTGCCCCCACACCCTCGGCAACCGCTCCGTCATCTTCGACAACTCCTCCCGGATCGAGGTCAGCCGCGGCGAACCCGGCCCCTGCCCCCGCATTATCGTCGACGGCCGCGACCACTTCAAAGGCAACGACACCTTCCCGATCCACATCACCGTGGCCGAACGAAAGTTCCGCCTCATGCAGAACCCCGACCACTCCCATTTCGCCATCGTCCGCGACAAACTGAACTGGGGCGACCCCACCATCCGGAAGCACTAGCGTGATTTTCATTTCCATCGAAGCCCAGCTGCCCGAGCGCACGCGTCCCGCCGTCCGTTGCGTCGCCGAGCTTCTGGCCGAGGCCGGCGGACGCGCCCTTTTGGTCGGCGGCTGCGTGCGCGACGGGCTCCTCGGCCGTCCCGCCAAGGACGTCGATATCGAGGTCTACGGCCTGGACGCGGATGCCGTCGAGGCCGCCCTCCGCAGCCGCTTCCGCCTCGATACCGTGGGCCGCTCCTTCGGCGTCTTTATCCTCAAAGGCCAGGGCATCGACGTCGCCCTCCCCCGCCGCGAATCCAAGACCGGCGACAAACACACCGATTTCGTGGTCGAAGGCGACCCCTCCATGACCCCCGCCGAGGCCGCCGTCCGGCGCGATTTCACCATCAACGCTATCAGCTGCGATCCCCTCAGCGGCGAGATCCTCGACCCCTTCGACGGCGCCCGGGACCTGAAGGAACGCCGCCTGCGCCACGTCTCCTCCGCCTTCGGAGAAGACGCCCTGCGCGTCCTCCGCGGCATGCAGTTCGTCGCCCGCTTCCAGCTCACCCCGGAGCCCGACACGATCGAGATCTGCCGCCGGCTGAGCCCCGAACACCTGCCCGCCGAACGCCTCTGGGAGGAGTGGAAAAAACTCCTCCTCCAAGGCGAGACCCTCTCCGACGGCCTTCGCTTCCTCCAAGCCTGCGACTGGCTCCGCCACTTCCCCGAGCTGGAGGCCCTGGTCGGCTGCGAGCAGGACCCGAAGTGGCACCCCGAGGGCGATGTCTGGACCCACACCCTCCACTGCCTCGACGCCTTCGCCCGCCACCGCATCGGCGATCCTTGGGAGGACCTCGTCGTCGGCCTCGCCGTGCTCTGCCACGACATGGGCAAACCCGCCACCAGCTTCACCGACGAGACCGGCCGCATCCGCAGTCCCCGCCACGACGTCGAGGGCGTCCCCGTGGCCCGTAGATTCCTCGAGCGCCTCACCCGCCAGAAGAAGATTTTCGAAGAGGTGCTCCCTCTGGTCGAGCAACACATGCGGCCCCTCGCCCTCTACCGCGACCGCGCGGGCGACTCCGCCATCCGCCGCCTCGCCGCCCGCGTCCGGCGGGTCGACCGCCTCACCCGCGTGGCCTTCGCCGACAAGTGCGGACGCCCCCCGATCGCGGTCGAGAGCTTTCCCGAAGGCCAGTGGCTGCTCGAGAAAGCCAAGGCCCTCGCCGTTCAAGACAACGCCCCCCGCCCCATCCTCCTCGGCCGCCACCTGATCGAGCTCGGAATCCCGCCCGGCCCCCGCTTCGGAAAAATCCTCGACCGCGCCTACGAGGCCCAACTCGACGGCCGTTTCAGCGACGAAGCCGGCGGCATGGCCTACCTCCGCGAGACCCTCGAACGCTGAAGCCGCGGAAAAACCAAAGGCCCAGTCGGGATCTTGCGGCAAGGAAAGAAAGCTCGTCATTGAAAGGAGCGACTCCAAGGAAAAGGCCCGCGAACAGTTCGGTCCCGGAAACAACGGCTGTCGCCGTCGTTCTACAGCTTCGCCGCACCCGGATGCCCCTGAGAATCATCCTGTCCTCTTACTCTTCCTCTTCCTCGTCCTCGTCCTCTTCCTCGTCCTCTTCCTCGTCCTCTTCCTCTTCCTCTTCCTCTTCCACCGCCCAAAGCGTGACCGCCTCGGCCACGAAATCTCCCGTCGTTGCAGCCCGGGGCGCCCGTCGGGGGCAATCTTCGCCAAGCAAAAAGGCCGCCGGAATCCGGCGGCCTTTCGAAAAAATCCCCGTCAGGGAGAATCAGGCTTCTTCCTTCAACAGGTGCACGTCGCGCTGGGGGAAGGGGATGCTGATGCCTTCCGCGTCGAAGCGCTCTTTCACCGCCTTGGTGAAGTCGCACTTGAACTGCCAGAAGTCCGAGGACTTGGTCCAGGGCCGGACGTAGAAGTTGATGCTGCTGTCGGCCAGTTCGCCGACCGCCACGAAGGGCGCGGGCTCGGCGAGGACGCGCTCGTCCTTCGCGATCATTTCGTTGAGAATCTCCATCACCTTGTTGAGGTCGTCGGAGTAACTCACGCCGACGACCATATCGACCCGGCGCGTATCGTTGGCCGAGAAGTTGGTGATGGGGCCGCTCATGATCTGTCCGTTGGGCATCACGACCTTGATGTTCTCGGGGGACTTCATCTCGGTGTAGAGCAGTCCCACTTCGACCACTTCGCCAAGCTCTCCGCCGACCTTCACAAAATGCCCCGCCTTGAAGGGCTTGAAAAGGATGAGCAGAACGCCGGCGGCGAAATTCGCGAGCGAGCCCTGGAGGGCGAGACCGATGGCCAAGCCGGCGGCCGCGACGACGGCGGCGAAGGAGGTGGTCTCCACGCCGAGCTTGCCGATCGCGGCGATGACCACGAAGACGACGATCGCGCCATACAGGATATTCGAGAAGAAGCCGATCAGCGTCGCGTCGACTTCACGTTTTTCAAGGCCCGAGCGAAACAGGCCTTTGACCTTCTTCGCGATCCAGAGACCGACGACGAGGATAATGATCGCGGCGACGACCTTAAGGCTCCAAGCGGCGAGATGATTCAGGATAGTTTCAACGACGGTATTTTGTTCTTCCATGGCGAGGTGTAGGTTTGTTCGGGATCCGGACCGTCCGGATTGCCCCATCGAAACGAAGGCGGAGTATGTGCTCCGGCAAGGCCGCGTAAAGCAATTTGCCTGCCGTTCCGTCGACGCGCCGCGGCGCCTCCGGGAGCTTCCCTCCCCCCGCAAATCCAGCCTGAGTGCCGAGGTTCGATCCGGGCCCGCCCGATCCGCGCTCCGGACGCCGCCTTTTACCGGCAAACCCCAAGAACGAAATCTCGGGAAGCCCTCACCTCGTCCGCGCTGAGAACCGGGCTGAGCTCGAGAACGAGCGCATGCTCCGGCTTCACGTAGCGGGCCACCATCCCGAAATCGATCACCCCCGTGCCGGGCACCTGGTGGTCGCGCCCTTCGGCCGATACGTCGTGGAGGTGGAAACCGACCAAGCGGTCGGCCAGTTCCTCCAAGCGTTTCTCGTGATCGAGCAGGCCCATCCGCGCCTTCAGCTCGGCATGCCCCGTATCGTGCCAATAGCCGACCGCTTCCGCCGTTTCAAATCCCCGGACGAAATCCGCATGCTCCTCTTCGAGCGGAAGTTCCTCCAGTCCCTCCCGGTTTTCGATACCCAGCTGCAATCCTTTTTTCGCGGCTTTGCCCAAAATCGACTCGAAATGCTCCTTGATGCGTTCCTTCGGCCTCCGGGCCGAACGTCGGATGCGGTTGAGCGCACGGTCGCGGCGTCGCTTGAACTCATCGTGCTCGCGGAGATCCTTGCCCTCCAGTTCCGCTTTCTCCAACCAACGCTCCAGCCGCGCTTCAGGCGACCGGAAGAAAAACCAGACCGAACCGGAATGCATCACGACCCGCTTGGCCCCGACCTTGACCGCAAACTCGAGGGTCTGCTCGGTGTATTTCTTCCAAAGCTTGACCTCCCGGGGATCCCCGGCCGAGGGCTGGTAGAGGTTCGGCGCGGCGTGCTGCACGCCGCTCGGCAGGGGGCAAAAATTATGGATCGAAGAGATCTCCACCAGTCCCTCCTCGACCGCTTGAAAGATCCCGGGGACCAGCGAGATCCGAATGCCGTGGCTCAGCTCGATGCGCTTGAAGCCGAGGCCCGCCATCTCCATCGCCATCTCGTAACCGTCCGTGTGGCGCGACGAGCACCAGCAGGTGGACAAGGAAAGTCGGTCTTCGATTCGGCTCATTACGAAACAAAAAATCCCGGCACGCGATGCGGGACCGGGACTCTCGGACAGTCGGCGGTTCCCCCGCGACTGCGGCTACATGTTCGAGTAGCGAACGCGCAGCATGTTGTTGAAATCGAGCTCCTTCTTCTTCCGGCGAAGGGCTTGGGAGGGCTTTTCAAAATAACGCTTCGCGCGCACGTCGCGAATGATCCCCTCGCGGTCGAGGCGCTTCTTCAGACGGCGGAGCGCACGTTCCATGGGCTCGCCTTTGCGGACTTTAACATCGATTGCCATAATTCGGGAAGGAGTTGAAAACGAGAAATGTCGGAAGATGAACCTCGCCGAACGTCCGTCAACTTCTTTTTTGAGGGTTTTCGAAGACCGCGAGCGCCCGGCGGAAGGGCGGCATTGACAAGGGCAGGCGGCTCCCGAAGCTTTGGCCGCTATGCGAATCCTGCTTGCCTGCCTCCTCAGTCTGCTGCTCGCCTCCTGCGCGACCTCCCGGAAGGAACCGGTCGAGTCGGTCGAGATCGAAGCCATCCTTCCCCGCTACATGGCGGCGGACCAGTTCAAACGGATCGGCGAGTACCTGACCGGCCGTGAAAACACGGGCGACCGGATCATTTTGCGCTCCCAGGAAGGGGAACGTTCGGGTTTTTACTTCACTCTGGTTCTCGACGAGAAAGTGCGGCGCCTGCCGAAGGGCACGGTGATCGTCGGGGAGTTCCACACGCCAAAGTCGCCCGACGCGCAGACCCATCGCTTCGAACTGCCCTCGCGCGGCGATCTTCCCGGAACGAAGGAGGTCTTCGTCGGCCTGACCGGCTCGGACTGGACCTTCGGCGATCAAATGGTCCCCTCCGCCTGGCGCTTCACCATCGAAGGTCCCAACGGCGGGGTCATCGCCCGCCAGCAGAGCTACCTCTGGAGCCTTTAAACGGAGGCCCCCGGCAAACCCCGGCGAAGCGACCGATGCCTCCGAGCCCCAGTGCGGACTTCGGTCCCTGGACGCCGTGGACGACGGGGCCGCGCTTCACTCCGCGCAGCTTGGCGGAGACTCTCGACGGCGGACAAGCCTTTCGCTGGCGGCGCGCCGCCGATTTCTTCGAAGGCCGCTGGGACGACCGCGTCGTGCGGCTCCGTCTGCTCAAGGACCGGCTCGAATATGCCGCGCCGACGGGCGTCGACCCGCTGCCGGCCCTGCGAAGCTACCTCGCCGCCGAAGTCGACTTTGCCGCGCTGACGGACGAGCTGCCCTGGCGGAGCGACCCGGTCCTGCGCTGCGCGATCGAGGCCTTCCCGGGCCTCCGCCTGCTGCGCCAGCCGCTCGGCGAAACGCTGCTCGGCTTCCTTTGTTCTTCCACCAAGCAGATCGTCCAGATCAAGGCGATCTGCGAAAGCCTGGCCGCCGATCTCGGTCCCGCCCTGCCGGACGGCAGCCGGGCCCTGCCCGGCTGGGAGCGGCTGGCCGAGGCCGGCGAGGATCGCTTGCGGGCGGCCAAGCTCGGCTACCGGGCCCGTCATATCCACCAGACCGCCCGCTTCCTCGCCGAGCGCCCGGGCTGGCTCGACGAGCTCGCGGAGGCGGAAACCGGTCCGGCCCGCGAGCGGCTTCTCCAACTTCCCGGCGTGGGCCGGAAGATCGCCGATTGCGTGCTGCTCTTCGGCCTGGCCCGTTACGAAGCCTTCCCCATCGACACCTGGGTGCTCAAGCTGCTGGCCCAGGCCTACGGCCTCCCAGCTTGGAGCCCGGCCCAGCTTCAGGACTTCGCGCGCATCCATTTCGGCCCGCGGGCCGGGCTGGCCCAGCAGTACCTCTTCGCCGCCGCCCGGGCCGGCATCATCCGCGCCTGAAGCGGCCGGGCCGTCGGATCAACGCACCCCGCAGCGGTCGCCCATGCGGGCATAGACCTCGCGCTGACGGCTCGAATGCTCCAGCAGATCGCCGTCGAAACGGATCGCACCCTTTTCGAACAAGGTCGCCACGCAGGAGCCTCCGAAGGAGAAGTAGCCTTTCTCGCCGCCTTTGCTCACCGCTCCCGGCTGAAAGGTCTGGTGAATGCCGCCCACGCAAGTGGCGCCGATCTCCACCATCAAAACCTTGCCGAAGGCCGGGCTTTCGACGGCCGTCCGCTCGCGCCGGTTCTCCCAAAGTATCGAAATCCTCCGCCGCAGGGCGAGCGGACTGACCGAGCGCAGGCTCCCGGGAAGCCGGGTCGGCTCGCCCGCCTTTCCCCCCACCGGAAAGTGGAAACGGTGGTAGTCGACCGGACAAAGCCGCGAAATCAGCATCGAGCCCCCGGCGAAATCCCGGGCCCAGCCCGCGTCGCCGAGAAAACGGGGGAGGTCGAAACGCTGCCCTTTGATATAGAAAGCGTCCGCCGCGTCCAGGTCGGCGATCGCCAAGTGCCGCCCGTCGGCTGGAAACACCGCCACGCTCTCGCCCGGGACCACCGGCCTCGCGTCCGGCCGCAGCTTGCGGTAGAAGAATTCGTTGAAGCTGCGGTAGGAATCGACCGGCATGAGGAACTCCGCACTGCCGACCCCGTACTGCCGCATGAAAGGCCCGATCCGCTCCCGGCTCGTCAGCCGGTCCATCCGCCGCCCATACCAACGGGAAAACCAAGCCCGCTTCACCGCCAGGCTCACCCCCAGCCGGCCGAGGGGATTGCCGTAGGCCCAGCGCAGAAAGCCCTCGCCGTAGATCGCCTCGGTTTCAATGCGTCCGCTGTAGCGGTCGTAGTACTGGATCGGGGCATCGGGATCGTCGGATTTGGGCATGGCGGATGGGCGGGGGATCGGGACGAAGGAACTCGAATCAACCGCATGTTCGGCGATGCGGCCAATCAAAAAAAAACCGTTCTCATCCCCCTTCGGCTGCCTTCGCCCCCTCGCCCCCGCGCAAGGCCAGCGACAAGCCCAGCCAGACCGCCAAAAGCCCGAAGCCCACGCTCGCGGCCGCGTAGAGGCCCGCCGCCCGGCCCCCGCCCCCTTCCAGCATCTCCAGCAGCTGCCAGGCAAAGGCGGAGAAGGTCGTGTACCCCCCACAGAATCCGGTCATCCAAAAATGCCATTTGCCGGGGTGAGGCCTCGCCGCGCCCCCGCTCGCCCAGCGCCCGGCCAACCAGCCGATCAGCAGCGAGCCGCTCAGGTTTACGAACAGCGTGGCCCAGGGGAAAGCCGTCAGGCCGACCTCGACGGCCAGGTGGTCGAAACCGTAACGCAGCGCGCCCCCGAGGGCGCCGCCCAGCGCGATGGTCGGCAGGAACTTCACGACCGCCATCCTTCCGCCAGCGCATAGCCCGCCCCCGCGCAGAACAGGCAGAGCAGGACGCTGCCGGCGACGTTGCCCGCCAGCGCGCCCCAGCGGCGCTCGGAGACCAGGCCCAGGGACTGCAGGCTGAAGGTCGAAAAGGTGGTCAGCCCGCCGCAGAAACCGACCGCCGCCAAGGCCCGCAGCCCGGCCCCGCCCGTTCCGCCGCCGCTCCCCGCGCCGAGGATGAGCCCGAGCAGCAGGCTGCCGCTCAGGTTGACCGCCAAGGTGCCCCAGGGAAAGCGCTCGCCCCAAATCCGCGCCGCGCCCCGCATCACGAGGTAGCGCGACATCCCGCCAAGCGCCGCCCCCACCGCCACCAGTAATATTTCCACGCATCATGCTTGGCCTCGAAACAATTCCCTGTAAAGCCTTTGGCATGCCCTCCGAACCCACGGACCCTACCGCCCCCACCTTCGAGGACCGCTTGGACGCCCTGTCCGATGCCGTCGAGGCGGGCGATGCCGGAGCGATCGTCGGGACACTCAAGCAAAGCCCGATCGAAGAAACCGCGAAGCTGATCGACCGTCTCGGGGCCGAGACCCGCGGCGCCCTCTTCGAAATCCTCAGCCCGGAGCAGTCCGCCGAGGTGCTCGAGCAAGTCTATTACTTTCAGGGCGCGGACATCATCGAAGAACTCGCCCCCGGCGCCGCCGCCCCGATCCTCGAACGGCTCGACAGCGACGACCGGGCCGACCTCCTGAACGAAATGGACGAGGACGACTCCGCCGCCATCCTGGAGGAGCTGGCGCCGGATCTGGCCGAGAGCACCCGACGGCTGATGGCCTACCCGGAAGGCACCGCCGGCTCCATCATGTACCAGGAGTACCTGTCTTTCGAAGCCGGGATGACGGTCGAGGCCATCCTCGCGGACATCCGCTCGAAGCGCGAAAAATATATCGAGTACGGCATCCAATACGCCTACGTGCTCGACCATGCGGGCAAGCTGCTCGGCGTCCTGCCCGTGCGCAACCTCCTCTTCGCACGGCCCGACCAGAGCGCCTCGGCGATCATGGTACCCGAACCCGTCACCGTCCGCGCCGAGACGACCATCTCCGAACTCGAGGATATCTTCGACGAACATCATTTCCTCGGACTCCCGGTGGTGGACGAGGCGGATCGTCTGGTCGGCATCGTCGACCGCGAGGCCTGTGCCGAAGCACGCGAGGAAGCCGTCACCGAAGACCTCCTGAAGGTCCAGGGCCTCATGGGCAAGGAGGAGCTGCGCTCCATGCCGCTCGGCGTGCGCAGCCGGCGGCGCCTCTCCTGGCTGAGCATCAACATCGTGCTCAACCTGATCTCGGCCAGCGTGATCGCCTTCCACCAGGACACCCTCGAGGCCGTCATCGCCCTCGCCGTCTTCCTCCCCATCATCTCGGACATGTCCGGCTGCTCCGGCAATCAGGCGGTGGCGGTATCCATGCGGGAGCTCTCGCTCGACCTGGTCAGCCCCAAGGAGTTCGGCCGCGTCTTCATCAAGGAATCCTCTGTCGGCCTGATCAACGGCATCTGCCTCGGCCTGCTGATCGGCGCGATCGCCTGGCTCTGGAAGGGCAACCCCATGCTCGGGGGCGTGGTCGGCGTCGCCCTCGCCCTCAACACCACCGTGGCCGTCTGCGTCGGCGGACTCGTGCCCTTGCTCCTCAAGGCCTGCGGGCAGGACCCCGCCCTCGCCTCGGGTCCGATCCTCACCACCGTCACCGACATGTGCGGCTTCCTGCTCATTCTCGGCCTCGCTTCCCTCGCGCTGCCCTGGCTGGTTTGAGGCCGCAGGCGGCGGAAAGCCCCCGCGAAAAATCGAGGATTCAGCCTTGATCTTTCCATCCGGGCTCTCTTTCTTCATCCGCTTTCACTTTTAACAAGGAGTCGAACCATGTCACAACACAACAGCTTTAAGGCCGCCGCCGGCGGTGGAAAGAAGAACCGCACGGTCCTCAAGCGCTTCGAGCGGATCGACCTCCTGCGCAAGCGCGGCGAGTGGTCCGAAGGCCAGCGCGTGATCGGCCTGAAGAAGACCAAGCCGGAAGAATAAGCCGGCCAGGCCAAGTTCGTTATCTTCCAACCCTCCCCTCCACGGGAGGGTTTTTTCCTGTGCGGATTCCCGGGACGAGCCGCCCGCCCGGCGCCCGTAACGACCTTCAGGAAACGGACGAATCGAGCAGCGCGTCCACCTCCGCCAGCCATTTCGAACGCGTCGCCGCGTCCACCGACGCCACTTCGAAGCCGTTCCGTGCGATCCGCGCCAGCTCGGCATTTGAAAAGCCGAGGTGCTCGCTCAGGGCGACATACTCGTCCTCCACCGTGTTGCCGAAGGAAAACGGATCGTCCGTGCTGACCGTGCAACGCAAACCGCGGTCGAAGAGCTCCCGGATCGGGTGCGCGCTCATCGACCCGACCACGTCCAGCTTCACGTTGCTGATCGGGCAGATGTCGAAGGTCGCGCCGGCCTCGATCGCCAGCTCCAGCACGGCCGGATCCTCGATCGCGCGGATGCCGTGCTGGATGCGGAGGCAGCCGAGGTGCTCGATCGCCTCGCGGACGTGCCCCGAAGGACCGAATTCGCCCGCGTGCGCCTTCGTCGCCAGCCCCGCCGCCCGCGCCTTCGCCCAGAGCCGCGGCGTCCAGTCCTCCAGCGGCAGGTACTCGATGCCGTGCAGGTCGATCCCCGCCAGTCCTTCCCAATTCACGCAGTCCTCCAAGACCGGGCCGAGCTTTGCGTTGTAGCTGTTCCGCGCCATCCCCATGAAGACGCGGACTTCCAGCCCGGCCGGCACCGCGCTGCGGATCGCATCCAGAATTTCCGGCCCCGGAATCCCGAGGAAGTCGATCACCCCGGCGTGGAAAGAGGTCTCCACATAACGGACGTTCTGCTCGAGGTGCTTGGCGAAGATCGTCTTCGCCGCCTCGTGGTAACGCTCGCCCGAGACATACCACTGCAGCGCGTGTTCGAGCAGGTGGTTCTCAAAATCCTCGAAGCACTTCCACTTGAAATCGGGAGCCCAGCATTCCGGCTCCCGGTCGAACTTCTCCGGGTCCAGCTTGCGCAGGAGCTCGAAAGGCAGCGCGCCCTCGATGTGCAGGTGGGTTTCGGTCTTTGGAAGGCGGTGGATGAAAGCGAGGGTCGAAACGTCCGGCATGCCCGATCCCTAGGCTCCGAAGGCTGAAACATAAAGAAAAATGTGCGGCCCCGCCACCCGACGGGCGGGACGCAGCCGCATGACCGCTGCAACTTTTTCCCCACGCCCGCGATCCCCTCCACAAGCAGCTCCTTCACTCCCGCTGCGAACTCCAAACCACAAAAGGAAAGCACACTATGAAAACCACCATCCTCCTCTCCGCCGCTCTCGCCGCCTTCGCGCTGGCCCAGCCCGCCGCCGCCCAGGGCGCGGCCGGCGGTCCGGGCAAAGGCCCCGGCTTCAAGCAAAAAGCCGACCCGGACAAGATCGTCGAGCGCTTCGACAGCGACGGCGACGGCAAAATCTCCAAGACCGAAGCCGAGGCCGGTCTGCGCGGCCACCTCGCCCGGGTCTTCGACAAGGTCGACGCCAACGCCGACGGTTTCATTACGGCCGACGAATTGCGCGAGAAGGGCAAGCAGGTCCGCGAAAGGGCCAAGGAAAAGCGCGGCATGTGGAAAGACATGGACGCCGACGGCTCCGGCAGCCTCTCCTACGAGGAAGTCGAGCTGTCCGGCAACGAGCGCCTGCTCCAGCACTTCGGGCAGATCGATGCCGACGGCGATGGCGAACTCACGCCGGACGAACTCCGCCAGCTCAGGCAGAACCGCAAGAAAGGCCCTCCCTCGGCGGAATAACCCGATGCCCGACTCCAACCTCCCAAGCCCGACGCCCGAGCGTCGGGCTTTTTATGTGAGTCTCCGGTCATTTCTAGCGCCCCCTAAAAAAAAGAACTCTCCTCCTACCCGAAGGGAAAGGAGGAGACAGGCCCCGCGCCGTCCAGGCGCGGGGCCAGAGGTGGTCGCCCCCCGCCAAGACCAACCACCACCGCTCCAAGCGCCCGACCCCGTTTTCCTTGCCAGCCGACCGGGAGCCTGTTTCATTCCCGCGCTTCCCTTCAAGCGGCCTTCGCGGCCCGCAACCGGCCCCGCTTTCCACGGCCACCGCACACGGCACTTCCCATGATCACCATCGACCACGTCACCCACCACTTTGGACAAAAGACGCTCTACAACGACATCCATTGCGTGATCGGCGCGCGCGACCGCATCGGCCTGATCGGCTCCAACGGGTCCGGCAAGACCACCCTGCTGCGCATGCTGATGGGCGAGATGGAGCCCGACAGCGGCACGATCGAAAAGCCCGACTATGTCGACATCGGCTACCTGCCGCAGGATGGCATCGAGCTCTCCGGGCAGACCCTCTACAAGGAGGCTGAAAGCGCCTTCGGCGACGTCCTCGAGCTCCAGCGGAAACTCGCCAAGGCCGAAGAAGAGATGATGGAGATGGATACTTCCTCCGACGAGTACTACGACCTGATCGACGTCATGGGCGAGTGGGAGCATCAGCTCGAGGAGTTCCAGCCCGAGCGAATGAAGTCGCGCATCGAGCGCATCCTTACCGGCATGGGCTTCTCGCTCGACGACATGCAGCGCGACTGCGGCGAGTTTTCCGGTGGCTGGCAAATGCGCATCGCCCTGGCCAAGCTCCTCCTCCAGAACCCCTCGCTCATCATCCTCGACGAGCCGACCAACCACTTGGACATCGTCTGCCAGCACTGGGTCGAGCAGTACCTCAAAGGCTACCAAGGCGCCATCATCGTGATCTCCCACGACCGGGCCTTCCTCGACGAGGTGACCAACCGCACGATCGAGCTCAAGCTCGGGAATCTCAACAGCTACAAGGGCAACTACTCCTTCTACAAGGAACAGAGCGAGAAGCAGCTCGAGACCCTGCGGAAGGCCTTCAAGAACCAGCAAAAGGAAATCGCCGACGTCAAAGACTTCATCAACAAGTTCCGCTCCAACGTGAAAAAGGCGAGCATGGTGCAGAGCCGGATCAAGCAGCTGGAAAAGATGGAGCTGATCGAGATCCCCCGGGAGGAAAAGAAGATCTTCTTCCGCTTTCCCGAGCCGCCCCCGGCCAGCGCCAAGGTCATCACCATCCGCGACCTCCACAAGGCCTACGGCGACAACGTGGTCTTCGATGGCCTCAACCTCCGCATCGACAAGGGCGACCGCATCGCCGTGGTCGGGGTCAACGGCGCCGGCAAGTCCACCCTCGCGCGGATCATGGCGGGACAGGAGCCCTACCAGAGCGGCGAGGTCGAGAAAGGCATCAACACCGTCATCAGCTACTTCGCCCAGTCCCAGGCCGAGGAGCTCAACCCCGCCAACACGGTGCTGGAAGAAGTCGAGCTCGCCGCCATCGGCAACGACGAGGCCAACCCCCGCGCCGCCCTCGGCGCGCTGCTGTTCTCCGGCGACGAGGCGCTCAAGAAGACCAGCGTCCTCTCCGGCGGCGAGAAGAACCGGGTGGCCCTCGCCAAGATGCTCATGCAGCCCGCCAACTGCCTGATCCTCGACGAACCGACCAACCACCTCGACATCAAGTCGAAGGAGGTGCTGCAAGACGCCATCAACGCCTTCGACGGCACCGTCATCCTCGTCAGCCACGACCGCGCCTTCCTCGACGGCGTCGTCAACAAGGTCCTCGAGGTCTCCAAGGGCGACATGCGGATGCTCACCTGCAATGTCTCCGAATACGTCGAGCGCCTCGAACAGGAAATGGCCGAAGCGGGGGGCTGAGCTAAGAGGCCTTTAAAGGATGGCACCAGTTCAGCCGTGGGAAGCGGGAAAAGTCCGCATCCGTGGATATCCATTCGCAACCGTGTTCAATCGCCAGCGCGGCGTGCCAAGCATAGGCCACCATCTTGCCCCTTGCCGGTAGCTTTTGACATAATTCGGAGAAGATCTGCCAATTCCGCTCACCCGGATAGAGAACCACGGCTTGGGGACGGCGGCGGAGACGCTCGCAGAAATCGAGGGCAAGCGCGGTCGGAGTAGGTCGTCGAAAAATCTTTGGATTGGTCACGATCCGAACGAAGCCGGAAAGGACCGCCTCCGAGAGCCCGAATGCCTCCGCACCTTCCGCCAGTCCGACCAGATATTCGGCGTAGGCTTCATGCTCCAGGGAATCTTCTCGGTGCGCATAGACCAAAACGTTGACGTCGCAGAGCTTCATCCCTTGTAGCGCTCGGCATCTTCGGCCGCGAGCAACTCGCTCGTTCTGTCCAGATCGATCCCGTCAAGTGCTCCTCCTTTGCCATAGGTCAGGAGATCGAAGCGCTCCTGCCCGGCTCCGCTGGGGGCATCCAGAACTCGTCGGCCCGCATCTGCCAGAAACGCGCTCAAGCTTTTGCCCTCTTCCCGTGCCTTTTTCCGAAAACGTTCGGCCAGCTCGTCGTCGAGTAATATCGTAGTTCGCATTTTGAATACGGTATTACCACATGCGCATCGTTTCAAGCCTTGAGACCGCTCAGCCCCCCATTCCTGGCCTATCGACCTATTCCGCTCCTTTGCCATCCTGTGGGTTGCCAGGGCTTCCGAATCTTCCCAAGGTCTTTGCTAAAAAGGAAAAACAAGATGAGCCAGACGCAGACCTACAAAGCAATCGCCGCGATGGCGGAAAACCGGGTGATCGGCAACGGAGGCGAGATCCCCTGGCACCTTCCCGAGGATTTCAAATGGTTTAAAAAGATCACCATGGGCGACATCCTCGTGATGGGCCGCAAGACCTACGAATCCATCGGTCGTCCCCTCCCCGGCCGCGATACCTACGTGCTCAGCCGCCAGCCGCGCGAGATCCCCGGGGTCCACAGCTTTACCGACCTCGCCGTGCTCGACCAGCTGAAGACCGACAAGACCATCTGGATCGCCGGCGGCGCGGAAATCTACAGCCTCATGCTACCCCGCTGCGGCGAGCTCTACCTCAGCCGCGTCCACCGGACGGTCGACGGCGACACCTACTTCCCGCCCTTCGAGCAAGACTTCGAGCTCGCGGAAACGATCGCCTCCCACCCGGAGTTCAGCATCGAGCGCTGGCGGCGGAAGTAGCCGTCCAGCGGCCCGGCCGGCTGGTTCCGCAATTTCCGCATTCCAAGTTCGACCTCCCCGGAAGGCTGTCCGATTCTCTCCGCATGTCTTCTTCGCTCTACCTCCTCGACGGCATGGCCCTGGCCTACCGGGCCCACTTCGCGCTCATCCGCAGCCCGATCATGACCTCCAAGGGCTTCAACACTTCGGCCGTCTTCGGCTTTACCGCCACCTTGATCGAGCTGATGTCGAACCAAAAGCCGAGCCACCTCGCGGTCGTCTTCGATACCGACGCGCCGACCGAGCGCCACCAACTCCACGCCGAATACAAAGCCAATCGCGAAGAGATGCCGGAGGATCTCGCCGCCGCCCTTCCCCACCTCGCCCGCATCGCCGATGCCTTCGGCATCCCCGTCATCAAGCTCGATGGCTACGAGGCGGACGATATCATCGGCACCCTCGCCCGCCGCGCCATCGCCGATGGCTTCGACGAGGTCTTCATGGTCACGCCGGACAAGGACTTCGGCCAGCTGGTCACCGAGCGCATCAAGATCTACCGCCCCTCCCGCAAAGGCGACGGCGCGGAAATCTGGGGGGTCGGGGAGATCCGGGAGAAATGGGGCATCGCCCGCGTCGAACAGGTCATCGACATGCTCGGCCTCTGCGGCGACAGCTCGGACAACATCCCCGGCGTGCCCGGAATCGGCCCGAAGACCGCCGAAAAGCTCCTCGCCCAGTACGACAGCGTCGAAAACCTGATCGAGCACGTCGACGAGCTGAAGGGCAAACAACAGGAGCGGGTCCGCGAATACGCCGAGCAGGCCCTGCTTTCCAAAAAGCTCGCCACCATCCTGCTCGACGTGCCGATCGAATGCGATTGGGACGCCCTCAGAGTCGACGAGCCGGATAAGGCGAAACTGGTCCCGATTTTCACGGAGTTCGAGTTCCGCACGCTCGGCAAGCGTATCTTCGGCAGCGATTTCTCCGTCCAAGAGGCCGCCCAAGACCTCGTCCTCCAGGCCGAGGACGCCGGGACCGGCGCCAGCCAGATCGACCTGCTGCCGGGAATGAACTTCCAGACCCTCAAGGACCTCGACACCGACTACCGCAGCGCCGCCAATACGGAGGACCTCGCCGCCCTCGTCGATACGCTCCGCCGGTCCGGCCGCTTCTCCTTCGATACGGAGACGACTTCGCTCAACCCCCGCGCGGCGAAACTCGTCGGCCTCTCTTTCGCCGTGGCCAAAGGTAAGGCTTGGTGGGTGCCCGCCTCCGAGGCCGCCCTCGAGGCCCTGCGCCCGGTCTTCGCCGACGCCTCCCTCACCAAAATCGGCCACAACCTCAAATTCGACCTCGCCGTCCTCGCCGAGCAGGACTGCCCCGTGGCCGGCCGCTGCATCGACACGATGCTGGCCCACGCGCTGATCGATCCGGAACAGCGCCACGGCCTCGACGCGCTGGCGGAAGATTTCCTGCGTTATTCGCCCGTCCGCTTCAGCACCTTGATGCCGGAGGCCCGCAAGGGCGAGGCCCTCGACTTTTCCGCGGTCGATGCGCGGGCCCTCGCGGATTACGCGGCGGAGGACGCCGATGTCGCCCTCCAGCTCTGGGAATGTTTCGAGCCGAAGCTGGACGAAGTCGGCCAGACCCGCGTCTTCGACGAAATCGAGACCCCCCTCCTGCCCGTCCTCGTGGCAATGGAGCTCGAGGGCATCCGCCTCTGCGAAGCGACCCTCGCGGCCATCGGCCGTTCGATCGAGGATCAGATCGTCGAACTGCAAGAGGCCGTGCACCGCGCCGCAGGCCGCGAGTTCAACCTCAACTCCCCCAAACAATTGGGCGAGATCCTCTTCGAAGAACTCCAACTGGTCGACAAACCGAAGAAAACGAAGACCGGACAGTACTCCACCAACGAACAAGTCCTCTCCCTCCTCGCCCCCAAGCACCCGATCGTCGCCGACCTGCTCGAATACCGTCAGCTCACCAAGCTGAAGAGCACCTACGTCGACGCGCTGCCTCAGTCGGTCGACCCGAAAACCGGCCGCGTCCATACCCACTACGGCCAGGTGCAAACCGCCACCGGGCGCCTCTCCTCGAACGATCCTAACCTCCAAAACATCCCGGTCCGCAGCGAACGCGGCCGCGAGATCCGTAAAGCCTTCATCCCCCGGGAGGGCTGGAAGCTGCTCGCCGCCGACTACTCGCAGATCGAGCTCCGTATCCTCGCCGCGCTGAGCGGTGACGAGGGCCTCCTCGCCGCCTTCCGCGAAAAGCGGGACATCCACACCGCCACCGCCGCCCGCATCTTCGGGGTCGAGCCCGAGGCGGTCACCCGGGACCAGCGCAGCACCGCCAAGATGGTCAACTTCGGCATCCCCTACGGCATCTCCGCCTTCGGCCTCGCCCAGCGCCTCGGCACGGTCGGCCGGACCGAGGCCCAAGAGATCATCGATAACTACTTCGCCCAGTTCCCCGGCATCCCCGGCTACATGGAGAAGCAGCAGGCCTTCGCGCGCGAACACGGCTACGTCGAGACCGTCTGCGGCCGCCGACGCCGGCTCCGCGATATCAACTCTGGCAACGGCACCATCCGCGCCGCCGCCGAGCGCAACGCCATCAACATGCCCATCCAGGGCACCGCCGCCGACATGATCAAGCGGGCCATGGTCCGTATCCAGAATTCAATGACAGAGAAGGGCCTGCGCAGCCGCATGCTCCTCCAGGTGCACGACGAACTGGTCTTCGACCTCGAACCCTCGGAGGAAGCCGTGCTCCGGGAAATCGTGACCGAGGGCATGGTCGGCGCGCTCCGGCTCGACTGCCCGATCGAGATCGAGATTGGTCTCGGCGACAACTGGCTTGAAGCCCACTGAGCCCGCGCCCGGCCAAGCGCCGGTCGCCTTTCCGCGGAGCTTCCCGCCGTCGCGGGAAAAATTGGCAAGTGGACTGCTGCGGCCGAAGCATGAGCGCACTGACCGAAATCCCAGTCATCGACATGGGGCCTTTTCTCGAAGGCTCCGAAACCGACCGCGCGGCCGTGGCCGCCCGAATCTACGAGGCCGCCCACACGGTCGGCTTCACCTATTTGACGAATTTCGGCATGTCGGAGGACCTGCTGGAAACGGCCTTCGCCGTCTCACGATCGCTCTTCCATAGCGATGAGAAGCACAAGGTGCCCTTCGATCCGGAGAAGAACCACGGCTACACCCGGTTGCAGGGCGAGGCGCTCGACCCTTCCAAGCCCGCCGACCTGAAAGAGACCTTCACCTGCCGGGACCTCGCCCGCCGCCCGTCCGGCCCAGAATACTGGCCCAACCCCCAATTCGAAGCCTTCATGCGGATCTTCTACCAACGGACGGTGAAAATCGCCTCCGACGTGATGGCGGCCTTCGCCCAGGCGCTCGAGCTCCCGGCCGGCTACTTCGACGAGCGCCATACCGGCAAGACCCAAACGCTCCGCCTTCTGCACTACCCGCCGGTCGATGCCGTGGCCGAGGGCCAGCTCGGGGCGGGCGCCCATACCGACTACGGCACCTTGACCGTCCTCTTCCAAGACGAGGCCGGCGGTCTCCAAGTGCAGGGGCTGGACGGCCGGTGGATCGACGCGCCGCCGATCCCGGGGACGGTTGTGATCAACACCGGCGACTTGATGGCGCGTTGGAGCAACGATGTCTTCAAGTCCACCCCGCACCGGGTCGTCCCCCGCCCCTCCGCCATGAAAAACGGACGACAGTCGATCGCCTTCTTCAGCGACCCCGACCCGGAGGTCCTCATCGAGACCATCCCGAGCTGCATCGGCGAAGATCGCCCGGCGCACTACGAGCCCATCACCGCAGGCGAACACATCCGGCAACGGATCCTCGCCTCCCAGGCCAAATAATCCGGCGGCCTCAAACCACCCCGTAGTGGTCGATCGATTTCGTTCACAAAATTCCTTCCAAAATCAACAGTCAACAACCGACACTCATCAATCGCAACAAGTGAGCTCTGGATTCTCAGGTTAACGCCTACGCCCCCGGCGCCACCCGTAGCGCGCAGCTTCAGCAAGCGTCCGCACGCACCGCCACCGCTCCACCGATCGCTTGCTGAAGCGGCGCGCTACGCCTCCCCAACGCCCTACGCCCAAACCCCCAAAAACTCTCCTCCTACCCAAAGGGAAAGGAGGAGACAGGCCCCGCGCCGTCCAGGCGCGGAGCCAGAGGTGGTCCCCGCCGCCGCCAAGACCGACCGACCCACCGCCCTACGCCCACCCCCCCTTGCCCCTCATGCTATGCTAGGGCATGGAAATCGACTACCGCCTCGCTCCGATCGACTTCGCCTTGATCGGTCTCTACGGTCTCGTCGTCGTCTGGATCGGCTTCAAACTGGCTTCCCGCCACCACACGGCGGAAGACTATTTCCTCGCCGGCCGGGGGATGCGCTGGCCCTTTATCGGCGTCTCGCTCTTCGCTTCCAACATCTCCTCGACCACCCTTATCGGGCTGGCCGGGGCGGCTTATGCGACCGGGATATCGGTCTTCAACTACGAGTGGATGGCTTCGATCGTCCTGGTCTTCTTCGCCTTCTTCATCCTCCCTTTCATCCTCAAATCGCAGGTCTTCACCCTGCCTGAATTCCTCGAGCGCCGCTACGACGGACGTGTCCGCCTCTACTTCTCCGCCCTCACGCTGTTCCTCAATATCGTCGTCGACACCGCGGGCAGCCTCTTCGCGGGCGGATTGCTTCTCAAGCTCATCTTCCCCGAACTGGACATCTCCGTCACCATCGCGGTCCTCGCGATCGTGGCGGGGCTCTACACCATCGCCGGGGGCCTCGCCGCCGTCATCTACACCGACTTCATCCAAACCGTCCTCCTCCTGATCGGCGCGGTCGTCATCACCGTGGTCGCTTTCGGAAAGGTGGGCGGATGGGAAGGCATGACGGAAGGCCTCGACCCAGCGCAGCTCAGCCTCATCCGTCCCCTCGACGACCCGGGTGTCCCCTGGCTCGGGCTGATCACGGGGGTTCCGTTGCTGGGCTTCTACTTCTGGTGCGCCAACCAGTTCATGATGCAGCGGGTGCTCAGCTCCAGATCGCTCGAAGACGGTCGCTGGGGCGTGCTGCTGGCCGCGCTGCTCAAACTGCCCGTCCTCTTCGTCATGGTCCTGCCGGGCACCATCGCGATCCATCTCTATCCCGGACTCCCGGACCCGAATCTCGTCTATCCCACCCTGATGTTCGACCTCCTCCCGGTCGGTCTGCTCGGCCTGGTCATGGCCGGCTTCATCGCCGCGCTGATGTCGCAGATCGATTCGACCCTGAACGCCGCCTCGACCCTCGTGACGATGGACTTCGTGCACAAGTTCAAGCCCGGCTTGGACAGCCGCCGCCTGATGAAGGTCGGGCGTTGGGTGACCGGCCTCTTCATGATCCTCGCCGCCGTCTGGGCGCCGCAGATCGAGAACTTCCGCTCGCTCTTCGACTACCTCCAGATGGTCCTCTCCTACACGGTCCCGCCGATCGTCGCGATCTACTTCATGGGGGCCTTCTGGAAGAAAGCCAACGCCCGGGGCGCTTGGGCCGCCGTCGTGGCCGGCACGGCGCTCGGGCTGGTCCTCTTCGTCGCCGTCGGCCTGCTCGAACTGGTCGAGCTTCACTTCCTCTACGTCGGGCCGCTGATCTTCCTCTTCTCCCTCGCCGTCCTGCTGGCGGCCAGCCGCTCCGGCCCCGCCCCCCGTCCGGAACAGCTCGAGCTCGTCTGGACCCCCGCCTTCTACCACGCCGAAACCGAAGCCCTGCGCGGAGTCCCCTTCTGGAAAAACTACCGCTGGCTCTCCCTCGCCCTCCTGCTCCTGACCGGCTGGCTGGTCTGGGCCTTCGCTTGAACGGATAAATAAACCTTATGTCCGGACCGTTGTCCTCTTACGGCTGCGCGGAAGGCGGAGGACCGCAGGCTGGAGAAGGATGAACAGCTTATCGATCCGCTGCGATTTCGATAAGATCCCAACGCGCGTTGTTTAGATCCATACCAGGTGCCGTGAGCATTTTTCAATTGATAGGTGGCGGGAAAAAAAGGGGGGCGACAACCGGTGAAACCCTTGGATTCGGCCCCAACAGGACGCTGGTGACTTCGAAAGAAAAGCCGATGCCCGCAACAACGCGCAAAACAGGCAAAGACCACCAGGCTGCGGAAAGACCCCGACCTGGGCCGTGATGACAGAAACCGACTCTTGAGCCCTTCCGAGCTCTCGTGAAACGGATTCATAACCGCTGGAGGATTCTAGTGTAGTGTTTGATAATTAGATGGACATTACTAGTAAAACCATGATGCTGGTGTAATGTCCAGACCGATCACTCGTCTTTCCGTTAATCCGGAACAAGAAAAACAGCTTCGCTACCTTATAAAGCAGCCGACCACAAGTCAGCGAATGGTTCGACGCAGCCGCATAATCTTGCACCGCATGGAGGGCCTCAGCCAGAACGAAACCGCCTCGCTGGTGGGCGTTCGGCGCACGGTAGTGAGCCAATGGGAGAATCGCTTCAAGTCGGACGGGCTCTCCGGGCTGGCCGAAGCCCGGCGCACGGGCCGCAAGCCCAGCGTAAGCGAGCAGGTGAAGTCGGAGATCATCAGCGAAGCCACGCGGCCACCGAAAGGGCGCACCCATTGGTCGACCCGCAGCATGGACAAATCGAAAGGGGTGAACAATCAAACGGTGCACAAGCTCTGGCGCGCAAACGACATCAAGCCCCACATAAAACGCACTTTCAAATTATCCAACGACAAACACTTCGAGGAAAAATTCTGGGACGTGATCGGGCTCTACCTGCAGCCACCCGATCGCGCCCTGGTCCTCTGTTGCGATGAGAAAAGCCAGTGCCAGGCGCTGGAACGCACTCAGCCGGGGCTTCCCCTCGGGATCGGGCATATTAAAACAGCAACACATGATTACACCCGGCACGGAACCACCACCTTATTTGCGGCGTTGAGCTATCTCGATGGAAAAATATCGCATAACATCGCCCCAAAGCATACCCACGTCGAATGGCTTCGCTTTCTCAAGCAACTCGATGCGGAATCCCCCGAAGGACTCTGCCTTCATCTTATCATCGACAACTACTCGACCCACAAGCATACCAAAGTAAGGTCTTGGATCAAGTGGCGCAATCAGCGCTACCGCAAGAATTTTGGAATTGACCGGATCTCCCTGCACTTCACCCCAACCTCGTCGTCCTGGATGAATTTGGTCGAACGGTTCTTCCGCGATATCACGGTGGAATGCATTCGTGATGGCAGCTTTGCCAGTGTCGCCGAATTAACCGATTCAATTCTATCCTATCTGAACGAGAGAAATCTTAACCCGAAACCCTACAGCCTCTTCAGAAAAATTCGTGGGTGGATTCCGGTTCGGGAAGGTCTCCCATGGTCTGGAATAGAGCGGTATGGAGGGCGTCGAAGGTTCTATAGCCGTATGCTTTTCTGGTGGCGAGATTTACTT
>Ga0208112_100540_pt1 | contig 28467 bp, 29 predicted proteins | sample HotLakConsoUCCLE_FD_184736 | JGI IMG/M metagenome (GOLD analysis project Ga0208112, IMG submission 184736) | Hypersaline microbial mat communities from Hot Lake, Washington, USA - Hot Lake Consortium UCC-LE (SPAdes) (version 2) ... | reverse complement strand
GCATGATCTTCTGATAAGTGACGCTGTTGAGCCGCTTGCGTCCCATCAAAAGGCGCAGCGGCTTGAAATTCATGCCCAGATTCCTGGAGCACCAGAACCAGTCGGTGTCCCAGCGCCACAGGTAGTCACGAATGGTCAAATAGTCCTCCTGCCTGTCTCGAAGGCTCTTCCAGTACCGGCTCATCCAGGTGTAGTCGCTCGCTTCGACGCCTGACGGGAGCGAGTCGACGAACCCGGCGCGCGTCAGCACGAACTCCCCGGGCGCGAAGTACACCCCGTCGAGATAGTCGCAGGTCGGTTCCTTGATTTCCTCTGCGATCGCAGCAAACAGCGCGTCCGCGTCGTTGAAATGCCGGTGTTCCAGCCGGACGAACCGCTCGACCGGGATCAGCTGGACACGAAGCCGAGTCGCGTAACCCAGACTGGCGAAGGAATTGGGGAACCCGAAGAACAGTTCAGGACGCTGTTCCGGCGAACAGGTGAGAACACGGCCATCGGCTACAAGCACGTCCATTTCCCTGACCGTGTGATGAACAAGGCCGTGCCGGAACGCCATCGATTCGATGCCCAGGCCGGTCATCGCGCCGCCTACGGTAATGCTCTTCAGTTCCGGCACGATGATCGGAGCCAGACGGTGAGCCAGGGCGGCATCGACCAGATCCTCGTATGTCGTCATGCCTTCGACCTCGGCGAGCTGGCTCCGGGTGTCGATCGCGATGACGTGGTCAAGCGAGGCGACGTCCAGTGCGCTTCGCCCGGATTCCTCGCGGGGCCGGAAAAGATTACTGGTTTGCTTGCGCAGACGTACAGGACCACTCGATTCCGTCAAGGCCCGAGACAATGAGTTCACGCGATGGCGGTGTGCCTGCCAGGCGGGCTCGCTCATGTCAGGTCCTGGTGGGCCATTCGTCTGATGGCGCATGGCTCCCTAGCGTACCGGAACATAGCGATCGACATCACCTCGACTGAACACCATATGCCAGAGGTTGAGTCCGCGCGAGCGAAAGGCTCCGGCCGAACAACTGAGGTAATAACGCCACATTCGAAAGAAACGCTCGTTCAGCTCCTCCTCTTTCGACAGCGTCGGCCAGGCTTCGAGGAAATTGGCTTCCCAGGCCATCAGGGTGCGGTCGTAGTCCGGGCCGAAATTGTGCCAGTCCTCAAGCACGAAGAGACCTTCCTTGGCCCGCGTGAGCTGGACCTCGGAGGGGATGACACCGCCGGGAAAGATGTACTTCCTGATCCATCGGTCGGCCGTTGTCCGGCTGGAATTGCCGCCGATCGTGTGCAGCAGCGCAAGCCCGCCCGACTTGAGGCGAGCCCCGACCAGCTCGAACAGACCTCGGTAATTCTTCGGCCCGACGTGTTCCATGAGACCGACGCTGACCACCCGGTCGAAGCCCCCGGTTTCGTTCATGGCTTCGCGATAGTCCTGCAGGCGCACGTCGACCGGAAGGCCCCGGCAGAGTCGGCGCGCATAGTCCACTTGCTGGCGACTGATATTGAAACTGACGATTTCACAGTCGTGTTCGGCAGCCAGGTAGCGGGCCAGTTCGCCGAAACCGCCGCCGAGCTCGAGCACCCGCATGCCGGGCTCGAGGTGCAGCTTGCGCGCCACCAATGCCAGTTTGGCGCGCTGTGCGTCGTCGAGCGCCTTCTCGTCGCCTTCGGGACCGTAGTACGCGCAGGTGTACTGCATGGTCGGCCCGAGCATGGCCTCGTAGAGACGGGTGGACAGATCATAGTGCCGCTCGGCGACCTGTCGCGATTGGCGGCGAGTCTGCTGGTTGGCGAGCCTGCTGAGCAGGACCTGCAGGATTGTCGACGGCGTGCGCAGATGATTCTCGATTCGCGCCCGCTGGGCCCGGCAGAAGAACTCGTCGAGTCGCTCGACGTCCCACCAACCGTCCATGTAGGACTCTCCGACGCCCAGAGAGCCTTCGGTCAGGGCGCGCTGATAGAGTCGCTCATCGCGGACCCGGATGTCCCAGGGCCGGTCTCCGTCGATCTCGACGTCAGCTGCCTTCAGCAGCTCAGCCACCTTCCGTTTCGCTGACACGCGCACACCTCCTTCAGGGCTCTTCAGGATATGTCATCGCATTTTCAGCCTTCACCGGAAAGAGTAGTCTCCCGACCCCACCTCAGTCAAGGTTTCGGTTGCGCAAGGCAGGCCCAAGGTTCTGAAGCTTGGACACTTTCGAACACCCAACCATGATTGCCTGTTAGAGTGTGGCGGCTGTAGCGAGTGTTACTCATCCAACCAGTGTCATTACCACCGCATACGTGCCGGCGGCTCTGCTGTCGTGATGGTCATCCACATTGCCAGGAACCCCCCATGTCAACCCGGGACTACCGTTCGAAACGCGATTTCGAGAACAGTCCGGAACCGCGCGGCGATGACGAGCGAAGCGCAGGCGACAAGCGTCCGTGCTTCGTGATCCAGAAGCACGACGCCTCGACCCTCCATTACTATGTGTTCGATCTTCTTCATCTGGAAGGCCACGATCTCGATGCGCTGCCATTGAGAACCCGAAAGCGCCTGCTCCACCAGCTGTTCGACTTCAGGAGCCCGATTCGTTTCACGCCCCACCGCAACGAGCACGGTGAGGCCTTTTTCAAAACGGCCTGCGCCCGCGGATGGGAAGGCATCATCGCCAAACGGGCCGATTCGCGCTACAGGCACAGCCGATCGCGCAATTGGCTCAAGTTCAAGTGCCAGAACCAGCAAGAGCTCGTCATTGCCGGCTTCACCGAGCCGCAGGGCGAACGAAAAGGCTTTGGCGCGCTGCTTGTCGGCTATTACGACAAAGACGGCACCGAAGATGCGCTCTGCTATGCGGGCAAGGTCGGAACCGGCTACGACGATGACTTCCTCGATCAATTCAGGCAACGTATGGATCGGCACCGCGTCGAGCAGTGTCCTTTTGTCGATGCGCCTTCTGTCGATGGCGTCCATTGGATCGAGCCCCGATTCGTGGGAGAGTTCGAGTTTACTGAATGGACTGGTGACGGCAAGCTGCGTCACCCTCGATTTCTGGGTCTGCGGCGTGACAGGTCGGCGCGTGACGTAACCAGGGAAGGTCCGGATGACTGAGGGCAGGGAACGCGTCATCGAGGCCGGCGGTCGGCGAGTCAGGGTCGGCCATGCGGACAAGGTTCTGTTTCCCGACGCCGGCATCACGAAATACGAGTTAGCGGACTATTACCGCCGGATCGCGCCCACAGCCCTGCGCCACTGCCGTGATCGCGCGGCGACCCTGCACCGCTATCCGGACGGCATCGAAGAGGCCGGTTTTTTCCAGAAACAGATAGGCGACCATTTTCCCGACTGGATCGATCGGGTTACGCTCAAGAAACAGGACGGCGAGGTCTGTCATGTTGTCGCCAATACGGCCTCGACTCTGGTGTACCTGGCCGATCAGGGTTGCATCACCCTGCATCTGGCACTGGCGCGAAACGACCGACCCGACCACCCCGACCGAATGATTTTCGACCTCGATCCGTCCGATCGGGATTTTTCCAAGGTCAGGCGCACGGCGCTTTGCCTGAAGAAGCATCTTGATCGACTGGAGCTCGACGCCTATGTGCAGACGACCGGTTCGAGCGGGCTCCACATTGTGGTACCGCTCGACCGGAAGGCCGGCTTCGATACGGTGCGCGAGTTCGCCCGCGCCTTCAGCCGGCAGATCGCGGAAACCGCCCCGGACCTGATGACCACCGAACATCGAAAGAACGACCGTGGCGGTCGCGTTTTTCTTGATTATCTTCGTAACGCCCGCGGCCAGACGGCGGTCGCACCCTACGCGGTCAGAGCCCGGACCGGCGCGCCGATCGCCACCCCGATCCGCTGGTCGGAAGTCAACCAGGACCTGGATCCCCGCCGCTACCACATCGGCAACATCTTCCGCCGCCTGGGTCAGATCGACGACCCCTGGCGCGATATCGCACGACACGCCTGCCGCTTGCCGTCGATCGACGCCATCGCCTGACCGTAGAAGGTGTGTGCGATCGCCGCCTCATCCCCCGATCGCGACCGACTCATTGTCGGACTCGCATTCGGCGATCCGATCGCCTGCGGAGTCACAGATCACCGTCTTCAGGAAGAAGGGGCCTACGGCCCGGCTTCGAAGCCGGGAGCTTGCGCGATGCGCCATCGAGCTCGGAGCAACTACACCGGCTTTTGATCCGTTTTCGCCGAAGGCACCGTCAACATCAGCAACAAGCCTACGGCAAAAAACGCGATGATGATGCTCATCCCCCAACGCTGGCTGGCGGTCGCTGCGGTCAACCAGCCCACAAGCAGCGGGCCGGCGAATGCCGTGGCTTTTCCCGAGAACACGAACAAGCCGAACATCTGACTTCTCAGTTCCGCCGGGGCGACCCGAGCCAGATGAGACCGGCTGGCCGACTGCAGCGGGCCGATGAAGATCCCCACAAGCATGGTAAACACCCAGAACCAGACCACGTCCTCGACGAGCAGAATTGCCGCAGAGCCGACAATCAGCCCGACCAGAGAGAGCAGGATCGTGTTTCGCCCGCCGATCCAGTCATCGACCCAGGACAAGGCCAGTGCCCCAAGACCCGCCGCCACATTGATGGCAATGCCGAACTGAAGAATCTCGGTCTGGCTCATTTCAAAGGTGCCGGCGGCGTAGACACCGCCAAACGCGAAGACCGTCGCGAGCCCATCGGTGTAGATCATTCGGGCGATCAGAAACCTGAAGATATCGCCGTAGCGACGAACGCTGCGGATCGAGTCGACCAATTGCCGCAGGCCCGATCGAACGGCCTTGCCGATCCCGAGGCCGCTCGATTGCCGGTCCGGCGTAAACAAGAACAGTGGCAGCGCGAAGACCAGATACCAGACGGCAACCAGGATGAACGTCGCGCGCACATGTTCGGCCTGATCCCGATCGAGATTCATTCCCAGGATCGGCCCCTCCGCCTGTATGAACACGAACAAGGCGACGATCAGCGACAGCACGCCTCCGACGTAACCCAGCCCCCAGCCCCAACCTGACCAGCGACCGATTCGAGCGGGCGAGGAAAGATCCGGGAGCATCGTGTTGTAGAACACGAAGGCCAGCTCGCCGCCCAGAATGCCGAGGCCGACAAACACGGCCGCCCACCAGAAATTATCGCTGCCCGGCTCGACGAACCACAGCATCGCACTGGCGAACACACACAACAGGGTCAGGACGAGCAGCCACGGTTTGCGTCGACCTGCCCGATCGGCAATGGCACCAAGGAAAGGAGCAGCCAGCGCTACGGCGAGACCGGCCACTCCGACGATGTTGCCCCAGGCCGCAGTGCCCTGCACATCATCGCCGACAACCGACTGACTGAAATAGCGCGCGAATACGAAGGTGAGGATAATGGTGAAGAACGCGCTGTTGGCAAAATCGTAGAGCGCCCAGGACCACATCGCGACCGGTCCGGCCCTGCCATCCTTGCTCCAAGCTCGAGCCATCGGGAACCTTTGCTGCACGTCATCCCAAACCGGCAGTGTAACTCAGCGATCCGGCAGCGATCGACCCGCCATTCTTCAGACAGCCAGAGTCTGCATCCAAACGCATCAAAAGAACTCGCGTATCGGCCTGCCGCGCTCGAAACAATTCCGCCATCCTTGTGTCATCTGGCGGTCAATCGGCAGCTCTAGATTCTCTGTTTCGCGTCCGCGCCCTTTGGAGACTCTGATGCACGATCGAATTCCCACAGCGCCCTTCCCCTTTGGCCTATTTTCAATGGTTCTGCTTGGCCTTTCACTCAATCCGACCGCGCTTGCTCAGGACGCCGACAGCGCGTCCGACACAACCCGGCTCGAAGACCTGGTCGTTACCGCCCAGTTCCGTGAGCAGGCACCGACGGATGTCCCGATCGCGGTCACTGCGATCGACCAGCGCTTCATGGATGAGACCGGTATAGAGCGTCTTGACCAGCTCTCCGCCTTTGTACCCGGACTGCTGATTCAGGAGCAAAGCGTCAACAATCCCGGATTCGTCATTCGTGGCATTACGTCCGATGATGGTGCCTCGACGATCGAACCTCGCGTTTCCGTGTTCCAGAACGGGGTTTCGATTTCGCGCTCCCGCGGCTCCAACGTGCCGCTATTCGACCTCGAGCGCGTCGAAGTCCTCAAAGGACCCCAGGGCACCCTGTTCGGCCGCAGCGCGCAGATCGGTGCAGTCCATATCCTCACCCGCCGTGCTGACTACACCACTGAGTTCGACGCTCGAGCTGAATTCGGCAATTTCAGCCAGCAGCGATTCGACCTCGCCTTCAACACGCCACTGGCGTCAGATAGCGCGGCCTTGCGCATCGCCGCCACGCATCGCTCTCGTGATGGCTTCATCGACAACGTCACCGGATCCGATCTCAATGGTGTCGACACTACAGCCTTCAGAACCAGCCTTCGGATCGATGCATCTGATCGGGTTCGGCTGGACTTCATTGGTCATTTTGTCAAGGACGATGCGCCCGGCACATCGTTCAAGTCGGGCGTGATTCCTGCGCTCGGAGGCACGACGCATCCCAACCGCTTCGCTTCGCTCAATACCTTCGGCGGCCTGATCGGCGGCCGAGACCTCGGCACCGAGCGCGAGATTCACGACCTTACCGCCATTGTGGATTGGGACCTCAGCCCCGAGTGGCAGATCACCAGTACCACGGCATGGCGTGAATTCGATTCCTTCGAGACCTTCGATCCGGACGGCAGCGCCTTCGACTTGTTTCTGTTTGCGGAAGACGCCGACGGTGAGCAGTTCAGTACCGATCTGCGGTTGAATTTCGAACCCAATGACCGCCTTTCGGCTTTTCTTGGTGGCGGCCTGTTTTTCGAAGAAGGTAGCCAGCGTGTTCCCCTGGGGTACGATGCGTCGCTGGCCGGCGCTCTGTTCAATTCGCTCGCGGCGCAGGGACCCGTTGTCAATGGTCAGGCTCTGCTTTTCGGAAATCCTCTGCTGAGCCAGGCCTTCCTGACCGGAAATCCGGCCGTGCTCGAGCAGGCGCTGCTGGCCGCCGGGATCCCCACGGGATTGTTCCAGCAGGAGCAGTTCACCAATTTCGCCTATAATCGGAGCTGGGATCTGTTTGCCGATCTCAGTTACGCATTCACGGATCGCCTGACTCTGACCGGCGGCCTGCGCTACACCAAAGACCGCAAGGAAACCCTGTTCAGCTCCGGCGTCGAAGTCGACAATCCGTTCGTCGGCAATCTACTCGTGCCCGAGATTCCACAGCGGGTTTCCTCGGATGACGACCCCACAGTAGACAGTTCTTTCGACGGATTCGCATGGCGCGTCATCGCGGCTTACGAATTGGCTGCTGGTCAATCGGCCTACTTCAATTACGCAAGGGGCAGACGACCTGAAGTGATCGAGGATGTCGCAGGCGAATTCAACGAAGCGCTTGGCGTGCCAGTCGTCTTCGATGTCGTTCCAGACGAAACCGTCGACAGCTTTGAGATTGGCTACAAGTCGCTACTGATGAACAATCGGCTTCGTTTTGATGTGGCAGCCTTCTACTATGACTATGAAAACTTTCAGACAACGATCTCCGTCGATGCCGGTCCCGGAGTTCCACCTGATCTCCAGCTGATCAATGCGGGAACCGCCAGTTCTTATGGTCTCGAAACTCAGGTCCAGTGGCGAGCAACCGACTTCCTGACCGTTTTCGCCTCCTACGCATACAATAAGAGCCGCTTCGATGACGAGGACGGGCAGGGCAATCCGCTGTTGTTCGGAGGAAACCGCTTCCGGCTCTCGCCCGATCACACTGCTGCTCTGGCGCTGAGCTACAGCCAGCCGATTGGACCGGGCGTCTTCTATATGACCCCATCGATCACCTACCAGTCGAAAGTCTTCTTCGAAGATGACAATCAGGGCGACTATGCGGTCATTGATCCGAACACCGGCTCGGTCGTCTTCAACGTCCCCGAAGTGGGCCAGGAAGGCTATGCCCTGGTGAATCTGCGTGCGGGCTACGAAATGATGAACGGTCAGCTGGCGATCGAGGCCTTTGTCAACAATCTGACTGACAAGGAGTTCATCATCGATGCCGGCAACACGGGTGCAACCTTTGGCATTCCGACCTATATCGCCGGCGCGCCGCGCCTGTACGGCGTGGGGCTGACTTTACGCTACTGAGATGAAGCGGCGTGAGCTGATCAAACTGGCGGGCTTGGCCCCGTTTTCGCTGGCCCCAACGCCTGAAATACCGGGATACGGCAACCGTCAGATGCCGTTCCGGCACGGCGTGGCCAGCGGCGACCCGCTTGCCGACCGAGTCATCCTCTGGACCCGGGTGGATCTGGCGGGCACCGAAGAAGCCGGCGTGACCTGGGAGATCGCCGATACGCCGGCTTTTTCCCGACCCTGGCAGCGCGGGGAAACGGTGGCCGAAGCGCGCCGGGACGGCTGCGTCAAGGTCGACGTCTCAGGCCTCGCGCCAGGGCGCCGCTACTATTATCGATTCAGGGTCGGCGATCGCTACTCTCCGGTCGGACGAACCCGCACCCTGCCGATCGGTTCGGTTGAACGATTGGCCATGGCGGTGGTGTCATGTTCAAACTATCCGGCCGGCTTTTTCAATGCTTATCGCGATATTGCTCGACAAGAGCATATCGATGTCGTTGTGCACCTGGGCGATTATCTTTACGAGTACGCAGCCGACGGCTATGCCTCACAATCCGCCGAAGCGCTGGGACGGGTTTCGATGCCGACTCACGAACTCTTGAGTCTGGCAGACTACCGGCAGCGCCACGCGCAGTACAAGTCCGATCCCGATCTTCAGTCCGTGCACGCGGCTCATTCAATGATTGCCATCTGGGATGACCATGAAGTCGCCAACGATGCCTGGATGAACGGTGCGGAAAATCATCAGCCGAACGAAGGCGAGTGGATTCGCCGGAAGCTGGCTGCGTTCCAGGCGTATGAAGAGTGGATGCCGATTCGCCCTTCCGGATTGATTGATGGAACACCGCTCTATCGGGATTTTCAGTTCGGCGAGCTGGCTTCGCTGACCATGCTGGATACCCGCTTCGCCGGTCGTGAACGGCAGATCGATCCGCGCCCCTTGCTCGAGCAGCCCGAAGAGTTGAAGTCTCAATGGGCCGCGCCGAATCGCCAGCTGCTCGGACTCCAGCAGGAAGCCTGGCTGGCCGAGCGCCTGGCAGCGAATGCCGACGCCCGCTGGCAGCTGCTCGGGCAACAGGTTCTGGTGTCGCCGTTGCTCGTCCCGGCCCTGAGCGATGTGCTCGACGCCGACCTGGCCCGCCAGCGGATCGGTACCGAACTCGTCGATGCCTTGCTCGAAGTTGGCGGCCGGAAACTGCCGCTGCTGTGGGATACCTGGGACGGCTACCCGGCAGCGCGAGCACGGCTGATGGGCCTACTCGATCGCCATGCCTCCAGTCCGGTCATTCTCAGCGGGGATCTGCATACAGCCATGGCCGGCAACCTCCGCACCGGCGAAGGAGCACGAATCAGCGCGATCGAGCTGGTCACCACTTCGGTCAGCTCGCCCGGTTTCGAGACCTACCTGCCGACGCGATCACCGGGCCAGCTTGAAGCCGCGTTTCTGGACGAAAACCCGAACCTCGTCCATATGGAAACACGTTATCGCGGCTGGCTCGAGGTCGAACTGGATCACCGTCGCTGTCGAGCAACCTGGCACGAAGTCGACCGAATCGACCGGCCGGACGGTGTTGTCACAAAGGGCCATCGGATGGACTGCTTGCATCGTGACCAGGGTGATTTCGGGCTGGCCATGCGCTGAGTTCGAACCTGGACTTCGATCAACGGAGGAAGTTGGGGACGCCTCCGGCTCGCCGCAGGCTTGACGAAAGTCTGACGCTCACCCCATTGAGCGGGACGATTGGATATCGCATTCTGTTGGCTCACCGACTGGTCGCCGCCCGGACCGTGCGGCCGGTGTCCGGGAAACGCCCGAGAAATGCCCGAGAAATGCCCATGAGCCCGCAAGAGCCATCGAACTCGCGACCGCCAACGACAGCCGAAGTCGCAGCAGGCTTCACTGACCTGTGGCGCAGGGGCGAGTTTCGCGCAGCCGGCGAAAAGTATTGGGCCGAGGATGTGGTCAGCATCGAGCCCCACGACCTGCCCGACGGCACAGCCGCCGTCTGCCGCGGCATCGATGCGGTGCGCGCCAAGATCCTGCGCTGGCTCGCCACTCACGGCATCGAGGACCTGAACCTCGACGGCCCCTTCGTCACCGGTGATCACTTCGCAGTGTTCATCGACATGCTGATCGCCCACGCCGGCAAACGCATGCCGCATGACCGGATCGTCGTCTTCGCCGTGCGCGAGGGCCGGATCACCGAGGAGCGACACTTCTATGGCTGAAGGCAGCACCATGACCACCGCGGGCTCGATCCAGACGCCGAAAGTGCTGGCCAGTGCCGTCCTCTGCAGCCGTCCTGCGCAACTCGAGCGATGAGTATGACGCTGGACACATCCGCGCCGGCGCCGACGGTCAAGGGCGATCGCTATGTCGTGATGGACGTGCTGCGCGGCTTTGCCCTGCTCGGGGTGATGCTGATCAATCTCTACGAGTTCGGCGGCGTCGATGTCGTCATCACCGCCGATCAGCTTGCCGCGCTGCCCTCGGCCGCGCTCGACGAACGCGTCGAGTTCTGCTGCATCTGTTCTTCTACGGCAAGGCCAACACGCTGTTTGCGTTTCTCTTCGGCCTGGGCTTCTGGATCCAGATGGAGCGCCTCGAGGCGCGCGGAGCGCCGTTCAAGGCGATCTATCTCCGCCGCGTCGGTATCCTTCTGGGCATTGGCTTGCTGCATCTGCTGTTCCTGTTCAACTGGGACATTCTCCATATCTACGGCATCACCGCGTTCATCCTGTTTGCCTGTCGCGGTCTGACGGACCGCGCCCTGCTCTGGATCGGCGTCCCGCTACTGCTGTTCGCCCAGCCCTTCGTGACCTGGGTCTTCGAGTTCAGCGGCATCTCGGATCACTTCTACGATGAAGCGGCCGCCGAAGCCGGCGTGCTGGCCCGACAGGCCGCGGCGCAGTCGGGCGAATTCGGCGCTTTCCTTTCGAGCATCAATGCCGACTACTTCATCTGGTTCCTGTCCGGGGGGCTGCTCGGATGGATCTTCTATGCACTCGGCCGCTTCTTCATCGGCGCCTGGGTCGCCCGTCGCGGATGGATTCAGAATGCCCGGGAATACCTGCCGGGCTACCGCCGCTGGCTCTGGCCGCTGCTGATCGTCGGCCTGTTGCTGGAGCTGGCCCATCTGCTGACCGAGGGGCTGCCCGAAGAGACCTTGTTCGGCCAGATCGAGCTGCTGCGGACCGTTCTGCACGTGGTGGCCACGCCGCTGATCGCGGCAGGCTACGTCTGTGCGCTCGTGCTGCTGTTCAATGGCCGCTCACTGAGCTGGCTGGTCCGGCCGTTTGCCCCGGTCGGCCAGATGGCGCTGACCAACTACCTGACCCAGAGCGTAGCCATCATCCTGATTCTGACCTCCGTGGGTCCCGGTCTCGGGCTGGCCGGAAAGGCGGGCGCGTCAACCTTCGTGCCGCTGGTGCTGGCCGTGTTCACCACCCAGATCATCGTCAGTCATTTCTGGATGAAGTTCTTCGCCTTCGGACCGGCCGAATGGCTGTGGCGTGCACTGACCTACGGCAACCGACCGCACTTCCTGCGCAGGGCAAGGCCAGCGGCAGAAACCTGAAGCCGGAGAACACGCACCGAACGGCTTCGCCCCGCTTGATTCCTGCAGCGCAAAGAAATACCATAAGTACACCAAAATGGTTTCGTGGAATTGGCTTCATGAGCACATCCATCACCCTGAAAAACATCCCCGACCCGATCTACCAGCGCATCAAGCAGGCAGCGAAGCGCCACCACCGCAGCATGAACAACGAAATCATCGCCTGCCTGGAGCAGGCACTGGCACCTCGACCTGTCGATATCGAAGCGCGACTGGGTCAGGCTCGCAGGCTGCGCGAGCGCTTCACCGGTCCGGCGCTGGAGCTGCAGGATATCTCCCGTGCCATCGAGCGGGATCGAGAGTGATTGTTGTCGACACCAATGTGATCGCCTACCTTTACCTGCCGGGCGACCGCACGGCAGCGGCCGAAGCCCTGTATCGAGAGGATCCGGAGTGGTCGGCACCCTTGCTGTGGCGGAGCGAAATGCGAAACGTGCTGGCCACGCAGATCCGGGTCGGGAGAATCGAGCTGGACGGCGCGCAATCGATCCAGACCGAGGCGGAGCAGTTGCTTCACGGGCGCGAATTCGCCGTCGATTCAGCCGAGGCGCTGCACCAGGCCGCCGAGTCCGGCTGTTCGGCCTACGAATGTGAATTTGTCACCCTCGCCGACTATCTCGATGTGCCGCTTTACAGCGCGGATCGGCGGCTGTTCGAGCGCTTTCCACACCGCGCGCGCATTCTGGGCGATTGAAGCCGAATGATCCTGCGCAGCATTACGAAGCACGTTCGAGAGCAGAACTGGTTCGCCGTCTTCCTCGATTTCCTGATCGTGGTCGTCGGAGTGTTCATCGGCATCCAGGTCGCGAACTGGAACGAGGCGCAGAGCGAGCGCCGAATATTGAATCATCAGCTGTCCAGCCTCCATGCCGAGTTCACCGAAAATCTGAACCGCTTCGACCGGTATGGCCAGCGCCTGAACGCCAAGATCGACGACATTCAGACGCTACGGAGCCTGATCGCAGGGCTACCTCATGACGGACAGGACGAAGCGCTGGATCGCATGTTGATGAACGTCTTCAGCGTCGCGGTTTTTACCGCTGATCGGACGACGCTCGATGAACTGAAAGACAGCGGCAAGCTCCGTCAGCTGCGTGACATCGGAATCAGACAACCGCTTGTCGAATGGGAAGAAGCGTTTGCGGGACTGAGACGCCTTGAAGGCGATACGATTGCGTTTCGCAATACGCAGTTCACCCCGTTTGCCATGGATCAACTGGGATTCGGTGCGATGGGCGAAAACTATGCGGCCACTCAAGCCATCATTGCGCTCTCGCCCTTTCGCAATGACATCGCAATGCTTGAGGGTAACCGCAAGTTCGACAACATTGTCGTACTGATGCTTGGTCCCACGGCCGCCTGCCTTGAATTCCTCGAAGCGCTGCGAAACCAGACCAGAATCGTCCTCGAACGTCTGGAAGAGCAGGGTATTTCATCATGATCCTTCGAAGCCTGACCCGCCACGTCCGCGACCAGAACTGGTTCGCGGTGTTCCTCGATTTCCTGATCGTGGTCGTCGGCGTGTTCATCGGGATCCAGGTGGCGAACTGGAACGAGGCCAACCTTCAGCGCAAGGAAGAGTCGACCTATCTTCGTCTGCTTGAGGCCGATGTACTGTCTTCGCGAGAACTGGCGCAAAGCACATTGGATATGCTTCTGCGCCAGGATGATGCACGTCGGCGTCTCTATTTATTCAGTAGTGACGCCGATTCGGCGGACGAACTCCAGGAAATTCCCGGGCTGCTCAACCTGGCTATCTGGGCGATGCCAACGATGGAATTCAACCAGACCACGTTCGAGATGCTGAAGAGCACAGGCCAGCTGGATGTGTTCGGCGACGAATCGCTGATACGGGAGCTCACCGACTTGCAGAGCGATATCCTGGACATTCGTCGGCGCGAAGCGTTGGCGACGACAACGCTGGTGAATCTGACAGACCCGATGCTGATCGAGCACGTGGACATGGCCCACATGCTTTCGGTGCCCTCCATTTCCGGCAGACGCAATACGATCGACTGGCTGCCTCAGCCCGATTCAAGCTTCCAGAGTTCTGACTTTCTCAAGTCCATTCAGTTTCGGAACATGATCCTGGCCAGAACAATACCGTCAAAGAACCGCATTCGCGCCCTTGAGGGAATCGATGAACGGTATCAACGAATCCTGTCCTTGATTGATGCGCGTCAAGAAAAGCTGATGACAAGATACTAACGGTTCCATTATTGAGCAGACACTCAGAGCTATGGACGCGTCCGCCCGCGGCGTTGCGCTCATTTGACATAGCCCCGCCAGTCCTGCGCTCGCGCGCCTTGCCCACAACGCTTGTGCGACGGCTGAGCGTTACCTCCTTAGCCGCATGGCCCACTAGCCCGAACTATTCATGAACGACCGACTGCGGTCGCCGAGAGACCCGAAAGGACAGCGCGTGCTCCTTTCAGCCCGCGTGACGCTGTCTTTTCGGGCCTCTCGACGCCCTCGCTACGGCAGTTCATGAGTAGTTCGGGCTAGACGGCCAGACGCAGCCCTGATTTACGAAATGCTTCAAAATCCTTGCGATTCAGGGTGGCAAGCGGTGCGTCGCGTTCGCACGCTGACGCGGCGATCATGCAGTCGACCAGCGTTCCCCGCCGCCGCCCGGTCGAGTTGAAGAGCTCAGCCGCTCGTCTCGCATCGGACTCGGAGTATTCCAATCGTTCGGTGATGACTTGCTCGGCCAGCACAAGATCCGGGGCCGGCAATGGCCCGCATAGGAATTCAGTCCACGCAACGGAGTTCATGCTGATTCGGTGACCCCCACTCAACCATTGACGCAATCGAGTATCGGCGTCGCTGTCGGGCACCAGGGCGTGGATCAGAAAGCAGGTGTCGAGGTGAATGGTCGATTCAGTCATGCGTCCGCTTGCGCTCACTGGCAATGCGCTCATCTCGGACTTGTGCTGCCCATTTCCTGGCGCGCGCCTCCGACAAGTCGGCTTTGCTCTGCAGCTCGTTGAGCGCCTGCAGCGACTGTGCAGCCAGGTCTGGCTCCTGTTGCGCCAAAGCACGCACCGCTCGGCGAAGAACTTCGGATTTCGACGTGCCGAATCGACGCGCCAGGCGCTCCAGATCTCGCACCGTTGCCAGGTCCAGGGAATACGTTGATTTCACGGTCGATGCTGGCATTCGTTCATAGTATGGCCATACTTGATTGCTGTCAAATACCGTCCGGACTACGGCGGGACAGGACACCCACCGGTTCAATGCAATTCAGGACGTGCAAGAAAGCGCTTGCGGCCTTTCAGCCTTCTGATCCGGGCTGCCAGATATACGGACGACCCGCGCGGTACAGCTCAAGCCGATCGTTCATTTGGCGGTGGACCTCGTGCGCATCGGGTTCTTCGGCCCGGGTCCGGGTCAGGGCGATTTCGTGATTCTTGACAGCGTCCTCGAAGTTGCCCTGGGCGGCCTGACACGCTGCGAGGGTGCTGTAGTGATAAGGGTGCGCCGTCTCCTGACGCTCGAACAGCGCCTCGATCACCTCGAGACCGGCCTGCGGCATCCGCTCGGCACCACTCTCGCCCGTACACAACAAATAGGCCAGATCATTTGCCGCCCAGACATGACCGCGCTCGGCGGCTTCCCTGAACGCAGCAACGGCCTCCGCCGGCTTGTCGAGATCGTGCAGCAGATAACTGGCCAGGTCATTCTGCGCCTGCACACTGCCCTGGGCGCTGGCCCGCTGATACCAACGTTGGACATCTTCGGGCCCGGATGCAGGGTCAAGTCCGTCGAGCCCTCTCTCGGCCAGTGCTTCACTCGCCTCGGCCCAGCCCTCGGCGCTCAAGGAGCCGAGCAAAGCATGGGCGACCTCGGGCCTGTCGGAAAAAGGCGGCACCCGGCGGAATACCCGATCAATCAATGTCACCGCTTCCGAGCCGGCCTGCTCCCGCAATAACCGGGCCACCTCCAATGCCGGCGCATCCGACTCTGGAACCAGCTCTGGCCGCAAGGCATAGAGTGCGGCCAACAAAGCCGCAGCCTCGGGATCGTCAAAGCTCCACGCGTTGAACAGCCATGCCTCGGCGTCTTCGTAATCTGGCTGGCCGTGGCGGTCCGTCAGTCGACGCTGGGCCAGTAGGCGCATCGCCGTCACGTCGCCGCCGTGGCCCGCTTTGACCAGCCACTCATCGGCCGGACCTTGCACCGCCTCGTCAGGGCTATTGCTCAACAATGCCCCGAGCAGAAACTGCGCCTCGGGCAGCCCTCGCTCAGCCGCCAGGAACAGAAACGCCCGGCCCTGTTCCTGATCAAGACCGGTTGACAAGGCCTTGAGATAGAGGGCGTGGGGCAGACCTTCGCGCACCGCAACGTCGAGGTAGTCGAGAGCGATGGGGTCAGGCTCATCGCCCACTTCGAGATTGGCGAGGCTTTCGGCTGCCAGGCGCAAAGCGGCCGCCCCGTGGCCCTGCGCAGCCGCCTGCACCAACAATTCCCGAGCCTGTTCCGTCTGCCCAGGAGACAAAGCCTCGTCCGGGGCGTAGAGCAGGACGGCAAGATAGAACTGCACCCATCCGCGATCGCGCAGTCCGGTTGCGCGGCCGATCGCGGCCTGTACTTGATCATCATCGATCGAATGGCCGGCGCGGATCAGCGCCAAAGCCTGCAGCGCATGGCCCTCGGCGATATCACGATCGATCAGCCCCTCGATAAGCGACTGCATCAGGGTCTCGTCGCAGTCCAGATCGGTTCGGGTCAGACACATCTCCACCAGCATGAGTCCGCCACCCGCCTCGCCGGCTTCCCAGGACCGCAGCAGGGCACGCCGGGCCGCCACAGGACTGAACTCGCCCTTCTCGAAATCGATGTACAGAAATCCAGTCAACGCGAGCGGGTCGCCTTCGATGGCATCGGCCTCGAGGGCAGAAAAGACCAGGCTGCGACGGGCGGCCGGATAGATCAGCGCCGGGTCGTCGAAATTGACCCGGACCAAAGCTTCCATCAGATCGAAATAGCGCCGCTGCTGGCGGCCGGAAGAATCCACGGTGGATACTTCGACCAATAGAAAACGCACGCTATGCAGGCTCATCACTCGCATCCAGAGGATCTCGAGACCGCTTTCGGCAATCAACTCGGCAATATCCCAGCTGTGCAGCACCGGTGCCGGATTCCAGTCCTGCAGCCCCCGACCGTCGCGAAAGGCATGGGCGACCAGCGCATCGATGTTCGTTCGGGCAGCGACAGCCCAAGCCGACTCGCCAAGCAACTGTGCACACAACTCGGCCGTTCTCCACATGCCAACATCGATCGGCATGCGCTCGAGATAATGCTCGACCGCGTCCCGATGATGCCGGCAGTGTTCCGCCGTCAGACTTTCATGCTCGAACAATTGCCCGAGGTAGATCTCGGCCTCCGGAACTTGTCCAGGCGTATCAGGGACGACGACTTCGGACCACAGCGCCGCCCCGCGCTGGATGAGTTGTTCATCGGATTCTTCCAACGACGCGCAGCCGGTCAAGACCAGGACAGCTAACGCGGCGATTCGAAATGCTGCAGACATGACTTGCGCCCCTCGTAAGCCCAGCCACGAGTATACCTATCCAACCAGAGGTCAACGCGTTGCGTCAGCGGCGGCCCGGCCAGGCCCGGTTCATCTCGTGATCAGACGGCTCCTTGCCTCCCCCGGCGGCTCCTTCGCTCGCAGAACGCCTCGCCGATTCAGCGTTGCGGGCGGAGATTGTCCATGGCGCGCAGCACGTCGTGGCGGCTGATCTGGCCGACCAGGCGGGTCCGTTCCAGGACCGGCAGTCGGCGCAGTTTCCGGTTCATGAGGATTTCGGCAGCGTCCAGCACCGAGGCGTTGGCATCCACGGTGATTACCTTGGGTGTCATGAACTGCTCTACGCGTCCGCCCCTGTCCTCGCCGTGGTAGGCCGTCTGAAGCGCCACCTTGATGCAGTCGATATCAGACAGCATGCCGACCAGGTTTCCCTGGTGATCCAGCACCGGTGCGCCGGAGATTCGACGGTTGACCAGCGTATGCACCGCGTCGAGAATCAGCGTATCCGGCTTGAAACTCACGACCTCGCGGGTCATGTATTCGCTGACGTTTATTGCTTTTACCATGTCGTGCCTCCCTCTCCCGGCCGGTCCGGGCTATTGCACCCGGAGTGGTTGAACCGCGACCGGACGACACGGACCGACGTCAGCGGCGGCAAGATCCCGCACCTTCACAGAACCGGCATTTGCCGTCGACATTCAGGCCGCCGCAACTGCCCTTGATGGCGGGACGCCCCGCCATTACCCCGATCGCCATGCCGGCCACGACCAGTGCCAGAACCACGAATGTAATGATGAAAACTGCCATGTGCAAAGGGTTCCTTTATCAACCGCCGAAGTCGTCCAGAAGTATGTTCTCGGGCTCCACGCCCTGATCTTCGAGCATCTTGAGGACCGCGGCGTTCATGGCCGGTGGCCCGCAGATATAGTACTCGCATTCTTCCGGAGCCGGATGCGAGGACAGGTACTCATCGTAGAGCACGTTGTGGATGAAGCCGGTCAGACCCTGCCAGTCGTCTTCCGGCTGCGGATCGGACAGAGCGACGTGCCATTCGAAATTGTCGTGTTTGGCCTGCAGCTCGTCGAAATCCTTGACGTAGAACATCTCGCGCAGGCTGCGGGCCCCGTACCAGAACGACATCTTGCGCCTGGAGTTCAAGCGTTTCAGCTGATCGAAGATATGTGACCGCATCGGTGCCATGCCGGCACCGCCGCCGATGAAGATCATCTCGTTGTCCGTATCCTTGGCGAAAAACTCGCCGAAGGGTCCGGATACGGTTACTTCATCGCCGGGTTTCAGGTTGAAGAGGTACGATGACATCTGCCCCGTTGGCACGTGAGGCCCTGCCCCGGGTGGCGGGGTGGCGATGCGCACGTTGAGTATCACGATATCGTCTTCCACCGGATAGTTGGCCATGGAGTAGGCCCGCATCACGGGTTCGGTGACCTCCGAGGTAATGCTCCAGAGCTTGAAACGATCCCAGTCGGAGCGGTACTTTTCCTCGACATCGAAGTCCTCATAGCGAAGCCGATGCGGCGGACACTCGATCTGAATGTAACCTCCGGCCCGGAAATCGATCTCCTCGCCCGGCGGCAGCTCCAGCACCAGTTCCTTGATGAAGGTGGCCACATTGTGGTTCGAACGGACTTTGCAGCGCCATTGCTTGACCCCGAACACTTCTTCGGGGACGCGAATCCGCATGTCCTGTTTGACCGCGACCTGACAGGCCAGGCGGTCGCCATCAGCCGCCTCCCGTCGGGTGATATGGGTTCGCTCGGTCGGCAGGATCTCGCCGCCGCCGGAGTCGATCCGCACGCGGCACTGGGCACAGGTGCCGCCGCCCCCGCAGGCCGAAGCCACGAAGATGCCGGCGTCGGCCAGCGCCCCGAGCAGCTTGCCGCCGGCGTGGACGTGGATGGTCTTTTCGTCATTGATCACGACGTCCACGTCACCAGTGGCCACCAGCTTGGAACGGGCCGCCAGGATTACGCCGACCAGCAGCATCACCACAGCGGTAAAGAAGCCCACTCCAAAAACGATCTCAAGCATGCGTGTCTGCCTTCTGTCTACTCAACCGTATGCACTGGCCTGCGGATTACGCTCTAGAGCTGAATGCCGGAAAAGGCCATGAAGCCCAGCGACATCAATCCAACGATCATGAAGGTGATGCCCAGACCCTGCAAGCCTTCGGGTATATCGCTGTATTTGAGCTTTTCTCGAATGCCGGCCAGCGCAGTGAGCGCCAGGGCCCAGCCGATGCCGCTGCCCAGTCCGTACACCACGCTCTCGCCGAAATTGTAGTCTCGCTCGACCATGAACAGCGAGCCTCCGAGGATCGCGCAGTTGACGGTGATCAGCGGCAGGAAGATGCCCAGGGCGTTGTACAGCGCGGGCAGGTAGCGATCCAGCAGCATCTCCAGAATCTGTACCGATGCCGCGATCACACCGATGTAGCTGATCAGGCCGAGAAAGCTCAGATCAAGATCGGGGTATCCCGCCCAGCTCAGAGCACCGGCCTTCAGGAAATACTGGAAAATCAGGTTGTTGATCGGCACCGTCAGAGCCAGCACGACAATCACCGCCACACCCAGCCCGATCGCGGTCTCCACCTGCTTGGAAATGGCCAGAAAGGTACACATGCCCAAAAAGAACATGAGCGCCAGATTCTCGACAAAGATCGCCTTCAGCAGCAGGCTGAGGTATGCCTCCATCAGATCACTTCCGTCCGGTGCACTTCGTGAATACGGTGATCCGGTGCCTCGACCTGCTCCGGTTTCCAGCTGCGGATCGCCCAGATGCTCAACCCGATAATGAAAAAGGCGCTCGGTGCCAGCAGCATCAGCCCGTTACTCTGATACCAACCGCCTTCGGTGGTCAGCGACAGGATCTGGACCCCGAGCAGACTGCCCGAGCCGAACAGTTCACGAACCGTCGCCACCAGGATCAGGATCAGGCTGTAGCCCAGCGCGTTGCCCAGGCCATCGAGAAAGCTCAGGCGCGGGCCGTTCTTCATCGCAAACGCTTCCGCCCGCCCGAGCACGATGCAGTTGGTGATGATCAGTCCGACAAACACCGACAGTTGTTTGGCCGTGTCATAGGCATAGGCCTTGAGCGCCTCGTCCACGACAATCACCAGCGAGGCGATGATGGTGATCTGAACGATGATGCGGATGTTGGCGGGAATATGACCACGGATGGCACTGATGGCCACGTTGGAGCACACCAGCACAGCGGTCAGCGCCAGGCACAACATCAGGGTGGACTGCAGCGTGGTGGTGACCGCCAGCGCCGAGCAGACCCCGAGAATCTGCAGGGTGATCGGATTGTTGTCGATGAGCGGGTCGAGGAGAACGCGCTTCTCGTCGTGTTTCATGATCCAACTCCCGATTCGCGGATACGCTCGAGGAAGGGCCCGAAGCCGTTCGCACCCAGCCAGAAAGTCACCATGTTCGAGACCCCATCTCCGGTCAGGGTGGACCCGGAGATGCCGTCAACCTGGTACTCCGGATGCGGGGAATCGGGGTTCACCGATCCCTTGATCACTTCCAGCCGCGGCGTTCCGTCAGCACCAAAAACGGTTTTGTCGACCCATTTGGCCTGCCAGGCCGGGTTGTCGATCTCGCCACCCAGACCCGGGGTTTCGCCGTGTTCATAAAAGGTAATACCAGCGACGGTATTGAGGTCATCGCGCAGGGCCAGATAGCCGTACATCGTCGACCACAGCCCGTAGCCATGCAGCGGGATGACCAGCTGCTGGAGCTGACCGCTGCCATCTCGAACCAGATACACCGGCGCATACCGGGCCCGGCGGCCGATACCCGCCACATCTTCGTCCTCGGCCAGCGCGGTACTGCGTTCCGGATCGCGGGAAGCGAGGCGCTGGTCGTAGCTGACAGGGTCGAACGCGTCGCTGAATTCGCCGCTTTCGAGATCCACCAGGCGGGTCTCGATGCGTTCAGCAAAGCGCGATTCGATTTCGTTCGCCGGGGGGCGTTCGCCCGTCTGCAGCAGTCCGGCGGCCACCAGAATGTTCTTCTTGCGATCCAGCGCCTTGTTCGCTTCCTGCTGCGGGCGCAACATCACCGCGGCGGTGGACACCACGGTGGCGCAGACCAGGCACAGGGTCAGCGCCACCAGAATCACCTTGCGTGGATCTTCATTCGGCAGGTTGATCAGCTGACGGATCATGATTTCATCTCCCTGGCCTGGGCACCCCGGGGCAGCTCCGGCTCTGCTCCCGGTGCGGGCTCGTTGACCTCGGCCCGGGCCTTGACCCGCCGCGCCATCCTCCGCTGATGGCGCCTGATGTTGGCCGACACCACGAAATGATCGATCAGCGGAGCAAACAGGTTGGCGAACAGGATCGCCAGCATGATGCCCTCCGGATAAGCCGGATTGATCACCCGGATCAGCACGGTCATGAAACCGATCAGGAAGCCGAAAATCCAGCGGCCCATCGTGGTCATCGAAGCCGACACCGGGTCGGTGGCCATGAACGCCATGCCAAAGGCGAAGCCGCCCAGGACGAAATGCCATTGCCAGCCGAGATCGAACATGGGGTTGGTGTCGCTGCCGATCATCTTCAGCAGCGTTGCCGTGACCGCCATGCCGAGGAAGGTGCCCAGGATGATTCGGAACGAGGCAACCCGGGTATAGATCAGGAACAGGGCACCGAGCACACACAGCGCGGCCGAGGTCGAACCGATAGCGCCCTGAATGGTTCCGAAGAACGCCTGACTCATGGTCACGCCGTCATTGATGATCGCCGCGGAACCGCCGGTGGCGGCCAGGGCCAGCGGCGTGGCGCCGGAAAAGCCGTCCACCGCCGTCCACACCGAATCACCGGATATATCACCCGGGTAGGCGAAAAACAGAAAGGCCCGACCGGCCAGCGCCGGGTTGAGGAAGTTCTTGCCCGTACCGCCAAAGATCTCCTTGGCGATGACCACGCCGAAACTGATGCCCAGGGCCACCTGCCAAAGCGGAATCGTCGGCGGCAGGGTCAGCACGAACAGAATCGAGGTGACCAGGAAGCCTTCGTTGACATCGTGGTTACGCACGGCGGCAAACAAGGTCTCCCAGAAGCCGCCGACCGCCATGGTCACCAGGTAGATCGGCAGGAAATAGAGGAAACCGTGCCAGAAGTTGTCCAGCAGGCTGGACGGGTCGTAGCCCAGCCCCAGCCACGCCAGCACCGCGCCGCGCCACCCGGGCGCCGCCGCCAGACCCATGTCGGCCATCGCCAGGTTGGCCTGATAACCGGTGTTCCACATGCCGAAAATGGCGCACGGGATCACCGCCACCACGACGGTGGTCATCATGCGCTTCAGGTCGATCCCGTCGCGGACGTGAGGGCCGGTGCGGGCCGTAGCGCCCGGCGAATAGAGCAAGGTATCGATCATTTCGTACACTGCCCCGAACCGTTCGAAACGGCCGCCCTTGGAGACCATGGGCTCTATTCGGTCCAGAAAATCTCTCAAGGGTTTCATCAACCCTCCTTTTCGATCAGATTCAGGTTGGCCCGCAACACGGGTCCATAATCATATTTGCTCGGACAGACGAAGGAACACAGAGCCAGGTCCTCCTCGTGCAGTTCCAGACAGCCCAGCTGCTGGGCGCGGACCGTATCTTTCACCAGCAGCGCCCGCAGCAGCTGGGTCGGCAAGTAGTCCTGGGGCATGACGCGCTCGTATTGCCCGGTCGGAACCATGGCCCGTTCACTGCCGTTCAGGGTCGTGGTCAGTGGATAGGCTCGATGCCGCCCGAACAGCGATGACAAGTAAATCGGCCAGGCGGAGAATTTGTTCCACCCGGGGCGCAGCCACCCGAGAAATTCCCGCTGCTCGGGCTCGGCCAGGACCGTAACCTGATTGTGACGGCGGCCGAGGTAGGCGCTCCAGTCAGCCGCACGACGGCCGCTCAGCACCGAGCCGGCCAGAACGCGGACCCGCTGCTTTGGCGGAATCTCATCGCGCACGAGGTCTGCGGTGTGGGCACCCCAGCGAGCCATCAGCAGGCGCGGGTTGTTCACCACCGGGCCAGCCAGGGAAATCACCCGCTCGGTCATGATGCGGCCGGTCAGGAACAGATAGCCGAAGGCGATCAAATCCTGATAACCGATGGTCCAGACCACGTGCTCGGCATCAACCGGATGCAGAAAATGGATATGCGTACCCACCAACCCCGCCGGGTGCGGACCGCTGAACTCGGACACCTCGAGCCTGTCCACCTCCGGGAGCGGCAGCGTCAGGCCCGGGGCCTTGCCCACGTGAACAGTGCCACTGGTGAGGCGACTCAGAACCTGCAGACCGGCCTTGAATTCTTCGGCGCGCCGGCCGATGATCATCGCCGGATCGGGAGCCAGCGGATTGGTATCGAGCACGGAAACGAAAATGGCCTCCGGGGAACTGTCGACCTGGGGCACGCGGCTGAATGGTCGGGTCCGCAGGGCCACCCACATCCCGGACGCGACCAGCTGCTCGCGCACGGCCTGGCCGGACAGCTGTCCGATGCGAGTTTCGTCGTAGATGGAGAAGGTTTCGGCGTCCGCGTCTTCGCCGGGATCGTCGAGCTCGACCACGACCGACTGCAGGATGCGCCGCTCACCGCGGTTGATTTCGCAGATACGACCGGTACCGGGGGCAACAAAGCGCAGGCCTTCATTGCTGCGATCCGTGAACAGCGGCTGACCAAGTACGACCCGGTCGCCCTCGGCCACGAGCATGCTGGGCTTGAGCCCCACATAGTCGCGGCCAACCACCGCCACGCGAGTAATGACATTGCCCTCGCCAAGCTCCTGTTTCGGCTGGCCGGCGATGCGAATATCGAGGCCCCTTTTAAGTTTGAATCGGTTCATGAAATTCGAGCCGATCGCCCGTCGCGCATGGCCGCTTTCAGCCGAAGGGTACCAACAGGAAGAAGCACAGATTTCAAGGGCTTGCTTAGTCCGGTAGTATTCAGTGCATGCGCGGAAAGTCTACCACGGAGAAACCATTGCAAAAGGCAGAGATCGGTTGCATGAACAGGCTCCGGTGCCTCGCAATGGCCGCGCTGGCGTGCATCTGTCTGGCCATGGCGACGGCCTGCGGACGCACCCCGGATTCCGTGCTGATTCAGGGGCCGATAATGGGCACCACCTACACCGTTCGAGTCCAGCCCGAGGCGGGACTGCCGGCCGGCCCGGAACTGCAGGCGCAGATCCAGGAACGCCTCGAGACCCTCAACGCGCGACTTTCGACCTGGGTCGACAGCAGCGACGTGGTGCGCTTCAACCGGGCGGAGGCCGACCTTTGGTTCCCCGTCAGTTCAGACACTGCGTCGGTGGTGTCGGCGGCGCAGCGCATCGCGCAGGCCAGCGAGGGCGCGTTCGACATTACCGTCGGACCCCTGGTGGACCTCTGGGGCTTCGGTCCCCTGGGGCAGCCCGAGCGGGTCCCGCAAGCCGCCGAGATCGAACGCCTGCTCGCGGCCACGGGTTATCAACGGCTGGAAGTGCGCACGCAACCGCCGGCGCTGCGAAAAAGCCATCCCGAGCTGTCGATCGACCTGAGCGCCATCGCCAAGGGCTATGCGGTGGACGAACTGGTCGTCCTGCTCGATCGCCAGGGCTACCTCGATTTCATGGTCGAAATCGGCGGCGAGGTCCGCACCCGTGGCCTGCGTCCCGACGGCAGGCCCTGGCGGATCGCACTCGAAAAACCGCTCAGGGGTTCACGGGAAGTGCTGCGCGTGATCCCGCTGAGCGATCGCGCCGTGGCCAGCTCGGGCGATTACCGCAACTACTTCGAGTACGACGGGCGACGCTATTCCCACACCATCGATCCCCGCACCGGCTGGCCCGTGGCCCACGGCCTGGGCGCCGCCAGCGTGGTTGCCGATACCTGCATGAACGCCGACGCCTGGGCCACCGCACTGATGGTGCTCGGCGCGGACGCCGGCCTGAGACTGGCGCAGGAGCAGGATCTGGCGGCCAACCTGATCGTCGCTACCGAAGCGGGCTTCGATGAGCTGATGACCGAGGCCTATCAAGCCTTGGCGAATCCCTGACCTGCACCGGAAACGGGAAAGTACGGCGCACGCAAATAAAGCTGGCTGTTCAGGAGGCTCCGCCAGAAAGTAAACGCGTGAAGGCTGACGGACAGTTCATCCCGATTCCGAAGGGCTGACCGAGACGAAGTGATGCCGAGTACGATTAGCGATCGCCACCAGCGAAAGCATCACCGGCACCTCCACGAGTACGCCGACCACCGTCGCCAGCGCCGCGCCGGACTGCAGTCCGAACAGGCTGATGGCAACCGCCACCGCCAGCTCGAAGAAATTCGAGGTGCCGATCAGTGCGGCCGGAGCCGCGGTCTCGAATGGGATGCGCCAGGCCCATGCCCAGCCGTAGGCGATGGCGAAGATACCGTAGCTCTGCAGCAGCAGCGGGACGGCGATGAGTGCGATCACGTCGGGCCGGGCGAGGATGGTCTCCGCCTGAAACCCGAACAGCAGCACGACGGTGGCGATCAACCCCATGATTGAGAACGGCTTCACCTTTGCCGTGAAGGCGGCGACGCGCTCCGGGTCCTCCCGTCCGTCGAGGACACGGCGCGTCAGGTAACCCGCGGTCAGCGGCGTGACGACGTAGAGCAGCACCGATAGCAGCAGCGTTTCCCACGGGACAACCACCTCGGTTATGCCGAGCAGGAAGGCGGCTAGCGGCGCGAAGGCGAACACCATGATGATGTCGTTGATGGAGACCTGCACCAGGGTGTAGTTGGCGTCTCCGCGAACCAGCTGGCTCCAGACGAACACCATCGCGGTGCAGGGCGCGACCCCCAGCAGGATCATGCCGGCGATGTACTCGCGCGCGGTCTCCGGCTCGACCAGCCCGGCGAAGACGTGCTCGAAGAACAGCACGCCGAGTGCCGCCATCGTGAACGGTTTCACCAGCCAGTTGACGACCAGGGTGACGCACAGCCCTTTCGGCCGCCGACCGACATCGCGTACCGAGGCGAAGTCGACGTTCACCATCATGGGGTAGATCATCACCCAGATGAAAACGGCCACGACCAGATTGACGCTGGCGTACTCCAACCCCGCGACGATCTGGAAAAGACCCGGGAACACGGCGCCCAGCAGCACGCCGGCGACGATGCCGAGGCCGACCCAGACGGAAAGCCACCGCTCGAAGATGCCCATCGGCGAGGCGTTGGCGGTCACGGCAGTTCCCGTTCGATGCGCTCTTTCAGCATCGTGTAAGCCTGTTCGAAAGCCCGGTCGATCTCGACCTCCGTTCCCTGTGCTTTCGCGGGGTCCGGCGTGCTCCAGTGGAGCTTTTTGAAACCGCCGGGGAAGGCAGGACAGCTTTCGGCAGCGGCGGAGTCGCACACCGTGATCACGTAGTCGAAAGGCTCGTCGGCATAGGCGTCCCAGGATTCGCTGCGTGGTTCACCCGGATCAATACCGTGGCGCCGCAATGTCTCGAGCGCCTTCGGATGCACGTAGCCGGCCGGCCGGCTACCGGCGCTGGAAGCCACGTAGCGACCCTCGCCGAGGTGATTCACGAGCGCCTCCGCCATGATCGAGCGGCAGGAGTTGCCGGTGCAGAGCACCAGCACCCGTCTGGGATTATCGGTTCCGGACACGGGACTTCAGCAGCAGGCGCGTTCCGCGTGCTCGACCGCCGGCCCCGGATGGTCGTGTCCGTAAACAGCCACCTCCCGGCGGGTCAGGAATGTCTCCCTGGCGACACCCTGGGGTTCGGTGATCCACCGCTTGGTGGAGCGTGCATGGTCGGACTTCAGCACCCCAGGCTCGGCCGCGAACAGCCGCGAGTAGAAGCGGACAGAAGCGTCAAGGTCCTCGACGCTGAGGTTAACGTGCAGGCGTTTCATCTGTCGCTGCTCCTTCGGCTAATGGGCTGCAGCAATCCGCCAGCACGCTGTCCAGCGCCGGGGTGCAGACTTCAGGCGCGCCCTGGCAGCAGTCTTCCAGCAGAAAGCCGAGCAGTGCCCGGGTTCCGTCGAAATCGACGCTGTAGATGATGCTTCGCCCCTCCCGCCTTGAACGGATCAGTCCGGCATGCTGCAAGGCGGCGAGGTGGGTCGACAGCGTGTTGTGGGGGATGTCGAGTGTCTGGGCAATCGCTCCTGCGGCCATGCCGTCCCCGCCGGCACGGACCAGCAGCCGAAAGGCCGCGAGGCGGCTCTCCTGTGCGAGCGCGGCGAGCGAGCGTGTGGCGGCTCTTATTTCCATACGTCGAGAATAATCGATATATCTGGATGCCGTCAAGCCGGCGCGGCTGATCTACCTGCTGGCAAATTCCAATTGGGTCCGTGGACAAGGGGCCAGGACTTGCATTTTTGCATCGCCGCTTCTGGCAATCCGGCTCGCAGTCGAGATGTGAATACCGGAATCCCGGGCGATCTCCGTGACGCGAATCGAAAGACCTGATCCCTTCGAGATCCGGCTTTTACGGTTGAAATGCGCTACGTGCAGAAGGATTCAGAGGCTGCCTGACGGAAGTTCCCGCCGGCCGTCGGGGCTATTGCCCGGACTTTCATGGCGAAGTCCCAAGCGCTGCGGAGGACCAGCGCCCCCTCACCGCGTCTCGAAGCGATCAGCGAAAACGCCCGGGCGTTTTCCGAACACCACATAGGTCCGTCCTGAGTCGTTGCCGTTCGGCGTGGCCGAATACGCACCGATGATCACATCGTCGATGCCGTCACCGTTCACGTCGCCCGCCCTGCTGACTGTGCTTCCGGAGCGGTCAAACTCCGCTTCCCCGTTCATCGCGAATCCATTGCTGCCGTCCAGACTGCTGAGGTTGAAGGGATTGGGGAATCCTGTTTCGGACCCGAAGACCACGTAGCTGCGGCCAGAGTCGTAGCCATTGGGCGAGGCCCCGGTGGCCCCGATGATGAAATCATCGATGCCGTCGCCGTTCACATCGCCGGCTCCGCTGACCGATCTGCCGGCACCGTCGAGTGCCGCTTCGCCATTCAGCACGAAGCCGTTGCTGCCGTTGAGCATGCTCATGTTGAACGGGCTGGGCAGGCTATTGAACGACAATTACTTTGGCCGGTCGACGGTCGAGTCGGCCGAGGGAACTGCCCCCTCGGCCGCTCACAGAACCCGGCGTGAGCCTCTCGACTCACCGGGCTCTTGTTGCTCCAACCACAAACTCGCCGCGGCCGCTCCA